>ERZ778027.3837-NODE-3837-length-14059-cov-3.853756_pt1 | contig 14059 bp, 13 predicted proteins | sample MGYA00375757_ERZ778027 | MGnify/ENA primary metagenome ERZ778027 (study PRJEB29350, sample SAMN05389817) | bioreactor metagenome | isolation source: Ammonium sulfate bioreactor | place: South Africa: University of Cape Town | collected 2014-02-18 ... | reverse complement strand
CGTCGACGGGATCGAGTTCCGGCTCGGCAGCATGTTCGAGCCGGTCGCGGGGGAGCGGTTCGACCACATCGTCTCCAACCCGCCCTTCGTCATCACCCCGCGCGTCGACGGCGTGCCCGCCTACGAGTACCGCGACGGCGGGATGGTCGGCGACGCCCTCGTCGCGGCGTTCATCGACGGCTGCGGCGAGCACCTGGAGCCCGGCGGGGTCGCGCAACTGCTCGGCAACTGGGAGTACCACGGCTACGCCGACGCGCTCGATCGCGTGCGCGGCTGGGTGGACGGCTCCGCGACGCCGCTCGACGCCTGGGTGATCGAGCGCGACACGGAGGATGCGGCCGGATACGCCGAGACGTGGATCCGCGACGGCGGCACCCGGCCCGGCACGGCGGCCTTCGACCAGTTGCTCGGCGCGTGGCTGGACGATTTCGAGGCCCGCGGCGTGCGGCAGGTCGGCTTCGGCTACCTCCTGCTGCGGCGCGCGGAGGGGGTGCCGACGCTGCGGCGGTTCGAGCGCATCCACGGGTCGCTCGGGGCGAACGAGGCCGGGCTGGGCGTGGCGCTGGATGCGGCGCTGGCCGCCCACGACCTCCAAGCCGCTCTCGACGACGACGCGCTCTCGGCGCTGCGGCTGGCGGTGGCCGGGGACGTCACCGAGGAGCGGCACCTCTGGCCCGGCTCGGACGCGCCGACCGCCATCCTGCTCCGGCAGGGCGGCGGCTTCGGACGCACCGTCTCGGCCGACACCGGACTCGCGGCCCTGGCCGGCGCGAGCGACGGCGAGCTCAGCGTCGCGGCGATCGTCGGTGCGCTCGCTCAACTGCTGGAGGTCGACGAGGCCGCGCTGCGCGACGACCTGCTGCCCGCGGTGCGGGGGATGCTGGTCGACGGGCTGCTCACGGTCCCGCCGCAGGACTGAGGATCAGCCCGCCGCCTTCTCCAGCAGCGCGGCGAGGATCTTCTCGTCGGCCGGGGTCAGCTCGACCACGGCGAACGCGGTCGCCCACATCGTGCCCTCGTCGAGCTGCGCGGGGTCGTTGAACCCGATCGTGGAGTACCGCGCCTTGAACTTCGTGGCCGGCTGGAAGAACACGACGGTCTTGCCGGCCTTCGCGTAGGCGGGCATCCCGTACCAGGTCTTCGGCGCGAGCGACGGGGCGTGCTCGGCGACGAGCTCGTGGAGGCGCCGGGCGATGGCCTGCTCGTCCTCCGTCATCTCGGCGATCTTCGCCTGCACCTCGGCGGCGTCGGCGGCGGCCTGCTCCTCCTTCGAGAGGTTCTTCGATGCGCGCTTGGCTTTGATCTCCTGCGCGCGCTCCTTCATGGCGGCGCGCTCCTCGGCGGTGAAGCCGTCGTCGGCGGTCGTGGCGGGGCTCATGGTGGTCCTCCCGGAGTTCTGGATGCTGACGGGTCCAGCCTCCCGCATCCCCCGCCCGCGCGCTTCTCCATTCCTGCTCGACCCCGTTGAGCGCGTGGGCGACGGAGGAGATTCTCGCAATAGGGCCAGGAATCTCCTCCGTTCACCGCGATCGGCCAGGTCGGCACGCCGAATCGCCTCCTATACCGACACGGTGGGCACCGGAGGAGATTCGGGGCGCGAGCTGGCCGATCGCGGGGAAGGGAGGAGATCCGTGCCCGAACGAGCCGTGATCTCCTCCCTTGCCGAATCGATGCGAGGCGACGCGGGGCTACGCGCCGAAGGCGGCGCGGCGGAAGCCGCGGGCGCGGTGCTCGTCGGGGAGGTACGGGCCGTTGCCGAAGACCTTCTCGCGCAGTGTGCCCTCGCGGTACTCGGTCTGCATGATGCCGCGGCGCTGGAGCTCGGGGGTCACGTGGTCGACGAAGTCCTCGAACGAGCCGGGGGAGACGACGTACTGCACGTTCATCCCGTCGACGCCCGCGTCCTGCCAGGCCTCGACGTGGTCCGCGATCTGCTCGGGGGTGCCGACGACGCGCAGATTGCCGAACCAGCGGACGAGTTCGCCGATCGTGTACTGCGGGTTCGGCGACATGGCGATGAGCTTGCCGACGATGCCCTCCTGGCCCTCCGGCCGCTTCGCGATCTCGTGGATCGGCTCCTTCGGGTCCAGCTGCCCGAAGTCGTAGCCGAGGAAGACGCTCTGCTTGGCGAGGTTGGCGTCGATGCTCTGGAAGTCGGTGATCTCCTCGTGGAGGCGCTTGGCCTCCTCCTCGGTGCTGCCGACGACGAAGCCGAGGATGCCGAACAGCTTGACGTCCTGCGCCCGCCTCCCGTGGCGCACGGCGGCGGCGCGCACGTCGGCGACGACCGGGGCGGCCTCGGCCGGGCTGAGGGCGTTGATGAACAGGCCCTCGGCGTTGCGCCCGGCGAAGTCGCGACCGCGCGGCGAGACGCCCGCCTGGATCAGGAAGGGCGTGCGCTGCGGCGACGGCTCGGTGAGGTGCGGGCCGACCACGTCGTAGAACGGGCCGACGTGGTTGATCTCGTGCACCTTCGCCGGGTCGGTGTACTGCTGGCGGGCGAGGTCGCGCACGACGGCGTCGTCCTCCCAGCTCGCCTCCCACAGCTTGTAGACCACGTCGACGTAGTCGTCGGCGCGCGCATAGCGGTCCTCGTGCTCCGGGAGGCCGGCGAGGCCGAGGTTGCGCCCGGCGCCGGGGAGGAACGTGGTGACGATGTTCCAGGCGATGCGGCCCCGGGTCAGGTGGTCCAGCGTCGACATCTTGCGGGCGAACGCGTAGGGCGGCTCCTGCAGGATGTTCTGCGTGAGCACGAAGCCGAGGTTCTCGGTCGCGTAGGCGAGCGCGGGGATGAGCTCGCCCGGGTCGTTGATCGGGAACTGCATGCCGCTGTAGACCGCGCGCTCGCGCGAGTTCTCGAACGCCTCGTACGGCGCGAGCACGTCCGCGAAGAACAGGGTGTCGAAGCGTCCCCGCTCCAGCAGCCGGGCGATGTCGGCCCAGTAGTCGATCGAGTTGTAGTCGAGCTGCTTGCTGCCCGGCCACGCCCACATCCCCTGGTCGTGGTGCGAGACGGAGAAGATGTTGAACGCGTTGAAGATCATCCGCTGACGGTCGGCCATGGTCACGCCACCTGCTCGTTCTCGGCGGGGGACTCGACGACGCCGAGCACCTCTTTGCCGATCTCGCCGGCGAGCACCTCGGTCGAGTACGCCATGAGCTGGCCGGCCTGGGCGTTGCGCAGGTGGCGCTGGATGGGGGACTGCTTCAGGTAGCCGGAGGCGCCGCCCACGCGGACACCGAGCTGGGCGACCTCCACGGCGATCTTGTTCGCCAAGTACTTGGAGCGCGACAGGTTCGGGAAGAACTCGGGCCGGCCGGCGTCCGCCTCGGCGAGCGTGCGCTGGTAGAACGCGTGCACCGCCTCGAGCCGGGACTGCGCGTCGGCGACCTCGTGCTGGATCCACTGCTGGTGCGAGAGCGGCTTGCCCAGGATGGAGCGGTTCTTGGCGTGGTCGACCAGCGCACCGAGCGCGGCGTCGGCGATCCCGAGCGAGATCGCGGGCAGTCCGGCGGGCACCGCGGCGAAGTCGCCCGGGCCGGGGGCGCGTCCGCGGTGCTCCGCGCTCAGGAGGGTGTCGCTGAACGAGAGGAGCTGGCTGCGGGTGGCGCGCAGGCCGAGGGTGTCCCAGATCGGGATGATCGAGACCGTCTCGTCGGGGATGACGGCGAAGAAGGTGGGGGCGTCGTCGACGAGCGCGTTGACGAGCAGGTAGTCGGCGATCTCGCTGCCGGAGACGAAGCGCTTGGCGCCGTCGAGCAGCCAGCCGCCCTCGGTCGGCCGTGCCGCCTGCTGCGGGTTGAGGAAGCGGTTGCCGCTGGTCGGCTCCGAGAGCGCGTTGGCGAAGCGCTTGCCGGCGAGGAACTCGTCGGCGAAGAAGGAGCCCTTCTTCTCCCGGGTCAACTCGGCGAGCCCGACGCCGGCGCCGGTGTGCATCGTCACGATCGTGGCGATCGACGGGTCGGCGGCGGCGAGCACACGCACGACCTCGCCGAAGGCCTGGTAGCTGAGGCCCTCGCCGCCCAGGTGCTCCGGGAGGGTCGCGCGGCTGAGGCCGGCGTCGTGCAGCGCGGTGAGGCTGTCGACGGCGATCTCGGCGCGCTCGTCGTGCGCGGCGGCCTCGGTCTCGAAGCCGGCCGCGAGCGCGCCGACCCTCTCGAGCAGGGCGCGCTCGGCGTCCGGGAGATCGTGCAGGCTGGTCGGGGCGGTCATCGGGCTCCTTCGGGTTCGGGGGAGGGTGTGGGGGACGTGGAGGCTCGCCGCACGACGCGGCCGCGCCGCCAAACGCGCCGGGAGACGACGCAGAGCACCACCAGCGTCGCCAGGTAGGGCAGTGCCTGGAACAGCTCGACCGGCAGCCCGAGGCTCTGGGTCTGGGCGAGCAGCGCGAGCGAGTTGAAGAACGAGAAGAGCAGCGCTCCCGCGATCAGGCCGAACGGGGTGCGGCGGCCGATGATGACGACGGCGAGGGCGACGAAGCCCGCGCCTCCCGTCATCCCGGGCGAGAACGTCCCGATGCTCGCGAGCGGCACGGTCGCTCCGGCGAGCCCGGCGAAGCCTCCCGCGATCACGGCGGCGCCGAGACGGAACCGTGTCGGCGAGATGCCGCGGGTCTTCGCCACGGACTCGTCGTCGCCGACGGCGCGCAGCCGCAGCCCGAACCGGGTGTGGTCGAGCACCAGCCAGGAGAGCACGACGAGCACGAGCGAGAGGTAGAAGAAGGTCCCTGCGTGGGCGAGCCCCGGGCCGATCACCGGGATGCCCTCGATCAGCGGCAGGTGCAGCGGGGGCTGGGTCTGGACGGTCTGGTTGGTCGAGCCGGCGGGGTTGAGCGCCTGGAACAGGAACACGCTGAGGCCCGCGCCGAGCAGCCCGATGGCGATGCCGACGATCACGATGTCGGCCTTGGCGATCGCCGAGGCGACGCCCATCAGCAGCCCGAGGACGAGCCCGGCGAGGATCCCGGCGAGCACGCCGACCCACACGCCGCCGACGTGCGCGCCGAGCACGCCGAAGACGGCGCCGACCAGCATCATCCCCTCGATGCCGACGTTGAAGCCTCCGGTGCGCTCCAGGAAGATCTCGCCGAGGCCGGCGATGACGATGGGCGCGCAGAGGGCGAGCGCACCCGCGAGGACGACGGTCCAGAACTCGACGGGGCTCATGCGGGCACCGTCTCGGTCTTCGCGGCGATGGTGTCCGCCTTCTCGATGCGGCTGAGCTGCAGGGCCGCGAGCGCGAGCGCCGCGGTCAGCAGCAGGATGCCCTGCGTGACGGTGCCGATCGCGGTCGGGGTCGTCCCCGTGGCGATCTGCACGCCCGCGGCTCCGGTGCCCAGCGCGGAGTAGACGATCGCGGCCAGGGCGATCCCGAGCGGGTTGCCGCGGCCGAGCACGGCGACGGCGAGCCCGGCGAAGCCGATGCCGCCCGACACGGAGGGTTCGAGCCGCTGCGTGACGCCGGCCCCCTGCATCCACCCCGCGAGACCCGCGGCGGAGACGAGGAGGGCGGTGAGCACGGGGGAGCGTGGCGTCAGGCCGAGCCGCGCGGCGAGCACCGGGCGCGACCCGTACACCTCGAGCACGAACGCCTGCCGCGTGCGGGACCACCACCAGGCGCCGAGCAGGATCAGCGCGACGATGACGATGCCGACGTGGATGCGGCCGCTCACCGGCAGCTGCGGGAGCTGCGACGGCAGGGGCAGGGGCGGCGACTGCGGGCTGGCGTTGGTCTCCGGGTCGCGCAGCACGGTGCGCAGCAGGTAGGTCAGCAGCGAGACGGCGAGGTAGTGGGCGAGCAGGGTGAAGAGGATCTCTTTGACGTCCCAGCGGATCTGGGCGCCCGGGGCCGGGAGCGCCCACAGCATCCCGCCGATGACGCCCGCGACCGCGCCGAGCGGGAGGGCGACGGCCGGGCTGGCATCCGGACCGAGCAGGAGGGCGACCACCGTCGACAGGATGGCGCCGACGATCAGCTGCCCTTCCGCACCGACGGTGACGACGCCCGCGCGCAGCGCGACCGAGACGCCGATCGCGACCAGTGCGAGCGGAGTCGCGTTCGAGAGGGTCTGAGTGAGGTTGTAGCCGTCGCCGAAGGCGCCGGTGAACCACCCGCCGAGCGCCGCGCCCAGGTCGCCGCCGGTCGCGACGACGAGCACGAAGACGACGGCGAAGCCCGCGACAACGTAGAGGGCGGCGATCAGCGGTCCGCGGCGGCGGTGCAGCCAGGTGGGGAGGGCGGTCACGCGCTGACCTCCCCGCCGAGCCCGGCCATGCCGCGCCCGATGCGGGCGCTGTCGAAGTCGGCGGCGTCGAGGCTGTCCACGATGCGTCCCTTCGAGAGGATGAGGATGCGGTCCGCGAGGTCGCGGATCTCGTCGGTGTCGGCGCTCACCAGCAGCACGGCGGTCCCGGCGGCGGCGGCCGCGCGCACCTCGCCGCGGATCACGGCGCTGGCGTGCAGGTCGAGGCCCTGCGTCGGGCCGTGTAGCACGGCGACGGCGGGGGCTCCGTCGAGCTCGCGGCCGACGAGGAGCTTCTGTTGGTTGCCGCCGGAGAGGGCGCGCGCCGGGAGGTCCGGGTCGCGCGGGCGCACGTCGTGGCGTTCGAGCAGCTCCGTGGTGAACCTGCGCACGGCGCGGGTGTCGATGCGTCCGCGGCGGAGGAACCGGCCGCCCAGCCCCAGCGTCCGCAGCACAGCGGACCGCGTGAGCGGGGCATCCGGCAGCAGGGCGTCGATGCGGACCTCGGGCACATAGGCGAGACTGGCCTGGGCGGCGCGGTCCGGCCGACCGGTGACCGTGGCGCCGTCGACCGAGACCGTGCCGGAACGGAGAGGGAGGATGCCCGCGGCGGCCTCCGCGAGCGCGGTCTGTCCGTTGCCCGCGACGCCCAGCACGCCGACGACCTCGCCGCCGCGCACGCTCAGGCTGACGCCGTCGATGCCCGTGCCGGTCGAGCCCGTCGATGCCTCGCGCAGCTCGAGACGCGCCTCCCCGGCGATCGTGTGCTCGCGGCGCGGCACCGGGGGAACGCTGCCGACCATCGCCCGGACGAGGTCCTCGTCGGAGACGTCGGCCACGGGGGAGGACAGGGTCACGCGGCCGTGCGAGAGCACGGTGACCGTATCGGCGACGAGGCGCACCTCGTCGAGCCGGTGGGTGATGAGGAGTACGGCGTACCCGGCGGCCGCGAGCGAGCGCACCCGCTCGAACAGCGCCGCGGTCTCGAACGGGCCGAGTGCCGACGTGGGCTCGTCGAGCAGCAGGATGCGCGCGCCCTGCGCGAGCGCGATCGCCAGCTCCCCGAGCTGCCGCTGCGCCAGACCGAGATCGCGCACGCGCACGTCCGGCTCGACGGGGAGACCGGCCGAGCCGGCGGCCTCCCGCAGCAGACGGCCGGCGCGACGCCGGCGGGCGAGCCGCTCCGGCTGGCCGAGCACGAGGTTCTCGGCGAGGGTGAGCTCGGGGATGAGGCTGAGCTGCTGCGGGACCAGCCCGATCCCGTGCCGGATCGCGGAGGCGCGACCCGAGAAGACCGCGGGCGCGCCGTCGACCGTCACGGTTCCGGCGGTCGGCTGCTCCAGCCCGGCGAGGATCTTGAGCGCCGTGGACTTGCCCGCGCCGTTCTCGCCGACGAGGGCGTGGATGCTGCCCGGCTGCACGGCGAGATCGACGGCGTGCAGCACCTGGGCGCCTCCGTACGACTTGGAGGCGCCCAGGAGGGCGAGGGAGGCGGTCATCGCGGTCTGCGGCTCCGGGTGCGGGTGGGGTCGGCTCTAGCCGATGGCCGGGATGGTGAGCTCGCCGCTCGCGAGCTTCGCGGCGAGCTCGTCGACCTGCGCGCTGATGTCCTTCGGCAGGTCCGGTGCGGCGTCGACGGCGTTGATGTCGGCGAAGATCAGACCCTTGTTGGCGATGGTGGAGGTGTAGGAGTGCTTGCCGAAGTCGCCCTTCTTCAGGTGCCCGACGACCTCCTCGAGGGTGGGCGTGAAGTCGAGCTTCACCAGGCCGACGTTGACGGCCTTCGCGTCGGACGAGGACGTGCTGGACGCGCCGAGGGTCGCGATGCCGCCGGCTTTGGCGGCGGAGAGCACGCCGGAGGTGTAGCCCTCGGCGCCGGGGACGATCAGCTTCGCGCCGGCCCCGCTCTGGGCCTTGGCGGCCTGGTTGCCGAGGGTCGGGTCCTCCCAGCTGCCGGTGAAGATCGGCTCGAGCTCGGTGGCCGACGGGTTCGCGGCCTTGAGGCCGACCGACAGCGCCTTGTACGACGTCTCGTTGAAGGGGGCGAGCTGCCCGTCCACGACGCCGATCGGGGAGAGCCCGGTCTTGCCGGCGACCCAGCCGGTCAGGTAGCCCTGCTGGTCGCTCGCATAGGTCCAGGTCTCGACGTTGGCGGTGGCCTTGTCCAGGATGTCGGCGGAGCCGGTGGCGACGAAGTGCGCCTTCGGCAGCTCCTTCGCGACGGTGAACACCGAGTTGCTGAAGTCGAGGCCCCAGCCGATGATCAGGTCGTAGCCCTGCGACGCGTACTGGCGGAAGGCCGCCTCGGCGTCGGACGAGCTGGTGACGGACTCGCGGATCTGGGCGGTGATCTCGCCCTTCTTCTCGAGGGCGTGCGCGGCATCGGCCGCGTACTGGTTGAACCCGCCGTCGTTGGCGAGGCCGCCGAGCACGACGGCGACCTTCGGCTTGTCGGCGGCGGAGGTGGACCCGGCGGTGGCGCCGGACGAGCAGGCGGCGAGCACGGCCACGACGGACACGGCGAGCAGCGGGGCGAGCAGGGAGCGCAGCTTCATGGGGGTGGGGGCCTTTCGGGGGGACGCGGGGATCGCGGGGATCGCGACGTCGCGGGAGAGGTGCGGAACGGGTGAGGTGCAACTTGTCGACAAGTGTGCACGGGAGGTCGTCCCAACCGCGATGCCGGCCGTAACGAAACGCCACAGACGCCGGCCATCCCCGCTCGACGCCCGCGGATCAGTGCGTCAGACCGCGTCCCACGGGGGCCGGACGGAGCGCACGAACGAGTAGCGCACGACCTCCGGGAGGTGGTGCTCGAACGCGTAGAACAGGCGGCGGCCGCTCACCGAGACGCCGATGAGCTCGAAGGTGAGCACCGGCGTGCCCTCTGGGCGGTCGAGCCGTTCGGCGTCGGATCCCGCGAGCACCGCCGCGCCGGGCGTCGCGACCTCCCAGACCAGCGATTCGCCCCACGCCTGGCCGACCGCGGTGAAGACCGATTCGTCGAGCTCGCGCGGGGAGTCGTCGGGGAGCAGCAGGTAGCCGGAGGCGAGCATGGCCGGTTCGCCGTCGGCCCGCCAGCGCTTGACGCTGCGGAGCGCGGGATGCCCGACCTCCACGTCGAGCAGCGCGGCCACGTGCTCCGGCAGCGGGACGACCGCGGACTCCAGCACCTCCACCCCGGCCTGGTAGCCCATGCGCGAGAGGAGCACGGTGTGCTCGAACTGGTCCTCCAGCCGCACGCTCATCCGCAGGCCCACGTGGTCGACCGTCGTCGCGGCCCCCTGCCGTCGGCGCAGGATGCCCTGGCGCTCGAGCTCGGCGAGCGCGTTGCGCAGCTGCTGGCGCGTGCAGCCGAGACGGGCCGTGAGCTCCAGTTCGCCGGGCAGCGCCGCGTTCGCCGCCGCCGCCTCCCGCACCTCGCGCAGCAGCTCGTTGTGCAGACGCCGGTCGTCCTGCGCCTTGGCGTCGCCTCGGTCGGTCACAGTCACCGAACCGAGCGGGCGTCGAGGGTCGCGGCCAGCTCCGCCGCCAGCCGGCGCTTCGTGTCGTCGTCGGCGAAGGAGGCCGCGATCGACGCCGCCGCGAACCCGGCCAGGTCGTCGTGGCCGAGTGCGAACGCCTCCGCGCACACCGCCCAGTCCGCCTCGAGCGTCGTCCCGAGGGGTGCCGGGTCGTCGGTGTTGATCGTCACGTTCACGCCGGCGTCGCGCAGCGCGAGCAGGGGATGCTGCGCCCAGTCGTCGGAGAGACCCAGCACGATGTTGGAGCGCGGGCACACGCCCACCGGGATCTGCTCGTCGGCCAGGCGCCGCACGAGAGCCGGGTCCTCGATGGAGCGGATGCCGTGGTCGATGCGCTCGGCGTGCAGCAGGTCGAGCGCATCCCGCACCCCCTCGGGCCCGCTGGACTCGCCCGCGTGTACGGTGCGGTGCAGGCCGGCATCGCGGGCGATCGCGAACGCGTCCGCGAAGCGCGCGCTGACCCGTCCCGCGGCGCGCTCGTCGCCGTCGATCGAGAGCGCAACCACGTGGCGGGGGCGGGCGGCGGCGAGCCACTCGGCGGCCTCCCGCGCCTCGGCCGCGCTCTGCTGGCGCAGCAGCGAGTAGCAGAGCCGCACCGGGGCGAGTCCGTCCTGCTCCGCCTCGTCGATCCCGGCGGCGAGCGCGTCGAACAGCTCGGGAACGCGACCCGCCCAGGCGCTCCAGTGCGTCGGGTTGATGATCGCGTCGGTGTAGCGGATGCCCGACGCCGTCTGGCGGGCGGCGAACGTGTAGGCATGGCGCGCCGCCTGCTCCGGGGTGCGGATCAGCCCGCACTCCCAGTCGAGGAAGCGGAGGAAGGCGCCGAGGTCGCCTGCCCCGTCGGAGTCGTGGTGGGTCGTGACGTCGAAAAGCGTCGCCGCCGGTCCGGGGAGCGGCTCTCCCGCCTGCTTCGCGAGGTCGAGCAGGTCGACCAGGGTGAAGTGGCCCTCCAGGTGCACGTGCACCTCCGCCTTCGGCAGGGCGCGGATCCACGACTCGTCGATGCGGGCGCGGGGACCGGTCTGCGGCTGGTCTGTCTGGGGCAGGACGGTGGTCATCGGGCGCCATCCTTTCGCGGTGACAGGCCTGCCGACTCTAATCCGCGCCGCGGCTTGTTGACAAGTTGTGGGTCGGGCTGTTGCGCCCGCGGCGTCGCTGACGGAGGGGATCCTGTCCGTCGGCCCTGCGATCCCCTCCGTTCACCGCGATTCGACGGCTGCACGAGCCGAACCTCCTCCCGTACCGACGGCGCGGACAACGGAGGAGATTCGGGACGCGAGGTGCCGAGAAGGCAGGGAAGGGAGGAGATCAGGCCTGGATGAGCCGTGATGTCCTCCCTTGGCGCGTGCCTCGCCCTACCGGCCGCCCTCGCGCTTGCGGTGACGCTGCGCCACCGCCTGCTCGCCGTACGGGTAGATCTCCGCGCGCGGGGCACTCGCGTCGTCGAGGGTGCGGCGCAGGTCATCCGGGAGGACCACCTCCGCCGCGCCGAGGTTCTCGTCCAGCTGCTCGATCGTCCGCGCACCCAGGATGACGGACGTCACCGCCGGCCGGTCCGCCAGCCAGCGGAGCGCCACCTGCGACGGGCTCGCCCCCACCTCGGCGGCGACGGCCGCGACCGCGTCCACCACCTCCCAGGTGCGCGGGTCGGCGTTGCGGGCCTCCCACGCCTCCATGCCGCGCGTCGGGTTCTCGCCCAGGCGGGTGGAGCCGGTGGGGGACTCGTCGCGGCGGTACTTGCCGCTCAGCCAGCCGCCGGCCAGCGGGGACCACGGCAGCAGGCCCATCCCGGCGTCGAGCGCGGCGGGCACGATCTCGTGCTCGATGCCGCGGACGAGGAGGTTGTACTGGGGCTGCAGGGTGACCGGCGGCGCCCACCCGTGCTCGGCCGCGAGCCGCACGGCCTTGGTGAGCTGCCAGCCGAGGTAGTTCGAGAAGCCGTAATAGGAGATCTTCCCCGCCGAGACGGCGTCGTCGAGGAAGCGCAGGGTCTCCTCCAGCGGCGTCAGGCCGTCCCACGCGTGCAGCTGGTAGAGGTCGATGTGGTCGACGCCGAGGCGGCGCAGCGAGTCGTCGAGGGCGCGGCGGAGGTGGGTGCGCGACAGGCCGAGGTCGTTCGGGCCGGCCCCCATCGGGAAGCGGCCCTTGGTGGCGAGCACGATGCCGTCGCGGCGGCCGTGGTTGCGTGCCAGCCAGCGCCCGATGATCGATTCCGAGACGCCCGCGCTGTACACGTCGGCCGTGTCCACGAAATTGCCGCCGGCGTCGAGGTAGCGCTCCAGGATGGCGTGGGAGGACTGCTCGTCCGCCTCCGCTCCGAAGGTCATCGTGCCGAGCGCCAGCTCCGACACCATGGTCCCGCTGTTTCCGAGGTTGCGAAGTTCCATACCCGCGAAGCTAGCCCTGAGCGGCGCTCCCGCCTACCGTTCGGAGGGATGAAGCTGCTGATGATCTCCGACACGCACGTCCCGAAGCGCGCGCGGGCGCTGCCCGAGCAGGTGCTGGCCGCGGTGGACTCCGCCGATGCGGTCATCCACGCGGGCGACTGGGTGGATGCGGCGACGCTCGACGTGCTCGAGGAGCGGTCGCGCCGGCTCATCGGCGTCTGGGGCAACAACGACGGTCCGGAGCTGCGCGGGCGGCTGCCGGAGGTGGCGCGGGCCGAGCTGGGAGGGCTCCGGTTCGCGGTCATCCACGAGACCGGGCCGGCCGGCGGGCGGGAGGCGCGGGCCGACCGCGACTTCCCCGACGCGGACGTGCTCGTGTTCGGTCACTCCCACATCCCGTGGGACACGGTGTCGCCGGCCGGGCTGCGCGTCCTGAACCCGTGCTCGCCGACCGATCGCCGGCGGCAGCCCGAGTGCACGTACCTCACCGCGACCGTCTCCGACGGGGCGCTCTCCGACGTGCGGCTCGTGCCGGTCAGGCGGGCTTCGGCACGACCGTGAGCACGCGCTCGATGTACTCGAAGAACGAGACCATGAAGCCGCGTAGGAAGGCTTCGGTGCCCTCGTTCGTGACCGTGCCGTCCTCCTCGATGAGCCCCGGCTTCAGCTGGAGGTAGGCCTCCGGCGCGTTCATCTGCGGCGCCTGCAGGAAGCTGAGCACGCTGCGCAGCTGCTGCTGGGCGACCGCCGTCCCGATCGCGCCGGTCGAGGCGCCGATGGCGGCGGAGGCCTTGCGGGCGATCACGTTCTCGCCGTGCGGACGGCTCGCCCAGTCGATCGCGTTCTTGAGGGCGCCCGGGATGGAGCGGTTGTACTCCGGCGTCACGAAGAGGAGGGCGTCCTGGGCGGCGATCGTCGCCTTGAACTCCAGCGCGGAGGCGGGGAAGTCGCCGTCGAGGTCGCGGTTGTAGAGCGGGAGGCCGCCGATCTCGATCTCGGTGAATTCGAGCTCGGCCGGCGCGAGGCGGATGAGCGCGCGGGCGAGGTGCCGGTTGATCGACTTCGTGGAGAGGCTGCCCACGAAGTAGCCGACCCGGTAGGGCGGTTGCAGGACGTTGATGGTTGCCATGCCGCCAGACTGCACCCGGTCGTGCCGCAGCGGAAGACCGGAATAGGGCATCTGCCCGATGCTCGGCCCCTGCCTTAGCGAGCAGTCTGAGGTGGTCGGATCGACGAGAGGGATGGACGGATGCTGCTGCTCGAAGAATATGTGAACGCCAGGGTCAACGCCGCGGAGGACGCCCGCCGGCAGGCGGAGCGCGAGCTCCTGCGGCAGGTACGCGAGCGCGCGATCGTCGTGCGGTGGCGCGAGGCGCGGGAGGCGCGCCGGATCGTGCGCGGGTCGCGTCGCGCGCGCCGGGTCGACGAGGCGACGCACCCGGCCGGAGCGCCGGAGGCGGCGGGCGCGGAGGCGTCGGCCGAGGCGGCCGCGCGCGACCTGGCCCGTACCGCTCGGTGAGCGGGCTTCTGCCCTCCGCAGAGCGGTCACGGGACCACTCACCGATGTCGGTGGAGCGTGCCAGCATGGAGGTATGCGATCACCGGCGTCGAGCCCCACGATGATCGGACGGGAGTCCGACCTGACGGCGCTGCACGACGAGCTCCGGGCGGTCTCCGCCGGAGGCACCCGCGCGGTCGTCATCGGCGGAGAAGCGGGCATCGGCAAGACGCGGCTGATCACCGAGTTCCTCGAGCAGGCGGAGTCGTCGGCGACCGTGCTCCTGGGCCGGTGCGTCGACCTCGGCAGCGACGGGGCGCCGTTCGGGCCGTTCGCGGCCGCGCTGCGCCGCCTCATCGAGCACGACCTCCTCACCGCCGTCTTCGACGGAACCCCCGAGCAGCTTGACGC
>ERZ778027.3834-NODE-3834-length-14061-cov-12.793017_pt1 | contig 14061 bp, 17 predicted proteins | sample MGYA00375757_ERZ778027 | MGnify/ENA primary metagenome ERZ778027 (study PRJEB29350, sample SAMN05389817) | bioreactor metagenome | isolation source: Ammonium sulfate bioreactor | place: South Africa: University of Cape Town | collected 2014-02-18 ... | reverse complement strand
TTAGTTAAAAGTCTTATATTCATATAAGAACCATACAGAAAGAATATCAATTTGAAGATAAAATAATACAATTAGTAATATAGATTTTAGAATGTCGACAGAGCCAAAATCAAACAAACCACTGGTTGTTATTGTGTCCGGTGGTGGACCAGTTGGTTTAACATTTTCTCTACATTTAACAATGATGATGGGCGAGAATGTGAAAATAATTATCTATGAAGGTCGTTGGTTTGTGGATGAAAGGGGTAAAATACGCTGGCAAGGTGAAGAACAAGGAAAACTTCGACGTGAACAAGTTGTTACTTTACAAGATCATGTTATTAATCAAATGCCAAGATATATTCAAAAAGGTCTTTTTAAAAAAATCGATGAACAGGTTTGGCCAACATCGAGAAACATTCCTATCCGAGAAGTTGAAGACCGTCTATTCGATCTCATTCAACCATTTGTTCAAACGAGTCAAATTGAATTAGTTCCAGAAAATCTTCATGAACAATGCGAGTATTTAATCAATGGTAATTTTGATGTTTTAGTTGGTGCTGATGGTTCGAATTCATTCGTACGTCGATATTGTAATATTCAAATGATTAGTGAAGGTGTCGAATATGCTTGTGGTGTTGCGTATAATATACCAGCAATCGTCTCCCCTGAAGAAGAACCATTGCATCAATCATTAAATTGTATTCTAACTATTTCTCAATCACGTTATCTAGTTAATTCATCAGAGAGTCGTCGTGGTTATTTAAATATTCGTTTAATTAAAGATGAATATACTGAGTTACAAGAATATCTACAAGAATTTCAAGCAAAGAATGAATCATTAGATTTAACTGATGTGAATAAATGTCCGCAACATTCACCTATTTGGACAATTATTCGGCAAGGTTTAGAATTTTTTAAGATTCCATCAAAATATGTTTTTCGTGTGGCACCCATTGAAATCAATGTTCGTCATGCATCGATCGTTGTTCGTGAACTTCAAATTCAAATTCCTGATAGTTCATCACCCAAGGGAAAGAAAAATAAAACAGCATTAGCTTTTCTTGCTGGAGACGCCGCTATGAACGTACATTTTTGGCCAGGTCGAGGTATGAACAGTGGAATGAAAGCTGCTATGGCTTTAGCACGATGTATTCTTCGTTCATGTACGAAAAATAATTCAGTTCATGTTCGTCTACCGTTACGTTTCTTAGATTTTCTTGATTACGAAGCGTTCATGGCACGTTTACGTGCACGTGAACAACAAGGTCGTTCGTTACGTGTTTTAATCAATCCTGTTGATAAACATATCAAAGCAGCGTATTCCTATGCTCATTTGAATCATTGTTATAAAAGATATACAAAAGATTTATCGGACAAATTAAAAGACTCACGAGATCGTCTTCAAGAACGACCTGAATGGCCACATCAATCGAGAAAAATAGCCGATGAAGAGTTACAAGCAGCTACGAATCGAATATCAGCATCGGCTATTGCACAATTATCATTGACAAATCCTTGGCCAACAAGAGAAATGAGTGGTGTTGAAGTAGTTGTTGAAGATATGTTTCCGTTTGATACAAATAATTTTCTACCTGTTCCAACAAATATAACGTCTATCGAAACACCACGACTACCAACACAAATTATTCAACAACGTTTTGTTAATCTTTGGATAGTAGGAATTGAAAAAAGTCATTCGATTGAAAAACTAATTAATGAAATACAAAATTCACCAAAATTCCGCTCGACAATCAGCAGTATCCAACCATTACATCGATTATTTATTGTTAAAACAGTTGACGAAGCTAAAGACTGGATTAAATCGAATCAGTCAATAATTCAAGAAACTGGAACTAAATTCAAAGTTATAACAACATGGAAAATTGAAGAACATAAAACAGCCATTGATGTTATCGAAGCTGTTCGTTCGGAAGTAGCACACGTACCGATTTTAATTTTAACAAATAAAATCGAACAAACTCGAGCAGCTTCAGAATTTCCCAATGTTTTAGTAACTGATCAAAAATATGATTTAAAAGTTTTTGTTGGCGTCGATCAAGAAACTCAATGGAATCCGGGTTGTCTAGTTAAAACAATAAAGCGTAAATTTATTATTTGATTTCATTCATTTGATTTTTCATTTTGTTTCTATTTATTAGCAACTCAAAAATCAGAAAGAAGACCACTTTTACTTTGGGTTGATTCGAAAACATGCGATCCTAAAGGTATCAGTGAGGTCTTGGTGAAATTTCCTGATTTAGATGTTCTCTTTCGAGAAACTTATGCTGCAGCCAAAGCATATTTAGAAGAATCTTCAAATGAAACTCTTAAATATAGCAAATTAATTGTCATCGCTCATAGTTTTTACAAAGATGAATCAAAAAATTTTCTCGACATTTATCAACTATTACAAGAACGTCAATTAAGCAATGCACATATGATTGTTTATACATTAAGTCGAAAAAATATATTGGAACGACATCCGAATCTACCAAAAGAAGTCGAAGTTATTGACGTACGAAAGGAATTATTAACTTTTCTTGATCGTTGTTTGAATCAATAAAATTTAATAGACCTTCGTCTTCAAATAAAAAGAAATTCATGGTTAAAATAATAATAACAACTAACAAAGTCTGATGAAGAATGCCCTTGCTATACTGTCACCAGAGGTCAGACTCTATCGATCGATTTTGACAAAAGAACATACTGAATCCCATCCATATAATACCAACATGTACAGGACAAATATACTCTCGCGATTCTTTTTTTCACATACTCATTCTCGAATCATCGAGAAAATTCTCTCATTTTCATCTCGATTGTATTTATCAATCATCAGTTTATTTATAGATTCTTATATTGTAAAGTGCTCTCATTCACAAATCATTCGAAAATGGTAAGGTTTTCTTCGTCAATTCACGTAATCGATAAATAATCATATGATTCTAGGCAGTTGTTGGCCTTGATATTGGTAATTTCTCATCATACATCGGTGTTGCTCGTGGTGGTGGAATCGAAATGATTGCAAATGAATATTCAGATCGTTTAACTCCGTTAGTTGTACAGTTTTTCTTTTTTTATTAAAATTTATAATTTATTTACAGAACTTCTATTACTTTTGATAAATTAACTCGTGCAATTGGTCAAGCATCGAAAGCAATGGAGATCACACATTCGAAGAATACAATCTGTAATTTTAAACGTTTATTAGGACGACGATATAATGATATGCTTGTTCAGCAAGAAAAAGAGTCCAATGCCTATGAAATTGTCGAAGGAAAAAATGGTTTTGTTAATATCGAGGTATGCAACAACGAAGTGAATCGTTTGTATTTTCAAATGAAATCTAGGTTAATTATCTCAATGAACGTAAACGTTTTACACCTGAACAAATCACTGGTATCATGTTTACGAAATTAAGGCAAATAATTGCGAATGAATTAGCTACTAAACCTGTCGATTGTGTCATTGGCGTAAGATTTGATTTGTTTTTTTTTGTCAATGAATATTAAAGAGAGATTTTGGTTTGTTAAGGTACCTTGTTTTTTTACTGATGCTGAACGACGAGCTATGCTCGATGCCGCTCAAATAGCTGGCTGGAATTGTCTTCGTTTACTCAATGAAACTACAGCAGGTGAATTCGAAAAACAAAACTTCAATAAACATTTACTGAAATTCGATTGTTCTAGTTGCACTTTGTTACGGATTCTACAAAGAAGATTTACCTGAACAAACTGATAAACCTCGTCTTGTTGCTTTCGTTGATCTCGGATATACGACTTTACAAGCATCGATTGCCGCATTGAACAAAGGCAAATTAAAAGTACGAAAAATAACTTTCGAATGGCTCATAAGAATCAATCGATTTTTAGATGCTAGCTACAGTATTTGATCCGTCATTAGGCGGCCGAGATTTCGATCGCATTATTATGAATACGATTCGAGAAGATTTTCAAAAAAGTTACAAAATCGATTCATATAGTTCGATTAAAGCGAAACTACGACTAAGAAATGAATGTGAAAAAGCGAAAAAATCTATGTCAACCATCGCACAACCGATACCGATATCAATCGATAGTTTTATTGACGACAAAGATGTTAGTGGAAAAATTTCGAGAAATGAATTCGAATCATTAGCCAAGCCTCTATTCGATCGAATTCGAACAACACTTCTCAATCTTTTAAAAGAAGCCCGTAGGTTTCAAATGAAAAAAAAACTTTGCCGAATCGAAAAACACCGTTATATGTTTAGAATTAACACCAAATGATATCGAATCCGTTGAAATCGTTGGTGGTTCAACACGTATTCCTGCTGTTAAACAAATTATTCAAGAGACCTTTCAACAACCTCCAATGACAACCATGAATGCGGATGAAAGTGTCGCACGTGGTTGCACACTAATGTGTGCGATGCTAAGTCCGACATGTAAAGTCAAAGAATTTAAAATCGAAGATTGCCAACCGTATCCAATTACACTCTCATGGCAAGGCGGAATTCATGAAGACAGTGAAGTCGAAGTATTTGGCCGATGGAATCCGATTCCATCGACGAAAATGCTCTCGTTTTACAAAAAAGAACCAATGACAATTACAGCAAGATATTCATATCCTAATGATATACCTTATTCCGAAGCACGAATCGGTAGGAATAGAAAAATCAATCAACAAAAACGAAAAACTTTCGATTTCATTTCAGGTCAATATACAATTGAAAAAATTCAAGCTCGACCTGATGGAACACCGTCGAATATTAACGTCAAAATTCGATTGCATCGAAATGGTACATTCGACATTAGTCAAGCGTCGATTATCGAGTCTGCAGGAGAACAATCTGATGAGGCAGCTGTTCGAGAAGAAAACAGTCAAACAACAAATGAGCCCATGGATCAAGCTAATTCAAATGATCCTGATCAAACAAAACCGAAAAAGAAACGCAAAGAAATCGATTTACCAATAACATCTCGGATTTCGGGTGCAACACGACAAGAACTCGATCGATTAATTCAAGAAGAAGTGAGAACGCTTATTTGATCCGTGTTATTTATTTATTTTTTTCTTCAGACGGATATGATTTCTCAAGATAAAAAAGAAAAAGAACGTTCCGATGCGAAAAATGCTGTCGAAGAATATGTTTACGACATGCGTAGCAAATTAGAAAGTGGCGAATACAATAAATATTCCGACGAAAAACAACGCCAACGTTTACTCAACGATTTACGTTCGACAGAAAATTGGTTGTATGATCAAGGTGTTAACCAAGATAAAAATGTTTACATAGAACGATTGAAAAGTTTAAAAGTACAGATGCTTGTTTTGCGTAATCTATGTATTGTTTTTCGTTGTTGACTAGAATATTGGCGATCCAATACGTAATCGACATGATGAAGCTCAGAATCGACCATTTCAAATGAAAGAATTTAGTGAATTTCTACAGAAAATCAACGATATTGTTCAAACATGGCAAAACAAATCCTCGGATCGTTATTCGCATTTAGATAAATCCGATATCGAAAAAGTCTATAAAATCTTAGTCGACAAACAGCAATGGTACGATCAAATAGCTCATAAATTCAATAAATTAAAATCAACCGAAGATCCAAATGTACTTTGCGTACAAATTCAACAAGAACGAGAAACCATGGAAAGAAATTGCTCGGCAATACTGAATAAACCAAAACCAAAACCGAAAGAACCTGCTCCTACATCTGACGTTCGTCCTCAACAAGGACCGCCGCCGCCTCCGCCGACAAAAAAATCATCAAAACATCAAACACCGATGGATGTTAATTGACACGTGCCGCATTTTTTCGTTTTTTTGTATAGATATATTTCTCATTATTTATTGTCCGATATTATCCTAGAAAATCCGGTCTCATATAGATTTTGTTTTCTGTCTTTCTTTTTTTCTTTGAGAAAATAAATAATTTAATTGCGAACAATTCTCATCGATCACGATTTGTCAATGAAAATATCCATGTTATCCTATGATGATTAGTCAATTAACAAAAATCTGTTAATTATCGTGAGAAATCAAATCATTATTGACACTTATTCGTTAGAAACAAACGTAGCTAACAAATAGAGCAACTGTGAAAATGTTGTTTTTCTGGGCGTCGATAAACATTCATCGACATATCTCTCTTTTTCTCTGTTTTCGTTTGACCGATCAGCAGCAGCACAAGTTCACCGATGTTCGTTGTTTTCTTTTCTTTCCTTCTAACAAAAGAAGAAAATTTGAAATAGAGAAACGGTCGAACATTCTCTTTCTCTTTCTCTTTCTCTTTCTCCCTCTCTCTCTCTCTCTTCACCAGTCATTCTATTCAAATAAGAGACAGACGAATTGACATGGTGAGTGAATATCTAGTCATTAGTTCCAAATGAATTGATGAAAATATATAAAATAAAAACGAATATATCAATGTCCAGATTGAATGAAAACCAATTCGTTCATTTAGATTGATTTTTCATATCAATGAATCGTTCACCATTAAGTGATTTTAATCGTCGACGTAGTCTATTTGATTCACCAAATCTCGTTCGTTTTCTGTCGAAAACACTTCATAAAAACGATAAACTCCAATCGGAACTCGATTCAAGCACAAGTTCAAATTCACCCATTCAACCACGTTTTGCTGTAACACGAAAACTCTCCAATATGAACGAACAACAATCCCCATTACAATTAAATCGTGGCATCATTCAGCTCAGTTTAGTCACATCCGAGAATCATCTCACAGTTAAAAGTAAGAAACACCTTCAAAGATTTGATAAATTCAATTGCATATTTTGTTTTTATAGTTGTTCGAGTTAAAGGTATTCATCAACGTTCAACAAATATTCTCATTAAAATGACATTAATTCCCGATCGAAAACCGTTGGAATGTAATACACGTGCTGTGCCCAATGTCAGTGGTTCAGCGATATTCAATGAAAAATTTACATTCGAAATTAATACGGATGATTTACATAAACGTTTGTGTTTTTCTGTTTACAATTATCAACAAGACAAAAATGAAACACAATTACAAGGTTGTTTGTCATTTGGAATTCGAAATACGCTGAAAAAACAACGAGTAAGAACGGAGAAATTTCTATTTTGTAAATTTGAGTTGATCGTTTTTTTGTGATTTTCAATAGATTCGAGGCTGGTTTTATATTCTCCAAGAAGATGTTGGCGAATTACGACATAAACAAGTGCCTGATCATGGTGAGAAACATGTCACGGCAATAAATCGCGATATAGCTGATCTAGCAGAACGACAAGTAAACACTTGTTTGATCGAAAGTGACTTTAAATATGATTTGTTTGTTTTTTTTTAAATAGTTTGTTATCACTCGAGGTAACAATGATTCGTTTGGTTTTACTGTTGTCGGTGATAGTCCGACGTTTGTTGGCAAAGTAACAGAAAATAGTTCAGCAGCACAAGTTGGTCTTAAACCAGGAGATTATATTGTTAAAGTTAACGGACAAAATGTTTCACGTGCACAACAACGAACTGTATCGAATTTGATCAAGTAAAGAAAAAAAAGCCAACGACAAAAATTTTTTCTATTTTAATTTTGCTTTGTAGACATTTAAAACATTCAGTTACATTAGACATTCATCGTTATCCTACCACGACAGCAACATCGTCGACAACAGGATCAGCGAGTTCCGTTCCAGCTGCCAATCGAGATATTCTCTCGTTATTATCATCGACTGGCACTGTCTCAACTGAAGATTCGTCGACATGTAGCGATTCATCGATGTCCTATCAATCACATCGTTTTCAACAAATGCCGTTGACAAATGCTAATCGAAATTTTGTCGATCTAGCTCAATTAGGTCATTATGTCGAACCAAAACCATTCGTTCGTCAACCAACAGCTCAACCCTTCTACGAAATGACAAATTCATCGATGTTAGCTGTCAAAGGTTCGCCAACGAATACATTTGTTTAATGTAAACAAAACAAACAACGTTGCTTTAAAACGAAAATCGATAGTAAACCTTCTGAATATAATGTATAGATAACAAAAACAATATGTATCTAATTTCTTTTTCTTTGTAAGTTTATTTATTTGTTGTGTTGTATGTGAAAATAAATCTAATGAAATCTTCTTTGTTGCTATGTGAGTAAATGAAAAATGCCGCGTTCTATTTCGAATACACGTTTGCGTGTGCCTGAACAATTCGAAGATTTGTTGAGTTATTTAACACGAGAAGTTCTTCGATCACAACCGGAGAATATCCTTGAATTCTGTTCGATTCTTTGTGAACAATTGTAAAATGTTTTTTTTCTTGATGTGTTCAATTCATATTTCATCGAATTCGAACTTGTCAATTTCAGAATCAGTCAACGAGAAAATGGAAAAAATCAATTTTTTTGAATTAATCTTTATTTAAAGTATCTACTATCATGCACATTATACACACATATATATATATATATAATCCATATCAGTGTTTGCTTTCTTTCTTTCACAATAAAATAAGGTAATGTTGATTATTATGAATATAGGAAGAAGAGAGAAAATGTTGATAAATACGACTGTTCGTCATATACAAAAGAAACGAAACGAACTAAATATAAAAAAAAAGCGAATATATACAATATACAAAACGATGCAATGGATATGAATACAATAAACAAATACAGATAAATGGGCGAATATGAAAGGAAGAAGATGAGATATTTCGAATATGTGTATGTATCACACGGTTGAATAGGTAGATGCGTTTTGTCAGAAGAAAAAAGAAAAAGAAGAAGGAGAAAAAAATGAAACAAGGCCCCAAATTGAAAGTAATTATATACATATATATCGTCTTTTTTCTTTGTCATATACAGCACCAGAAAATAATTCACGCGCACTGTTTTGCAAGAATAAACAACGTAGAAGGTAAAATATGTACATTATAGAAACCGAACATATACAAATAAGCCGTTTTGTTTTCTCTTATTGCACATTCTGTACAAATGTAAAAATCGATTGGAAATAAACACAGAGGATAGATTTTGTTTGAGCAGTTATAGACAGACAAAAAAGAACGAACGAACGAACGAACAGGTTATTTCCTTGTTCACTAAAATGTTCCACCAATATCCATTTCATTGTCGAAGCCAAACGAGGTCGATGATAAGAACGGATCATGTGTTGTCAATGGTGATAGTGATTCGAGATTGGTGTTTGCTGTTGTTGAATTACCAGTGAGACTTTTTCGATCGAAACTATCTTCATCGACAATGCCGTATGCTCTCAACGAATCTAATGTTGGGAAATTATCAAATGTTGCAAAGATTGGCGTTGATGGTGGAACCAATGGATTCGTTGGATTGTTTAATGATGATGATAATGATGATGGCTCTTGTTTAATAATATTTGTTGGCTTAACAGTAATAGCTGGTGTTGATTTTGTCGATGAATGATCGATTGGAATACCGTTTGATGCACATTTCTTTTCTAATTCCTAAATAGGCAAATTTTCTTTTTTGATTCTTTTCAAATATCGAGAGAATATGTACTCGAATGCGTTCTTGTAAAACGTTATTCTGCTCGAATAGTACTTGACAACGTTCTTCAGCTAATGAAATATTCGCATATTCACGTTGAAGAGCTTTAATATAATCGACCGATGCTCGAAGAATTGTACCTTTATTTTGTTTCGTATCTCTACAACAAAAGAAGAAAAATAAGTCAAATTACATGTTATTAAAAGATAAAGATTCGTACAGATCAGTTCCTTTGGGTAATAGAGTTCCCAATTCTTTAATTCGATCGTTGATATTAAAACGTCGACGACGTTCAACTAGAAAAACAAATCATGAATGAAGAATTTTATCGAAAAGAAAACTCAACGTACTCATATTATGATTATCTTTTTTCTGTCGATCACGTATAACTAAACGCAATTCATCGTCTGTTAAAGGCAAACCGATTTTTGCTTTAGCACTTAAGATATTTGTTGGACATGATGATGAATGATGACTGGCACTATCGAGTGGATCTTTCGATGCCGATGATGACAAATAGATCGAACTCGGATTGTCACTTGTCATTGATAACTAAAATCAAACGATGCATGATTCACATATTTTTTCATTGAAAAAAAAAATTACTCGAGGTGTGATATTAATGCCTCTTGGTGTGCTATCGACACTTGCATCATCATTGAATTGATCATCCATCTGAAAGAAGAAAAATAATGTATTTTGTAAATCATTTTTTCGTGACTTACTTCAGAAGTTATTTCACTGTCTGGCGAGGATTCCTCTTGTTGAATTTGTTGAGGCAACTAGTAAAGAAAATTTTCGAGTTATTTCGAAAGTTTCAATAGGACGACTTACGTCAGTTGATTGAATTGTTGGCTCATCGTGAACTAAATTTTGTTTACGTGATATTTGTTCGAGATGATATTTCGTCGGATTTTCCAAACGTGTTGGAGCAGTCTAAATGAAAATACATCAATGAACATTAGACTTTGATCTCCTCACGAAGGTTAATCGAATGTACTTTCATTTGAGAAAAAGAAAACACGAGATATGTAATAAATATGACGTCTTTTCTTTATTTTCATCTTTAGCGTATTTATTTTTTTTACCTGTATAAATTGTGCAGGCGCTATTGTCTGTTTAAGTAATAAAGTCACTGTTTCGACAGGTTTCGTTGATACATTTGCCGTCGGAGGCGATGTGAAACGTATGCTATTGCTTGTACGAATCGGACTGTTGTCATTTGATGAAGAAAGTCGACTTAAATACGAACCGGACAGAGGCGAAAGACTCGTTCCTGTCGAATTCGGTGGCGTACGTTGTTTGCTTGTTCCATCGTCAGTCTTTAAGAAAGAAAACAAAAGACATTTTTAGACGAAAGACAAAAAAGAACAAGTTTTTGTTTTCTACTAATTGTCGACGCAATTGAATCGTGCCAGCACGTTTATTTGTGTTGCTATGAAAAGAAAACGATGTTAGAAGCAGAGAAAACAAAAACGTTTGTTGTTTTTTTTACATTGGCTTGATAATTCGAAATGTAGCTGGTGATGATGATGATAATAGATCATTAATCATTGACTCGTTTTCGATTTGATTTTGTTGTAATTCGTCAAGAAGTTCGAAATCCAAATCAGTTAGATTCGGGTCAGATGAGGTGAACATTCGTTTGAATAGATTACTTGTATTTCTTTTCTTTTTTTTTTATTATTTGTGAGAAAAAGAGAAAAAACGAGAAAGAAGTAAACGATAAAAAAAATCTAGAAAGAAAAGGAAAAAAAATGTACACGAAATACTTTCTTTTGCGTCGTGCAAAAAAAAACATCGACTTTCTTTTCTCCTCCTTTCTTCTTGTAATCTAATAGATCCAAGATAAACAGCTGTTTTCTCGTGTTGTTGTTGTTGTTGTTAGTATTATTATTATTTCTTCTAATGATCGGTCAAAAAGCGACAAATAGAAGAAAGAGAATCCGTATGAAGGCTTGATGATATGTTTAATGTTTGCTCGATCGACCAATAGGATCGAAGCATTTGAACAACTGTCATAGTGACTATCATCAATTCATTTTTTTTGTTGGCAAAAAAAATTTGACCCGACAGACACAATGATAAAAAGGTCTTATGCCGAGATAAAAGACGAAATAGAAAACTAAATAAACGATTATATATGTTGATGACACTAATGTTTTTTTATTGAGAGAGAAACAGATGTGATGAAAGAGAGAGAGAGAGAGTGAGCGAAAATTTTTTTGCTGACTCACAAGAATTTACAATTGATATGTTAGACATTTATGCACGTAAAACTTTTGACTCATGACAAATATTTACAATTATTTTCTTCGATAGAAATTTAATTTTTACTATTAAAGACTAAGAAATGTGGAAAGAAACATGGCAAAATCAAGATTTAATGTTGCATGCCACCATAAATTAGGAAAGAAGATAACATCACCTCGATTTAATGTACATTCATAAAGTAATGGTTGCGGAGATTTAAATCGCCGTTCAATAGCCCATTCGAGCGTTGTTTCATTTGGATCGAACGATGGTTTTTCCAATGATAAATACCAACGTTTACGTCCGTAGATCATCTGTTGAAATCCAGGCCCATGAAAATGAAAAGGTACACCTGTACCTTGTCCGCCCATGCCAAATGTTGACGATGGTTGAATGAAATCATCGACCGTATACGGTGGATGTTGATAGTATTTGAGAATTTGATTGAGCCATGTTTGATCATGAAAAAGATCATCACCAAACCAGTAGACGGTTTCATTTCCCCATTTACTTTGTTTCGATGGATTTTTATCGATTTGTAATTGAATATACTCATTTAATTTCATCGATTGTTTCTTATATGAATATGTATTAGCTGTTGTAACTGTAATATGTTTATTTCCATATCGTTTTAATATTGAATCGAGTTTAATTAATTCACGAAATTGTTTATTAATTGGAATTTGTCGAAAGACAACTGGCTTAGAAAGACGAAAGTCTTTTCCGACGAAATGCTTTTGAAATTCTCCTTGTGTAATATACGAATCGATTTCGGGTATATTACATGTATCAAACAAAGAACTATCTTTAGTGATTTTGTTTGTAAATATCAATTGAATATAAAGAAAAATGAAGATTAGTGAAACACATAGATACATGATTAAATTCGACCATAAACTTTTTCTTTAGTTATGTGATGCTTAACAAGGTAAAGAACGAACGAACACACACTTATTCACTTACTTACGTTTGGCGGATTTTAATTGGTTGTTTTAAATCTGCATAATAGTGACGACAAAAAAAAATAAAATAATATGACACGAGTTGTCGAAGATATCAGAAAAAAAACAATTAAACAGCAAAAAATATTGTTTCTTCGATGTTAATATTTATTTTGTATTTATCCTTGAATTTGAAGAATTGGAGGACATGTGTTGTACTCGAAAGCAAGATAGAGAAGAAAATCATCTTATTTTTTCTTTTCTTTTTGAAATTATTAGTTTTCAACAGATACTTGATGATTTTGAAAGGAAAAAAAAACAATTATGCTTCTCGTTTGATTGTCGTTGTTACATACTCGAATTGTTCATAGCGATGTTTGAGAAGAAAAGCAGCAGCTTTGGGTTGACGTTGTCGAGTAAATAAACCTTTATGATTGATCCCACCAACACGAATCGTACTTTGTTCAGTAGCAAAATCGAACATCGTCCAAGGTAATTCACCAATGAAAAAACCTGTATCAGGATGTAGAAGCGATGAAACATTGTCAAAAGCTAGATGATAAGCAGCATAGAATTCTGTTTGATATTCTTCGGTGAACATCAATGGTGGATCATTGTGTAGACCAGGTATAGTATCTGCACCATATTCACTGACTAGAATTGGTTTTGTTGGATAGGTCGATCGCCAACTAGCGATATCCTGTGAAATAGTACTAGTTATTTGATCTAAACGTCCATAATCACTGTACCAAGCAACATAACGATTGATGCCAATGATATCGAAGAATTCCATGCAAAGATCATTGTTAGCATACTGATTTGTGACTAAAATTAGAGGACGTCCAGCGGCTATCGGCTGAGTAAAATTAACTAAGGCACTAAAATAAGGTCTCGACACTGGTAAATTCGATTGTGGTTCATTTGCTAAACACCACATAACAACCGATGGATGATTTCGATCACGTGTAAACATTTCGACAATAACTTGTTTATGATGTGCCAACATTCTATCTGAAAAGTATTCTTCTCGATTCATTCCTATGGCTGCTGTTTGACCAATAACAACAATACCAAATCGATCGGCAAGTTGATAGAATTCTTCAGCATATGGATAATGTGATGTTCGAAAAGTATTTCCATGTATCCATCCGTATAAATTGAAATGTTTAGCAAGAATAACATCATCGAATCCTGTTCCTCGAATATCACTATCTTCATGTGCATTGACACCATGAAAATAGAATGGACGTTCATTGATTAGGAATTGTGAATCAGTTAAACGAATAGTACGAATACCAATATATGGAATTCGATAGACATCAACCGGCTCATTGAATGCTCCTTCATTGTAAAGTGTTACTTGTAATGTATAGAGATAACTTTCTTCAGTACAT
>ERZ778027.3827-NODE-3827-length-14107-cov-4.316539_pt1 | contig 14107 bp, 15 predicted proteins | sample MGYA00375757_ERZ778027 | MGnify/ENA primary metagenome ERZ778027 (study PRJEB29350, sample SAMN05389817) | bioreactor metagenome | isolation source: Ammonium sulfate bioreactor | place: South Africa: University of Cape Town | collected 2014-02-18 ... | reverse complement strand
CGCCCTGGGGGGGATCCTGATCGAAATCGAGCGCGGCGGTGCCGAAGCCGAGATCGAGATCGACGATCACCGTATTGACCTTCTGCGCGGACGAGATCGCCCAAGCGAGATTGTGCGCGATGGTCGAGGCGCCGACGCCGCCCTTGGTGCCGATCACCGCGATCGTGCGGCCGACCACGTCAACGCCCTCGCCGGTGTACAGCGCCGACGCCGTCCGGATGAAATCAAGCGGGCCAATCGGGGTCAGCAGATAGTCGCTCACCCCACGGCGGGTCAGCTCGCGATAAAAGCCGACGTCATTGATCGGGCCGGCCACGATGACCCGCGTCGCAGCGTCACACAGTTCCGCGAGCTGATCGAGGTGGGCCAGCATCTGGCCGGCGTCGGATCCGCTTTCGAGCATCAGGAGATTCGGGGTCGGCGCCGAGCGGTAGGCCGCGAGCGCGGCCGGAGCGCCGCCCATGTGAACCTTCACAGGGGCGGGGGCCATCCTGCGGTCCAGGATCGACGCTTCGACCGCGTCAGCCACCGCCTGCGTCTCACAAAACGCCTGCACGGAAATCCGCGGCAGCGGCGCGATCACCGTTCCGGGATCGACCGATTCCGTCTCCTGCTGCGATGCGGCGAGATCGAGCGCTTCACGCATCACTTCGTTCCTACGGCCTGGTTGATCGTGGTTCCGGTGGTCCGATACTGCGTCGAGGCGTCCTCGCCATTCCGCTGCGCCTCGATCACCTTCACGCGGCGTTCGGTGTCGATGCGTCCCTCGGGCCTGCCGCGCACGAGATCAAGCGGGTCGGCGACCTGCGTCGCGAGCGCATTCTGATAGGCGCAACCAAAATTATAGTATTGCTCGTTGTTCCAGCTCTTCGTTCCCTGAAGCCCGACGATGTCAGCGGGCCATTGTCCGCACTTCGTCGCGACGCGCGCCTTGAGCTTCGTGTAGACGACGCGGATCGGTTGTTCGCGCGCGGGGCCTTCCACGCGATAGAAAGACTGACTCACGCCGGACACGCCTCCGCCCGCCAGCGCGGCGCGAACTGCGGCAGCTCCGCGATGCGGCTCGCCATAAGCGCCCTTCGGCACGAGCATGGCCATGCGGCCCTGGCCATTGGCGCGAAAATCGTCAGCCGCCGCCTTCAGTTCGAGCCGCTGACGCAGATCAATCGCGGAGGCCGACCCGCGCATGAAGATGTCGAGGCTCTCCTCCGCGGGCGCCACGATGATGGGGTGGCGATCCCGATAATCCGCCGGAATCGAGGCGGTGATCTCCGCCGACTTCTTTGCGCAGGCGGCGGCAAGAAGCGCCGCTCCCGTGACGAGGGCGAGACGCCTGGCGGATTGTGCGATGGACGTCATTTGCCTGTTCCGAAGAGGTGAAAGGTGGCGGTCCGCATATGGCGCAATCAATCCGCGATGAAACCGATCTGACCGCGATAGCGCCCGCCATCGTTGGGCGCGCCAGCGACGCCGTAGATCTTGTTGATGCGGCCCATGATGACCGTCTGTGGGTCCTTGGCCTCGACAAATCCCTCGTCCGGTCGGGCGATCTGCGTCGCCGATGACGGCTTGGTGATGTAGGGCGTGACGATGATCAGAAGCTCGGTCTCCGACTTCTGATAGTCGCGCGACCGAAACAGGGCGCCGAGCACGGGAATGTTCATCAGAGCCGGAAGACCGTTGATGATCTGCTTCTGCGTCTGCTGGATGAGACCCGCCGTGACGAGCGATCCGCCCGTCGGCAGTTCGATCGTCGTGTCGGATTTGCGGACGCGAAAGGCTGGAATGGTCGTGGTGCGGCCGCGCAACTGGTTTTCCGAGTCGATTTCGGTCACTTCGGTCGCGACGCGCATGCTGATTCGGCCGCCGGACAACACGACCGGCTGGAACACGAGCGAGACGCCGAAAGGCTTGAACTCGACCGTGACCTGACATGTCGGCGTCGGCTGCAAGATCGTCGGCTCGGAGCAGGTTTCGCTTTTTGGAATCGGAACTTCGCCACCCGCCGTGAACTTCGCGCTTTCGCCGGAGATCGCGGTCAGCGTCGGTTCGGCCAGCGTGCGCAGCACGCCAGCGCGCTCGAACGCCTTCACATTGATGTTGTTGCCCGCACCCCCGAACTGATAGAGGCTGCTCGTCGGCTGCTGGAGCTGCACCGGAAACGGATTATCCATAAAGGCCGAGATCGGCGTTTTTGCGATGCTCCAGTTGCCGAAACCATTCACGCCGAATTGCTTGATGACCGCGCGCTGAACTTCAGCGACGGTGACTTTCAGCATCACCTGGTCCTTGCCGCGGATCGAGATCGAATTGACGAGCCGACCCTCGATTGGCGTGCCCGACGCGCCGACCGAGATCGAGGTTCCGCCTCCCGTCGGCGCCGCGCCTGACGACGCCCCCACCGCGGTGATGCCGAGAAAGCCGCGCGCGATGTCGCCGGCCTGCGCGGCTTCCTGCGCGCTGTCGACGACGCCGGAAAGAACGATCGAATCGCCGATCGACACGACATTGATCTGCGACGTGGGCATCGCCGCCTTTAGCAGGCGACGCAACTCGTTCATGTCGCGCTCGATCACGATCTCGGCGCTCACCATCTGGCGGCCTTCCTGATCGAAGATGAAGACGCTGGTCGAACCGCCGCCGACGCCGATCATGAAGATCTTGCGCGGCGACCGCACCACCGCGTTCGCCACCGACGGCTTCGCCACGAACACTTCCTTCGCATCGCTGGGCAGATCGAAGATGAAGGACTTTCCAACGCCAAGCGTGATCCGGCGCGTCGCGACGCCCTCCGCCCCGACCCGAACGAGGTTTGGGTTCGCATCCTGAGCAACGGCGCTTTCCGGCGCCGCGGCCATCAACATCATCGGCCCCAGCAGCGCCGCGCCCAGCGCTCCAGCCTTTCGCACCGCTGAACGTATTCCCTGGCTGCGCATGGATCGCTTACCTTCCGGTCTGGTTGGAGACGCCGAAGCGGACGATCGTCAGATCGCCATCCTTCTCGCGCGGTTGCGACGTCGACGCCTCCTGGCGGTCCACGAGGCTGCGCAAAGCGAGACTGATGGTTCCCTGCTTTTGAGCGAGCGAAAGAATTTCGACCTGCTTCGCGTCGAGCTCCAGCGTCGCGGTGTCGCCGGTGATGTATTTCTGACCGTCCGCGCCCTCCTCGACCTTCTGGCCGATGGCGAGCACGCGGATGTTGGTGAGGATCGTCTCCGAATCGAAAACATCGGTACCGACGGCTTTCGATGCGCTCTCGTTGCGCGCCGTGCGGATCACATCCACCCGATCGTTGGGCAGAATGAAGCCGCCGGCGTTGCTGCTGCCTGTGCGGTCGATGGAAACGGCAAGCGCGCGCATGCCGCTCGGCAGGATCGCCGACATGAAGCCGGAGGATCCGTCGGGCTTGATCAGCTTGTCAGCCCTTATCGGCTCGCCATCGAGCATGCCGACGCGCACGATCGCATTCACGACCTCTTCCTTCGCGTTCGGCTTGTCGCTTTTCCGGATCAGGTGAGGCGATTGCGACGACGCCGGCCAGGCGCTCCAGGCCACCTGCTCCGGCTTGAGGACCGTTCCTACGGCGAGATCGCCGGCCGCGATCAGCACGTCCACGGTATTGGACACGGCAGGCTGCGGCGCCTGCACGATCACAGGCGCCTGCGGCGCCGGCTGCCTGCTGACGAGAAACGCCGCGAGCAAGCCGGCAAACAGGGCGATGCCGAGGATCGCAAGGCGAGCCGTGCGCTTCATGAACCAATCCGCCAACCCAATTCAACGGGTGGATTCGATCAGGGAAAGGTCAATGTATGGTTAACCGAAGGTATCCAATCGACCGTCGCGGCGATCTTTCTTCAGCCGAGCGCGGCGATCCGCCAGATGTCCGAGTGCGGATACGCCATCAGGCCGCCGAATGCGAGCGCCAGGCCATAGGGCACGCCTGTCCGAGCATTGTGCAGGCGTCGGGACCACTCCCAACTCGCCGCGAAAGCGGGCAACGGATAATTGCGCAGGCTCAACAGAACCACTGTCAACACGCCGCCGGCGACCGCCGAAATCACAGCGTATTCCAGGAGGCCGCCAAATCCCAACCACAGCGCCGTGGCCGCCGCGAGCTTGGCGTCGCCGCCGCCGATCCAGCCGGCGGCGAACATGCCGAACGTCATGACCAGCACCAGAAAACCAGCCAGCACATGTATGGCGACCGTCGGGAGAGGAACTCCGCCCAGAATCGCCACCAGCGCGAAGCCGCCGACAAGCGCGATCGACACCCGATTGGGGATCGTCATGGTCAGCATGTCGCTCATGGCCGCATAGGCCATCAGCGCGGGAAAGACGAAGAGGAGCAGCAGGTCTGTCATCTCGGCGCGTTCCGGAATTTCCAACTGGTCCGAGGCGGCGATCAGAAGGCCGTGGAGACCGCAGTGAAAAGCGCGCTCAGCCGGGAACCCAACGCGGCGACCGCGCCAACGATGACGGTCGCGATGAATCCCGTCATCAAAGCATACTCGACAGCCGTTGCGCCGGCTTCGTCAGAGGCGAAACCCCTGACCAACCAGGTAACCCGGCGACGCTCGCCTAGAGATTTGAGCTCGGCCATTTCCCTGCCTTTTATCAAGGCTGGAGCGGCAATCGCCGCTCCAGCTGCTGCAAAGCGGAAATTTTGTCCGCCGCTATTAGATGCCGGCGGTAATAGTCGTGAAAATTGTGCTCAGGCGAGTGCCGAGGGTCGTGACGGCGCCGATGATCACCAGGGCGATCAGGCCGGCCAGCAGACCATACTCCACGGCGGTCGCGCCGGATTCGTCATTCGCAAAACGAGCGAAAAGCTTCGACATGTGATTACTCCTGATTTGAAGACACCAGCTGTGCGGCCCCGCGCCTGAGGGTCTTGTCGCCCGGGCCTGAACCGTGATCCGGACGTTACGGGAGACAGATTGCGCGACGGTTAATTCGATCGCAGACAGATCAAGTTTTCAGACACTTCTATGCTGTGGTTAACGGTCTCTCTTTTGCTCCATTCAAATTCTATTCAGTATTCGCCGGCCCGTTTCGTCTCATATACTTCAGTTTTCAGACGCGCGAAGGGATGCTTTCTCTGGAAGGCTTCACGGAGCTTTCCGGCCGTCGCCGGCGCTCACTTCGATCGGGCCCCGGCGGGCTTCTTTCGACGCCTCGTCTCCGCCGTCATTCCAGCTTAAAGCGGCCGCCGGCGGGAATTAGGAGGTTGTTCACCAATCCGGTCCACACTCGCCAGAGCGTTCGGCCCGGCCGCAGAGCGATGAGAGACCTGTCCATGCCCAGCTTCCGCGCGATCGTCCTGGCGCTCGCAGCCATCGCCTGCGCGACGGCGGGCGCGGCGCGCGCGGACGAAACCGTCACCGTGGTGCTCAACCAGGCGCGCATCCTGCGCCTGCCGGAAAAGACGAAAGCCATCGTGGTGGGCAATCCGCTGATCGCGGACGTCTCCATGCAGAAACATGGCAATCTCGTCCTCACCGGCAAAAGCTACGGCTCGACGAATCTGATCGCTCTCGACGACAAGGGCAATATCGTCGCGGAATCGCGCATCCGCGTCGACGCGCCGCAGGATTCCCTGGTTCTCGTGCAGCGCGGCATGGATCGGGAAACCTATTCCTGCGCGCCGCTGTGCCAGCCGACGATCAGTCTCGGAGACAATAAAGAGTTCTTCGAGGGTTCGGTCGGCGCTTATGACAAGCGCAATTCGATGTCGTCGCCGTCGAAATAGCGCGCGGCGATCGATCTGAAGCGCCGCAGAAAGCAATCCTTCGCCGCCACGCGAGCCTTGAGCGAAGGCGGAAGCCGGCCTCATGCGTCGCCGCATCAACATGCTTAACGGAGCCCTACCGGAGGGGCCCGCTTTTTAGGAGTCAAAATAACCCGCCTGCAACAGTTATCACGTAATTTAACGAATTGCAGGATCGGCGCTGACCAAGCAATCGCCGCGGGAATTCAAAGATGCGTTGGGTATGCTCGATACTCGCGGAGCGGCTGGGATCGGCGCGCCGCAGAGCGCGTTTTCAGGCGCGACGCCTGCGCGCAGACAAGCGCGGCGTCACCTCGATCGAGTTCGCGATCGTCTCGGTCCCCGTCATCGGGCTCGTTTTCGCGATCGCTGAGACGGGCCTCAGCCTCTTCTCCCAGCACGCGCTCGACAACGCCGTCATGGACGCCTCGCGCCAGATCATGACGGGCGAGGCGCAGAATGGCGGCTTCAACGCCAATCAATTCAAGACCAATCTCTGCTCGCGCATCACCGGTCTGATCGACTGCGCGAACGGCGTCTATATCGACGTGCGCAGCTACTCGTCGCCGGCGCCGCCGCCGCTTAAGCCGGTCAAGAACGGCGCATTCGATCCATCCGACTTCGGCTATTCGCCAGGCGGACCGAACTGCATCATCGTGGTGCGCGCGGCCGTGAAATATCGCGGCTATACGCCGCTTCTGGGAACGCCCGCGCCCGAGCTGAGCGACGGCAACCGGGTTCTCATGTCGACGACCAGTTTTCGAAATGAACCTTACGTGAACTCGTCGGGAATTCCTGCATGCGGCTGATCCTCAACAGCAGGGCGGGCCGCGCCGCCGCGCGCGTCGCCCGCTCCATCAGATCGCCAGGTTGCGCGGCGCGCGCGACGGCGTCTCGGCCGTCGAGTTCGCGATTCTCGCGCCGGTGATGATCACGATGTGGCTCGGCACCGCGGAGGTCGGCAGCGCCGTCGGAGCGAGCTGGAAGACGAAGCTGGTGGCGAGAACGATGGCCGACCTCGCGGCGCGCACGACGATCGTCACCAATCAGGGCATGGCCAATATTTTCGACGCGACGTCGGCGGTCGTTTATCCCTACGACGTGAAGATGCTCAGCATGCGGCTGACCAGCATCAAAAGAAGCGGAAGCGGCGCAAGCCTCGTCGTCTGGAGCGACGTCTCTCCCGGCTCCAAGGTGACCGCGCGACCAACGGGAAGCTCGGTCACCGTGCCGCCGGGCATTCTCAACAACACCGGCGAAACCGTGATTTTCGCCGAGACGTTCTATCGCTACAAGCCGATCAGCGACTGGGTCATCAACAAGGGAATCTTCACCCTGACAGGCGATCCGAACGAGCAGTATTTCCCCATCAACTACGAGTTCTTCATGACGCCGCGGCTCGCGGAGGTCGTGCGCTCGCCCTAAACTCTTTTCGCGCCTTTCCAAACGAGACGGAATCCCGGCTTCTTACTTTGCCGATTCTCTTGACGCGCACCGGCGCTCATTTCGCACGCGCATCGTCAGCGCCAACATTCAACGCGCGCTGAGTCCTAATCGCTCCCGGCGGCGCCCCTTTTCGGAGCGCCGCGAAGCGACCGTCAGATCGTCTGATTGTAAGCCCCGACTTCCGGATTCTCCCGGAGCACCTTGTCGACGGACGCAAACATCTGGCGCATGCGCGCCTCGGACGCCGGGCTTTCAACCACCACGACCAATTCCGGCTTGTTGGACGACGCGCGAACCAGGCCCCAGGTGCCGTCGTCCGAAACGACGCGCACGCCATTCACGGTGATGAGATCGACAATCGCATGGCCGTCGATCGTCTCGCCCTTCACCTTCATCTCCGTGAAGCGCTTCACGATGCGCTCGACGACCTCATATTTGATCTCGTCGGCGCATTTCGGCGCCATGGTCGGCGATCCCCAGGTTTTCGGGAGCGCCCCATAGAGATCGGCCATCGACTTGTCGGGGTTGCGGTCGAGCATGTCGCAGATCGCGATCGCCGTCACCACGCCGTCGTCATAGCCGCGCCCGACCGGCGCGTTGAAGAAGAAATGTCCCGACTTCTCGAAACCGGCCAGCGCATTCAGTTCCGTGACGCGCCGCTTGATGTAGGAATGGCCCGTCTTCCAGTAATCGGTCTTGACGCCCAGCTTCTTCAGCTCCGGATCGGTCATGTAAAGGCCGGTCGATTTTACATCGACGACGAATTGCGCGCCGGGATGCAGCGCGCCGAGATCGCGCGCCAGCATGACGCCGATCTTGTCGGCGAAGATCTCCTCGCCGTGGTTGTCGACAACGCCGCAGCGATCGCCGTCGCCGTCGAAACCAAGGCCGACATCGGCCTTGTGCTCGCGCACGGCGTCCGCCATCGCGTGCAACATCTTCATGTCTTCAGGATTGGGGTTGTAGCGCGGGAAGGTGTGGTCGAGCTGGGCGTCGAGGGGAACGACGTCGCAGCCGATCATGCTGAGAATGCGCGGCGCGAAGGCGCCGGCCGTGCCGTTGCCGCAAGCCGCGACGACCTTCAGCTTTCTCTTGAGCCTGGGCCGACTCGTCAGATCAGCGATATAGCGGTCGGCGAAATTTTCGACGAATTCGTATTCGCCGCCAACCTTGAGCCGGAAGCGCGCATTCAGGACGATGTCCTTCAGCGCGTTCATTTCCTCAGGCCCGAACGTCAGGGGCCGCTTCGCCCCCATTTTCACCCCGGTCCAGCCATTGTCATTGTGCGAAGCGGTCACCATCGCGACACAGGGAACATCCAGAGCGAACTGGGCGAAATAAGCCATCGGCGATAGCGCCAGACCAATATCCTTCACCTTCACGCCGGCCGCCATCAAGCCGGACACGAGCGCATATTTGATCGACGACGAGTAGCCGCGAAAATCGTGGCCCGTGACCAGTTCGGGCTTCACGCCCATCTCATGGATCAGCGTGCCGAGCCCCATGCCAACCGCCTGGACGCCCATGAGATTGATTTCTTCGCCGAAGAACCAGCGCGCGTCATATTCGCGAAAGCCCGTCGGCTTCACCATCGGCAGCGATTCATAGTCGGCGGTGTTGGGCGAGAGGGAGGGAAGCGGCTTCGGGAACATGGGGCCTTCCGGGACAGTCACAAACGAGTCCGGCTTAATCGATCATGGCGTCAAGGCAATGGCAACGCGCGCAAAGCCCTAACGGTCAGCCGAGTCCGCCGACAAGTTTGTCAATATCGTTTCGGTACGGAATGCTGGGCTGCGCGCCCGCCTTCACACAGGCGAGAGAACCAGCCGCGACGCCGCGCCTCAACGCGACCTCCTCCGTCGCGCCCTCGTCCAGCGCAGCGGCGAATGCGCCGACGAAGGAATCCCCGGCGGCGGTCGTGTCCGCCACGGCGACCGCGGGCGGCCTGACCATGCCCATGACGCCCCCGCTCCAGAGAATCGCGCCTTCGCCGCCGAGCGTGGCGACCGTCGCGACATTCTTCTCCGCGTCGAGCCGGCGCGCCACATCGCCCGGCGCGCGGTCGAGCCAGCCCAGCGCCTCCGCGACCGCAACGGCTTCATGCTCATTGACGATGAGGACATCGACGTGCGCCAGCAGCGCCGGATCGAATCCATCCGCGGGCGCCGCGTTCATCACCACGCGCAGGCCGCGCGCCTTCGCCTCACGCGCCGCCTCGAGGGTGTCGGCAGGCGGCCCCTCGCGCTGCAGCAGCAATGTCGAGGCGCCGCCCCAGCGCGCGTCGTCAATCCAGCCGGCGCGCAGCGCGCGATTGGCGCCGCTGGCGACCACGATCGCATTGCGGCCCTGCGCATCGACGGCGATGAACGCCGCGCCCGTCGGCTCATCGACCGCGCGAACGCCGGAAAGATCGACGTCTCCGGCGCGCAGCAGCGCCAAGGCGAGATCGCCATAGGCGTCCTGCCCGACCGCGCCGATCAGGGCGACTTTGGCGCCGGCGCGAGCAGCCGCGAGAGCCTGGTTGGCGCCCTTGCCGCCGGGAATCATTTCGTAAGTCGAGCCGAGAACGGTTTCGCCCGGCGCGGGAATGCGCGCGACGCGCGTCACGAGATCGATGTTGATCGAACCGAAGACGAGGATCACGGCCGCGACGCGAGGCCGCCGCCGCGCGCGGCGGCGATGAAGGCGTCCGCCCTTGCGCGCACGTCCTGCGCGCTCAGACCGGGCTTGTACAGCGCCGAACCAATTCCGAACCCGTCCGCGCCCGCATCGACATAGGCCTGCATCGTATCGACGCCAACGCCGCCGACGATCAGCAGCTTCGTCGCGGACGGCAGCACGGCGCGCATGGCGCGCGTCGCGGCGGGCGTGACGATTTCGCCAGGGAAGAGCTTCAGCGCATGGGCGCCCGCCTTCAACGCGGCGAACGCCTCGCTCGGCGTCATGACGCCCGGCATCGCGATCATTCCGCCTGAAACGGCGCGCCCGACCACGGCGGCGTCGAAATTCGGCGCGATCACAAGCTGGCCGCCTGCTTCGGCGACGCGGGCGACGTCATCGGCCTCGACGACCGTGCCCGCGCCGACCAGCACGTCGCGCGGCGCCATCGCAGCCAGTTTCGCAATGCTCGCGAAAGGGTCCGGCGAGTTCAACGGAACCTCGATGAAGCGGAAACCGGCGACGATCAGCGCCGCGCCGATCGCCTCGACCTCGCCCGGCCGCACGCCGCGCAGGATTGCGACAAGCGGCGTATGCGACAACGCCGCGTCCATTCTCTCGATCAGATCGCTCATTTCCTGCTTCGCTATCGGGTGCCATAGATCCGGTCGCCGGCGTCGCCGAGGCCGGGGACGATGTAGCCCTTCTCATTCAGATGGCTGTCGATCGCGGCCGTCCAGATCGGAACATCGGGATGGGCGTCGCGCAAGCGCCGCACGCCCTCCGGCGCCGCAAGCAGGCAGACATACCGCAAATCCTTGGCGCCGCGCGCCTTGAGCCGCTCGATGGCGGCGACGGCGGAATTCGCCGTCGCCAGCATCGGATCGGTGACGATGACGAGACGGTCGGCGAGATCGGTCGGCGCCTTGAAGAAATACTCGACCGCCTCCAGCGTGTCATGATCGCGGTAGAGCCCGACATGCGCGACGCGCGCGGACGGAATGAGTTCGAGCATGCCGTCCGCCAGCGCAAGGCCGGCGCGCAGGATCGGCGCGAGAACAAGCTTCTTGCCCTCGATCATCGGCGCATCCATCGGCTCCAGCGGCGTTTCGATGCGCTCCGTCGTCATGGGCAATTCGCGCGTGACCTCGTAGGCGAGCAGCATCGCGATCTCGCGCACGAGGCGCCGGAAGTTGGAGGTGGAGCGGTTCCTGTCGCGCATCAGCGACAATTTGTGCTGCACCAGCGGATGTTTGACGACCGTCACGCCTTCCATGAAATCCCCCATGCGACAACCTGATCCGACATTCCGGCGTTAGAGGACGGCGCTATTTCAAGAAAACAACAGCATGCTCTAACCAATTCCCGCCGCATGACGGCTTCGGAACATCGGGCTACTTTCAGCATCATGCTCTAAAAAACAGTTCCGTCGCTGACGATCGACAAAGGCGGCGACGCGTCGGCGCGCTTCTCGCGCGCAAGCCGGCGGCCTGCCGCCCAGGTTCCGCCTTCGAGCACCTTCGCGAGCGGCAGCGACGCCGCATCGCGCTTCAGCAGCGCGCGGATGCGCGCGGCCGTCTCGTCGAGCAGCGCGACGGTCAGGGCGCGCCATTCCACGACCAAGGTCGAGTCGACCGTGTGAGAACGCCCGGCGTCCGCCGGATTTTTCAGCGCAAGCACCCCGGCGTCCAGAAAGAGGCCGCCATTGCGGTATTCGGGCAGGCCGGTCAGACCGTCGATATCCGTCACCCGCGCGCCCGCCCATTGCAGCGGCTCGATCAGCGAGTAACTCAGCCATTGCGACAATTTATGGAAGGGAACGTAACCCGCCGGCGCCTGTCCGACGGCCGGCGAGAGCGGATGCAGCCATGTGTCGCCGAGCGCGACATCGGCGATGGACAGGCGCGACGGCCAGATCGGGCCGAGCCGCAGCAGGATCTCGCTGAGGATCGCGGGCGCCGGGACCGCGTTGTCCGTCGCCTGATCCAGCAGCCGATCGAAGAGACCGCCGGGACGCAGCGCGCCGCCGGGCGTCGCGAAAGCGTCAGGCGCGGCTCTCATCGCCTCGCCCAACCGGCGCAGGAGCGCGGCGCGCCCCTCAAGGCCAACCAGAGGATTTGCATCCGAGACCTGAAAGCCGCGCGCCAGCGCGGCGGCGTCGAAACGCTGGAGCGCATCGGCGTCGACGCGCAGGGGATCGCCCGGATCGCTCGAAAACGCGCCGGCCGCAAACATCGCGAGAGACGCGAGCGCAAGACCTTCCGACCGGCCGATCGCGCGGCCCGTCCTGTCGTCGTGATAACGCCAGTCCGCGCCGGCGCCCGCGTCGAGCAGGACGCTGACGATCGCGAGATCATAGGCGGCGCGGCCGGCTTCGCGCGCATCCGTGAGATTTGCGCTCCGCGCGAGGGTTTGCCAGCGATCCTCGCCATCGACGACGAAATGGCGCCAGCGCGCGTGAAAGGGAATGTCGAGCGTCGGATAGTTCGCGCGCATCACCTCGACGACGAAAGCGGCGCATGCGTCGAGCTTCGACTCGTCGAGACGAAAATGAAAAAGCTGACCGGCGCGCGCAAGCCCAAGCATCGCATGCGCGCTCGCGCGCACGGCCGCCGGCGTCAGCAGCGCCTCGGCGGCGGCGCGATCGTTTTCCATGCCCTGTTTCATGCCGTTTCAGTCCGCCCGATATTCATGGCCGCAAGGCTGACCACTGCCTGAGATGGACCATCGCGGAGCCCGATCGCCAGCGCGCCACGCGACGCGCTCAGAATTTTTCCAGGTCGCGGCCGACGGTTTTCTTCAGATCGTCGGAGGTGGGCGTCGAACCCGGCGCGTAATAGCCGGCGGCCTTCTTCGCCTCGATCTCGACGCTGGCGTCGTCGGGGATCAGCTCCGGCGGAATCGGCACGCGTTCGCCAATCTCCAGACCGGAATTCACCATCGCGTCGTACTTCATGTTGCTCATCGACATGAGGCGGTCGATGCGCGTGACGCCGAGCCAATGGAGCACGTCCGGCATGAGCTGCTGGAAGCGCGCATCCTGCACGCCGGCGACGCATTCCGTGCGCTCGAAATAGGTCGACGCCTGATCGCCGCCCTCCTGCCGCTTGCGCGCATTGTAGACGAGGAATTTCGTCCCCTCGCCGAGCGCGCGGCCTTCCTTGCGGTTGTAGACGATGATGCCGACGCCGCCCGCCTGCGCCTCCCTCACCGCCTCCTCGAGCCCGTGGGCAAGATAGGGGCGGCAGGTGCAGATGTCGGAGCCGAACACGTCGGAGCCGTTGCATTCGTCGTGCACGCGGCAGGCGAGGCGGCGCGCCGGATCGGCCAGCGCGGCCGGATCGCCGAAGATGTAGAGCGTCATGCCGCCGATCGGCGGCAGGAAGACCTCGAGGTCGGGCCGGGTGACGAGCTCCGGATACATGCCCCCGGTCTGCTCGAACAGGGTCCGGCGCAACTGCTCCTCGCTGACGCCGAAGCGCCCGGCGATGCCCGGCAGGTGCCAGACCGGGTCGATCGCCGCCTTGGTGACGGCGACGTCGCCATTGTCGTGCACGATGGCGCCGTCGATCGGCAGCCGCTTCAGCCGGATCGCCTCGTGCAGCTCGATCATGGTGAGCCGCGCTTTGGTGATGGCGATGGTCGGGCGGATGTCGACGCGCTCGGCGATGCGGTCGGCGAAGATCTGCGCGGCGAGATGGCCGAACGGGTCGAGCGAGACGATCCTGCCGGGCTCCGACCATTGCGGATGCGGCCCGATCGGCGTGACCGGCGCGGTGTTGCGGAAATCGGGCCGCTGGATCGGGTTGAGCGCGCCGGAGGAGACGGCGAGCGCGCGATAGAGCGAATAGGAGCCGCCATGCGTGCCGACGGTGTTGCGGTCGGCCGGGTTCGACACGGTGCCGATGACGGGGCCGCGCTTCAGCGGATCGGCATTTCCCCAGCGGATCGGAAAGCGGACCGGCGCCTGGGCGCCTGGATGCGAGGTGAGACGGATATGCGTCGAACGGTTGATCGTCGTCATGATGCTCCAGCGAACCGGACTGCGAGAGCACGTCAGAATGAGCCGCGCCGCTGCGGAAGGGAAGAAAAATCGCGTGTTTGGAGCGGTTCCGCGAAGCGCGCCCCCTGCGTCATCCCCGCGCAGGCGGGGACCCATAACGCCGGGGCATGGGGAGGCTCGCTTGTCCCGAAAACCGGCTGGATGAATCCCGGGTCAGGCCCCGGATGACGGCG
>ERZ778027.3821-NODE-3821-length-14117-cov-2.964657_pt1 | contig 14117 bp, 8 predicted proteins | sample MGYA00375757_ERZ778027 | MGnify/ENA primary metagenome ERZ778027 (study PRJEB29350, sample SAMN05389817) | bioreactor metagenome | isolation source: Ammonium sulfate bioreactor | place: South Africa: University of Cape Town | collected 2014-02-18 ... | reverse complement strand
GACGATGCCCGCCATGGCTACGGCCGAGCCTGTCACCGAACTCCGGTCGGGAGCCCGGCCATCGATGTAGTTCACGTAAAAGATGGTGCCGTCTTTTTGCTGGGCTTTAGCGTAGGTGCGACCCGTAGCTGCAGCCGCTTCCAGGTATTTCTTGTCGCCGGTTTTTTTCCAGGTATGGATCAGCGATTCGGCATACCATAGATTGAAGCGGGGGTGAAAGGATTTTTCTTCGATGGAGTTCGGCGTAAACTGCATCCACAACCCCTTCTCTTCCAGCTCGACCACCTTGTTCGACAGGTTGAGGTGGGCGTCCAGCAGGGCTTTGTTTTTATTGAATTCGTAAGCGTCCAGAAAGAGCCAGCCTTCTGTGTTGGGCCGGGAAACGTCGTAGAGCGATTGCTCTTTTTTGCCCTTCCAGAACTCGCTATGTTCTTTCTCGACCACACCCGTACCCAGATCGACGGCATCGTAGCAAACGCCTTTTTCGGCGTAGTACATGTTCTTCAGCATCCATTCAGCCGCTGTGGTAGCTACCTGCGCATACTTTTTGTCGCCTGTCACGCGGGTCAGCTCGTAAAGGCCCGGTGTACCGTCAGAAATCGTAGCAAACACGATGGTCGAATCGCCGATAGCGTCACCATGCACGGCCCCCAGCATACCTTTGAGTTTGGGATGATCGTTGATTTGCAGACTAATCCAGTAATCGCCTGCTTTTCGGGCCGTCGCCAGCCATTTCGGATTTCTGGTTTGCTTATAAGCTGCCAGCATGGCATACACCGCCTGACCGGTATGCCAGGGCACTTCATAAGGGTACCACTTGCCTTCGGTCAGGTTGTAATCGCAGCGCGATTTACCCTGTTCGTCGAGCATGGTAGTCGATATGTAGGTTGCCATATCGTTGATGGCTTTTACAGCAACCTCTTTTTTTACCTGTGCATGGGCACCTGGCAGCGATCCCAGGACCATCCAGGTGGCTATGATTAACAATCGGTTAGTCGGCTTCATGAACGGACGTTTTGGCATTTAGGGAATACTTGTGTTTATGATTGGTGATGGGTTTCCGGGTGTCCAGCCGAAAGGCAAAATTCCAGGAAGCCGACGCCGGTAATTTGAGTAGTACATGATTGACGCCTTTGGTCAGGTTGAGCGCAAAGGGTGTTTCGTCCTGATCGACGGCGTTGCCGGGGTTTACCTGAACTCCGTTGACAAACAGCTCTGCTGCCTGGGCGCTTACCTGTGCTGTAACAGACTGAGCACTATCGGTCGTGATCGAACAGTAGGCGTAGGCCACGGCTCCGGAAGCGGTTTTGTAGTAGTCACTCAGGTCGACAATACCGCCTTCCTGGGAGATGTATTTCTGCCAGCGATAGCTCTTGCCCTGAAACTGGGCCATATCGCCGGGCTTGGGTGGTACGTTGTAGGCAGGGTCTTCGGAATATAGAAAACGGGGTGGCGTCGGCGTTTTAAACGGCCCTGTCAGGAGCCAGTTCTGGAAGTAGAAGGCATTGCTGGCTTTGATATCCAGCCCGACGGCGGCAATGGCGGGTAGAGGGGGCGATGTCGAAATGAGGGTTTGCAGCCGGGTTGTAAGCTGTTGCAACTGGGTAATCTTGCCGTCGAACCCGTTCAGGTTGATGGCCAGGTAATAGGGTTGATTTTCGGCTTCCCACAAGCTGCGGTACGTTTCTTTCAGGGACTGATAGCGGGCCTGCAAGCTCTCAATGGCCTGTATTGTGGCCTGTAAAGCTGCGGTATGGTGCTGGCTCTGGGCAGTTCGGTATGTATCGGCAGCCTGAGCGAGCAGCAGCCGAGAGTCCATCAGCAACTGATACTGTTGCAGGGTAAATTCTAGAAACTGTGCGTCCGTACGATTCAATTGCGGCTCAGCGGTCCTGATGTAGGTTAGGCCCGTATTGACGATAGCCTGAATTTTCGGCACATCCTGATTGTTGATAATGAGCTTCTTTCCGCTGTCGGGCAGGAGCTTTTGTAGCCAGATCTGCTCGGCCAGGTTATATGTCAGCGGAATGCCGCGAAGCTCCATCAGGGTGAACAGCGCTTTTACGTAGTTCCCATTATCTGTGTTGTAAGCCGTACGCTCGAACCGCTCATTGAAAGAGCCTGTCTCGGCCTGGCTGATGTTCCAGCTTTTTTCGGCGGCTGTATATACGCCGTACCAGTCGCTGTGGAAGAAGCACATAGGCCCTTCATCCCAGATGGTTGTCAAAACGCCCGCTGTACCTGCCTGCTTACCCGCTTTAAGAAAACCGTTGATGTTGCCTCGGGCCATGACCATATCGGGGAAGAGCCGATTAGAGTTGACAATGCCTGGGCAGACGACGAAGGGGAGCCCCCGTTTCACGAAGGGCTGTATCCAGGTGTCGTAGGATTTTTGATCGCCATACTCCCAGGTGAGGTAGATAATGTCTTTCGGCAGCAGGTCCAGAATCTCTTCGTGCTGCAGGGCAATGTCGCCCCACATCATGAGTTGTTTGTGCTGCTTTTTAACTACGTCGTACAGAAATTTGATGTGGTCAGCGTAATACTTCGCCACGCCCACACGATCGACGTACGCTTTGGATTTGCCTTTGCCCAGATCAAATGTTTCGTCGCAGTTAACGTTGAAATAGGGGGCGTTGAATGCACCGCATAATTCCGTGATGACACTCGCCAGAAACGCCCTGGCTTTCGGATCGAGTGGCGAAATCATCGTGGACGTTTCTCCCATCGGCTGATACCTGGGCTGCGACAGTATATTCGCGAAATGGCCGAACGACTGAAAGCTGCCTACCAGTTGCATATGAAACTGGGCCGCATAGGCCGAAAGCTCCCGAATGTCGTCCATCGTCAGCTTGCCATCGGCAGGGGCAAAGTCGGGGTAGGAGCGGGGCTGCACCACATGCTCAATGTAAAACGAGAGGGAGTTGATCTTTAATTCGGCCAGCCGTTCGATCTGCTTTTTGATTGTGCTGACTTTAGGTGTTGGCCCCCGGCTGATGTCGTCATAAATCCCCCGATTGGCAAACGAGGGCCAGTCTGTAATCGTTATCTCCTGATTCCAGCCTGAACGGACGAGTTGTTTCAGCGATTGAAGACCGTAGAAAAGGCCGGTTTCGGTGTTGGCGGCAATGAATTTGTGTCGGGCATTCAGGACAAGGACGTAGCCTTCGGCCCCCACTTTGCCGGACCAGCCAGCCGTGTAGGCGTCGACCAGCGCATTGGCTTTGGCCGATTTGCCGGATACAATCAAGGTAACGGTCTGCTGAAGGGCTTGTGCTGCTTGATTTAGGCCTGCCAGTTGCCAGTTTGCTGCAAGTCGTTTGGTCACACCCGATTCGAGACCGGAGCCTGTAAAGGCAATAGCCGTACCGATTGGCGGGAGCGGGTCGCCCACCGTAACCTGCTGTGGATAGGGTAATACCGGAACAGTCGTAGCCGCGGCTGGATTCTGTCCAGAACCGATCAGCACACCCAGCAAAATGGCCTTGATTCGTTTCATTGAACACTCGTTTCGGTGATGCGTATCTGTGGGTGGTCGTTTTCGATCAGTTTTACCTGCGTGCTGGCTCCTGATTTTGCGACAAAGCTTTTGGCAGCGCCGGTAGCTTTACTATGACGGATCGCTCCCCGGCTATCGCCTGTCACATACACGGCTGCTGCGGCTGTTGCGGTAGTGGGCATGGTTAACCGATCCAGTGCGAAATCACGAACATCGTCCAGTGCCAGAGCGGGCCGGTTGTCCGGTGTAAGGCAGGTGAAGCGTACGTTGCTGAGCTGAATGTTTTCGATGTGGGCCAGGTAAAAACCATAAGCTGGCAGCATGCCGAACATAGTCCCTTCGGGGTACTGATCGTCCAGCCTGGGAACCGATTTCATCATGTCGCTGGCAGCGCCCCCGCCTGCAACGTCGATGGAAATGTCGCTCAGGCTGATCTCGTGGAGTTTCGCCGTTTCGATCCCTGTGATGGAGCAGCCCGTCTGGCCGCTTCCCGTAGCCGTTATCCCCGACAGGCGGATATTGCGGACGCGTCCGGTACCCGGTATAGACGCCTGTTCGTCATACTTGCGGGCCCGGTTGCCCAGGCGAATGAAAATCGGTACTTCGGGACCCTCCACCACGATATTACTGATGGATATATTTTCCATGACACCCCCGTCTACCATTTCGAGGGCAATGCCGCTGATGCCTGCCGGTTTGCCGTAGATGGTGGTTTTCTGAGCTGATGGTCTGATGACGCAGTTGGTAATGGCCACATTCCGAAAGCCCCCTGTCGATTCGGTCCCCAGCTTCAGGGCGTTGCAGTGGCTGCTCAGTACGCAATTCATCACCGTAACGTTTTCTGTGATCAGGGGAGAGGTACTTTTCAGGGTCAGCCCATCGTCGTCCGAGTCGCCTTTGACATTCTGGATGGTCACGTTTCGTGAGCCATCAATGTCAATCATGTCGTTATTTTTGTTGGAGTGGTTCCAGATGCTGATGCCGTTGATGCTCACATCCTCGCAGCCCAGATAATGCTGCATCCAGAAAGCCGAATTGCGCAGGGTGATCCCGCTGACCCTGACTTTTTTGCACTCGATGAACCAGAGCAGGTAAGGTCGATTTCGGTAGCGGTCGGGTTTCTTCAAGGTCGTCGTGACAAAGCTGGCCCCTTGTCCGTCGATGGTGCCATACCCTTCAATGCCTACATCGTCGACCTTATGGGCATAAATTAAGCTCTGCCTGGCCCATTCGGCCCCGTAAAACCTGAATCCATGCTGTTGATAAGGGTATTTGGCCAGTACGGTCGTGCCTGTAAGCTGACAGCCTGCCGACAGGTGAAGTACAACATGGCTTTTGAGCTGGATGGTGCCGGATAGAAAATTACCGGCGGGAAAAATCACCAGGCCCCCTCCCGATGCCGCGCAGGCATCAACGGTTTTTTGAATGGCGGTGGTGTTGTCGGTTTTGCCATCCCCTTTGGCTCCAAACGTCAACACGTTGAAATCCGTAGCACTGGCTACTGTAGATAGGGCGATGAGGGTACTAAGGAGTAAAGCGTTCATAAGTTGGCCGGGTTAGAAAAAGCGATGATTCGCCGGCTTCGTACAATGATTTGGTAAATGACCTATAGGCAACTGTGTACCAACTGTAGCTGAGTCTGGCTCTTTAGGGACGTGTTTAGCAGCCCGCTATCGATTAGCGGTAAAATTTCCCTGCAAATCCACGATTAACCTGTTGATCACAGATTCCGCCAGTGCTCAGTTGGCGCGCCCAAAGCGATTAATCCAGAGCGTATAATTCAGTTTTTCGGATGAAATTCACGGTTGAGTCGGGTTAGAGGTTAGGAATAGTTCAGAGGTTTACCGGCTCCATTTTTGGGGTAAGCCAGTGGATGATGAGCCAGGCGATCAGGAATGAACTGCCGCACACCAGGAAGATGATGTTGTAGCCCAGGACGATGTTGCCCGATGCTTTGAAAACATCCAGAATGTATCCGATGAGGCTTTCGAACAATACCCCACCGACAGCCCCGGCCATACCGCCCAATCCAACCACCGAACTCACCGCCCTTTTGGGGAACATGTCGGACACGATGGTGAAAATGTTGGCACTCCAGGCCTGGTTGGCCGCTACAGACAAGCTGATCAGTGATACGACCAGCCACATATCGTTTGTATAACGTGTGATCAGAATAGGGACGACAGCAATGGCTGATACGAGCAGCGCCATTTTACGGGCTTTATAAACGGGCCACCCTTTCTGAATCAGCCACGATGACAGATACCCTCCACCGATGCTACCAATCATGGTACCCGTATACACGATAACCAGGGGCAGGCTGGGCTTTTTCAGGTCGAGGTGGAACGACGCGTTGAAATAGGCGGGGAGCCAGAACAGAAAAAAATACCAGATGGGGTCGGTAAAAAACTTGCCGACAATAAACGTCCAGGTTTGCCGAAGACGCAGCAGCTTCCCCCACGATAAACCTCCTGCCGAAGGCGTTTCAACGTCGTTGTCGCTATGGATGTAGTCGTACTCGGCGCGACTCAGCTTGCTTTGCCGCGCAGGGACTTCATAAACGAAAAGCCAGACAAGCAGCCAGATAAAGCCCAGCGAGCCGGTAATAATAAACGCCATCTGCCAGCCGTACAGCGCCAGTATGAAAGGCACCAGAATAGGGCCCACGCAGGCACCAATGTTGGAGCCCGAATCAAAAATGCCGACTGCCAGCGCCCGTTCTTTTTTGGGGAACCACTCCGCCACCGTTTTTACCCCTCCCGGATAATTGCCCGATTCACCTATACCCAGCAAAGCCCGGACCAGGCCAAACCCTCCAGATGCTCACCGAAATAATATAGCCCAGCCGGGTTCCGATCTGGTCGATTACGCGTCCATAGAGCAATTGCCCCAGTGCATAGGTTGCCGTAAAAGCCATTACGATATAGCTGTAATCGGATTCCGTCCAACTGAAAATTTTCTCCAGGGTAGGTTTTAACAAGCCCAGAATTTGCCGGTCCAGGTAATTGATGGTGGTAGCGGCAAACAGCATGGCACAGATAAACCAGCGGTAATTTCCAATTCGGCCCTTCGACTGGGTAGTCTGAATCATTCGTGTCAAGTTAGACGGTGTATCGTTTCCTAAGCGAGTTAAAACGGCCGGGCAAAGAATCCGGTATCGACTAGGTTAAGTCATTTTGTCGTACTTCTTCGTCTTGTTTGTTCGGCAGGGATCATAGGCTCACATTTCAGTTATTGTAAAAAATAGCGAACCAATCGGCCGACCAATGCAGAAGTATGTAAAGAAATCTTTCAAAAGGTAGAGTCCAGTTTGATAGAAAACCAAAAAAAAAGCCGAAAATAGATGTATTTTTCTACGCAAAGGTTCTCGGGAACCTTTGCGTAAACCTTGTTTTCGGGTGCCTGTTCAGGGCTTGCCAGGAAGCAAAATCAGATTTAAGCAGTGACCGCTTCGTGTAATGACTTTGGGTCGTTTGTTAATGAAATAGGATTATTTTTATAAGTGCTCGTAATGAAACAAGTGACGATTAAAGACATTGCTAAAGAGTTGAACCTGTCCATTTCCACTGTTTCCAGAGCCTTGAGGGATAGTTGGGAGATCAGCGAACCCACCAAGCAACGGGTAATCGAACTGGCGAAACGGCTGGAATACAATCCAAATCCAGCGGCCCTGCATTTACTGAGCAGTCATAGCCGGGAAATCGGAGTGATCGTTCCCGAAATAGCCAACCCTTTTTTTGCCGTCGTCATTGCGGGTATTGAAGATATTGCCTTCGCGCAGGGATACCAGGTGGTTATTTACCAAAGCCATGACAGTTACGAGCGGGAGGTTCTGAATGTAAAGCATATCCTCCAGCAACGGAAAGATGGTTTACTGGTATCAATTGCAACGGGAACCAAAGACGTTGCGCATTTCCAGGCGATGCGTGACCGTGGTTTTCCTATCGTTTTTTTTGACCGGGTTTGTGAAGACATCGATACACCTAGCGTGTCTGTCGATGATTTTGAAGGGGCGTATATGGCCACGGAGCATTTGATTGACCAGGGCTGTCAGCAGATTGCGCTCCTGTCAGGGCCTGAACACCTGCTCACGAGTCGACGGCGGATTGATGGGTACCGGGCTGCCCTGCAACGTCACCACCGCCCGATTGTAGATGAGTGGATTATTCCCTTACCGTTTAGCCCCGAAGAATCGTTAGCCGTTACCCGGGAACTGCTAAGTAGGCCCCATCGGCCCGATGGTATTTTTGCCGCCAGCGATGCCATTGCGTTAGGAAGTCATGCTGCCATTAACGAATTAGGTCTGTCCATGCCGCAGGAGATCGCCCTGATTGGATTTGCCGATTTACCGATTGCCTCCCTGTTAAATCCTCCTTTAAGCTCCGTAGCCGAACCTACCTTTGAGATGGGGCAAACGGCAGCAAATCTGTTAATCAATATGATTAAGAACCCCGGTGGCCAGATGCCTTCGGTAGGCAATGTTCTAAAAACCAAACTCATGGTCAGGAGGTCTTCACAACGGCGACCCCATAGGTAGTAGCGAATAGGGATTAAATATAGGTATGCTATGCTCAGTAGTTTAATTTTTCAACCTTGCTACATGTATAGAAAACTGACCGGCCAGTAACCTGCTTTAAATAATTGAAGCAAAGTAAACGGCCAGGTGAGTGTACATTGCCTTGCGGAACTCGTCGGGAGTGCCGGTTTTCAGAATGGCAACCAGGTCGTGATGCGTAATGGGGTTGGCGATTTCAATCTTTTTTTCCTGATCGTAATATCCCGTAAAAACATGATCGAAGGTGGGCATGAGCAGAGTCTGAAACCGTTTGAACACATCATTGCCCGTCATTTCATACAGTTTGCCGTGAAAGGCAATTTCTTCTTCTTTGGTTACCGTCGTGGCGTCTTGCTGCCGGGATAGGATCTCGTCCAGTTCATTCAGGTCCTTCTCCGTTTTTCGAGCAAACAGAAACTCCGGAATTCCCATCTCCAGAATAAGCCGCATCTCAAAAATATCTTTGAGGTTGTCCTGGCTGAGTAGCGCTGGATTCAATACTTTCTCAATACCAACCAGCAGATCGGGCTGGGCCATGACCATTCCCCGTCGTGGCCGGGCTTCGACCATCCCCAGCATCCGCAACCGGCTGAGGGCTTCCCGGACTACATTCCGGCTAACGTTGAGTTTTTGAGCAATCTCCTGCTCATTGGGCAGCGCGTCACCTGGCTTAAAGCCATTCTCGGTGAAATAGCCTCTAAGACTGTTTTCGACTCGATCAGTCATCGACAAGCTTTCCAGCGGCTCCAGGGTATCTAATTTGGTGACAGACATACAGTTTCCCGATAAAGGTTATGCAAGATAGCGCATTGGGAAGAAAGTCAGATTAAAAATTTATTTTTTTATACAATTACATTGATAATTAATTAGGATCATTACATTTGTCCTACAAATAAATTTAAGAAGAAAATTTCCTCTATTGACCGAGTTAACGAATAAACAATGTATGCCAAAACGTTTATCTTGATGAAAAAGAAGCTAAAGTCAACATTGCCGCTAGTTCTTTTGGTTGTCGTCGGAATCTGTTCGTGTATACCGTCGATGGCTCAGCAATTAGTGAAAGGAACGGTACGTTCTAAGGAAGATGAGGCTCCCATGCCGTTCGTCAGTGTGTTGGTAAAAGGGACTCAAACCGGGGCAACTACCAATGCCGAAGGGAACTTCTCAATAGCGGCCGCTTCTGGCCAAACGCTGGTGTTCAGCTTTGTAGGGTATAAGGCCCGCGAAGTAACGCTTGCTGCACAGACAACGCTGGACATTACGCTGGAGCCCGAATCTACGAACCTGAGCGAAGTGCTGGTAGTAGGCTATGGCACGCAGGCTCGGGATAAGGTGACAACGGCTATTTCGAGACTCGATAATAAGGTACTCGAAAACATACCGTATCAAAATGCAGCTTCGTCGCTACAGGGGACTATTGCGGGCGTGCGGGTACAGAGTGTTTCGGGACAACCCGGCGCGGCTCCCCGTGTGATTCTGCGTGGCGGCACATCAATCAATAACCCGAATGGGGCGGCTCCACTTTATATTATCGATGGTGTGATTCGCCCTAACCTGAACGACATCAGTTCCGAAGAAATCGAATCCATGCAGGTGCTGAAAGATGCTGCTTCGACTGCTATTTATGGAGCGCGGGCGTCCAATGGGGTTGTGATCGTAACGACCAAGTCGGGTAAAACGGGCAAGTTGCGGGTCAATTATCAGTACAATCTGTCATCGTCTGAGTTGGCGAAGGGCTATGAACTGGCTTCGGCCCGAGATTTACTGACTTACCAGCGGCTGGGCGTTCTGGCGACGGCACAGGTTTCGGGAAACGCTACGTACCTGACCCAGTTGACAGGAAAGTCGGGCTACGGAACGGGTAACGATTTAACGAACTCGACCGCCTTTACGACTCAATACCTGACCGATCAGAACAAATATAAGCTGAACGAAGGCTGGGAAAGTATGCCTGATCCGGCCGATCCGTCCAAAACGATCATCTTCAAAGGGACGAACTTTCAGGATGTTTTGTTTCGAACGGCTATCTCCCAGAATCACCATCTGTCGCTTTCGGGCGGGAGTGAAAAGGCTACGTTTAGTGCCGGATTGGGGTATATGGATGCGCAGGGGATTGTCATCACCACCAACTACCAGCGCCTGAACTTCGACATGAACGGCGAATTGCTGGTCAATGATCGACTAAAACTGTTTGGTCGGATGATGTACTCCCGGTCGGGGAATAACCAGGTGTTTTCTAATAACAGTATTTTCGAACGTTCACTCGATGTTCCGATGACGACCAAATACGTTTTTGAGGATGGTTCGTTGGCTCCCGGTCTGGCCATGTCGCTCGGGAACCCAGAGTATTATCTAAACAAGCTGAAAGGTAAAAATTTGACTACCAACCTGTCGATGGCCGTTGGTGGACACTGGCAAATTCTGCCCGGTCTTTCGTTCGATCCACAACTTTCGCTTTATGAAACCAGTGGCGATGGCCGTTCGTTTCAGCAGGCTTATTACAATGGGCCTACGTCGTATATAACCTCCCGTGCGGCTACGGGCCTGTATGGCAAGCGGACGCAGTACCAGGCCGATGGGGTGTTCAGCTATGCCAAATTGATTCAGGGCGTTCATAATGTGGAGGTCAAACTGGGCTTTTCTTATTACCAGAGGGATACGACGGGGTTGAGCGCGGCTGGTCAGGGGGCATCGTCCGATCTGATACCAACGCTGAATGCTTCGGCAACGCCAGTGTCGGTATCGGGTTACGAAAGTCGTCAGGTGCTGGTGGGGTATTTCTCCCGGATCAACTACGACTATATGGACAAGTACCTGGTGTCGCTGAATGCCCGGTACGATGGAGCCTCCAATCTGGGAGCATCGCATCAGTGGGGATTCTTTCCGGGGGTTTCTGTAGGCTGGAACCTGCATCGGGAAAATTTCTGGAAAAGTATTTCGGAGGATAAGTTACGGCTGAAACTACGGGCCAGCTACGGTGTCAATGGCAATATTGCGGGCCTGAACGACTTTCAGGCACAGGGCCAGTATAGCGTCGGATCGTTGTATAATGGCAATTCGGCTATCACCAACACCATTCTGCCAAATGCGAACCTGCAATGGGAACGCTCGAAAACCGTGGATCTGGGAGCCGATGTTGGCCTTTGGAACAACCGGATCAGTATGCTTATCGATGTATACCGTCGGGTAACCGATAATCTGCTGACCGACCTGAGCTTACCCTTATCGACCGGCTTTTCCAGTGTGCGTACCAACCTGGGTAGTCTCGAAAACAAAGGGATCGAACTCGAACTGAGGGCCAGCGTATTACCGTCTAACTCAGCACTGCAATGGGTTGTTTCAGTGAATGCGACCAAAACGCAGCAGAAAATACTCAAACTTCCCGAAAATGGCAACGCCAATAATCGGATCGGTGGTATTGAAATCTGGGACGATGCCACCAAATCGTACGTCTACAAAGGTGGTTTGCAGGAAGGCGGTCGGGTTGGGGATATGTTCTCGTATAAACAACTCGGGATTTATGCCACCGACGAGCAAGCAGCCAAAGCGCCCATCGACTATCTGATTACCCGGAGCAACCGCACCAAATACGGCGGGGATGTGATCTGGCTGGATGCCGATGGCAACGGCTCCATCGATGCCCGCGACCGGGTGTATGTAGGCAATCCATACCCCACCTGGACGGGTGGCTTTTCGAATACGTTGACCTACAAGGGTCTTAGTTTCTACGCTCGGGCCGATTACACAACGGGACATACTATTTTCAACTATCCCCGCGCCCAGATGATCGGGCAGTTTCAGGGAGATATTAACATCTCGAAGGAAGCCCTTCAGTCATGGAAGAAGCCGGGCGATCAGACGGAGGTTCCGAAATATTACTGGGCTGATCAGAACGCGCAAAACAACCTGTTTCGCAATGCTACGGGGGCCAACGGAAGCAATTCGCGCTACTACGAATCCGGTGATTTCCTCTGTTTTCGGGAAGTCTCCCTATCGTACAGTCTCCCTAAAAAACTGGCCAGTGTAGCTAAACTTCAGGGGGTTCGCCTGAACCTGACCGCGCAGAATCTAGGCTATATCACGGGCTACAAAGGGCTGAATCCAGAGGAAGGTGGTACCGACCGAGGGCGCTACCCACTGCCCCGGACCTTTATGTTGGGTTTGAATGTCACGCTTTAAACGAACGGCACACTCATGAAAAATCAATTACGACTTCTCTATATAACGCTGCTGGGAGCTATCATAACCTCCTGTACCAATAATCTGGAACTGGAACCAACCAGTGTCATCAGTAACGCATCTTTCTGGAAAACGCAGGATGATGCGACTGGGGGTGTTTATGGCATGTATGCTAATCTTCGGACGCAGGCGAGTAGGAACCTGTTTTTGTGGGGCGAAGCCCGCAGTGAAACGGTTGGCGCGGGTGTACAGGGGCTGGATGGCCGGGATCTTTTCTACCTGAACCAACTTGACGCGACCAATTCCGGGCCCGATTGGCAGGGTATGTACACCGTTATACACCACGCTAACCTCATTATCAAGTACGTACCAACCATTTCATTTACGTCGGAAGCTACCAAAAACAACACACTGGCGCAGGCCTATGCCATGCGTGCCTACGTCTACTTCTGTATGGTCAGAACCTGGGGTGAACTCCCCCTGGTGACCGAGCCTACTGAGAATTTCGATCCCGCTTCGGTTCAACGGGAGCGGTCGTCGGTGGCGAATGTGTTTTCCCTGATCAAAAGTGATATCGATAAAAGCCTGGCCTTGTTCCCCAATAACACCTTCCCGACTGGGCGAAATGTATGGAGTAAACCTGCCCTGAATGCGCTGAAAGGAGATGTGTATCTGTGGACGGCAAAAAAACTGGCTGGTGGAACGGCCGATTTCACTACAGCGCTGGAAGCACTCAACCAGGTGAAGTCGTCGGATGTGTCCCTGCTGAGTAATTACAACGATGTGTTCGACTACACCACCAAGGGCAATAAGGAAATCATCTTCGCCATTAACTTCAAACGGAATGAGGTTACCGACAACGATTATGCGAACATGTATTTTTCACCGGCCTACGTACCAAAAGACATTAATAGTGATGTAGCAGATGCTCTGGGTGTAGCCGCTGGTCAGAATTTCTGGGCACCCACTGCCACATTCCGTTCGCAATTTACCGACGACGATCAGCGTAAAAACGGAACCTTCCGGGAGATTTATACGGCTACTAGTGGCGTTTCGAAATTCTACGGGGCGTTTGCCGTCAAATTCAACGGGATGGTCGAGTTAGGAACCCGCTATTTTCTGGACGACTATGTCGTGTATCGGTATGCCGATATTCTGTTGATGATTGCCGAAGTCAAGAATGCGCTTGGTCAGGACCCATCTACCGAAATCATGCAGGTACGAACCCGGGCTTATGGGAGTAAAGTCAGCGCTCATCCGTTTACCAACGGTTCGCAGGCGCAAAACGATGAGGTGATTTTGCAGGAACGGTTGCTTGAACTGGGGCTGGAAGGCAAACGCTGGTGGGATCTGGTCCGCTTCAATAAAGCATTCGACAAAGTAGCTTCCTTAAAAGACCGTACCGGAAAAGATTATTTATTGCTCTTTCCGATTTCAGCTAACACGCTCAGTCTTGAAAATAAGATCAGGCAAAACCCTGGGTACTAATCTCTTTTTTTGACAGGATTAACAGGATTTACAAGATTTACAAGATTTTTTTTGCTAATACTTTTCTTAAGAAATCCTGTCAATCCTGTCGAAAAATACCCTTGACCATCAACATAGTAGCCTATTTCGACAAGTTTAAATACACGTACATGTTTAACAAATCAGTACTAGGAGGGGTGTGGCCTGCCTTGCTTACACCCGTGCATCCTGATGGCGCGCCTAATTTTGCGGAATTGGAAAAAATTGTCCAGTTATTTATCGACCAGCAATTAGGCGGGATTTATGTACTGGGATCGACCGGACAGGGGGTCCTGTTCACCGAGAAGCAGCGACTCGAAGTTACCCAAAAGGGAATGGAACTGGTCGGTAACCAGATGCCGGTGATGACGCAGGTGG
>ERZ778027.3791-NODE-3791-length-14241-cov-4.473143_pt1 | contig 14241 bp, 19 predicted proteins | sample MGYA00375757_ERZ778027 | MGnify/ENA primary metagenome ERZ778027 (study PRJEB29350, sample SAMN05389817) | bioreactor metagenome | isolation source: Ammonium sulfate bioreactor | place: South Africa: University of Cape Town | collected 2014-02-18 ... | reverse complement strand
CGCTCCTCGACAAGGACAAGGAAATCGCCATGCGCCGGCGCCTGCCGGAAGGCGTGCGCATGTATACCGGCGACGATTTCAACTATGCCGAACTCATCGCCGGCGACGGCGTGGGGCAATTGCCTACGCATCAGCACAGCGACGCCCTGCTCGGCATTTTCGATCCGATCGCCGCGGCAGCGAGCGCCGCGCTGGCCGAATTGGCCGAGGGCAATGTGGAACGTTTCCATACCATTCTGGGGTCGACGGTACCGCTCTCGCGCCATATCTTCCAGGCGCCCACACGCTTCTACAAGACCGGCGTGGTGTTCATGGCATGGCTGAATGGCCAGCAGTCGCACTTCACCATGGTCGGCGGCCAGCAGAGCGCCAGGAGCCTCGTGCATTTCGCCGAGTTGTTCCGGCTTGCCGACGCCGCCGACCTGCTTCAGCGGCCGGAACTGGCCACGCACCGCATGCGGACGCTGCTCGCGCTCCACGGCATCGAGTAAGCGCTTCGACAATCGCGGCTAGTGGCAATCAAACCGGGGTAGATGAAAATGCGTGACTTCAGCGGCGATCATCGGTGGATGTCCATCAACACCGCCACGGTGCGTTTCAGCCAAGGGAAAGCGGTGCCGCTGGATGTAATCCTGGATGCATGTGCCAAGCGAGGCATCCGCGCCGTATCGCCGTGGCGCGATCAGGTCGCCGCCGCCGGCCTTGCGCCAATCGCGAGCCAGATACGCGCCCTTGGCCTCGAACTCTCGGGCTACTGCCGGGGCGGCATGTTTCCTGCGGCGGACGAGGCCGGCTTGCGTGCGGCGGACGACGACAATCGGCGCGCGGTCGACGAAGCATGCGAACTGGGCGCAGCCTGCCTGGTACTGGTGGTCGGTGCTCTGCCCGGCGCGTTGGATGGCCGCGCGGCGCATAAGGATATCGGCTTGGCGCGCCGGCAAGTGGAAGACGGCATAGGCCGCTTGCTGGACTATGCGCGCGCGGCCGGCATGCCTCTGGCCATAGAGCCGCTACATCCCATGTATGCGGCCGACCGGGCCTGCATCAACACGATGGAGCAGGCACTGGACGTATGCGACGTGCTGGACTCCGAGAGCACGGGTGCGCTTGGCGTCGCCTGCGATGTCTACCATGTCTGGTGGGACCCCAAGTTGGAGGACCAGATCGCCCGCGCCGGATCCAAGAGGCTGCTTGCCTTCCACGTCTGCGACTGGCTGACCCCGACGCGCGACCTCCTGAACGATCGCGGCATGATGGGCGACGGCGTGATCGACATTCCGCGCATCCGCGGATGGGTCGAGGGACAGGGATTTGCCGGCTATAGCGAGGTCGAGATTTTCTCGACCGAGAACTGGTGGAAGCGCGATATCGGCGAGACGCTCGACACCTGCATCGCGCGACATCGCAGCGCCGTGTAGATATTGTCGGAGGGCCACGATTTTCAAGCGCATCGGGCACGCGTGAGAGAGGCCGCAACAAATGGGTGTAAGCAGCGGCAGTCCGGAAGACGATAAAGGAACATGTCAGGCATGGCTTTGGAAACGGTTATCCTGTCAGGTCGATACGTAGACCTTGTTCCACTGGCATGTGAGCACCATGACGATCTTGTTGAGGCGGTGCAGGACGGCCACCTCTGGCAACTCTGGTACACGAACATCCCAAAGCCTGAGGCAATCGCGGCGGAGATCGATCGCCGCCTGGGGCTTCAGGCTGCCGGCACGATGTTGCCCTTCGCCGTGATTGAAAAGGCGACGCGGCGGGTGGTTGGGATGACGACCTATTTGAACATCGATCTTCAAGGCCCCCGTTTGGAGATCGGAGCGACATGGTATGCAAAGCGAGTCCAGCGGACTCCGTTGAATACGGAAGCAAAATTGCTGTTGCTCTCGCATGCCTTTGACGACCTCGATTGTCTGGCGGTCGAGTTTCGCACGCACTTTCTCAACCATCAAAGCCGGCGCGCCATCGAGCGACTGGGAGCAAAGCTCGACGGCATTTTGCGTCAACATTTACGTATGCCCGACGGCACGCTTCGCGATACCTGCGTGTACAGTGTCATCGCACCAGAGTGGCCGGCCGTACGCTCTGGTCTGAACTGGCAGCTCGAAAAGGCGCGTTGAGGAAAAGGTCGGCAACCTATCCGCGAATTGAGGTGCCAGAGCCGTTGGTCATGCGCGTGCACCACACCTCGGCCGCATGCTCCTCGGGTACGCCCATGAATTCAGCCAGCCCAGTCAGAAGGGGCCAAGCTGGCCACTATAGCAGACATGAGCCGCATTGCCACCGTCCGTGACTTCCCTGCAGGAGACAGCTGGAGGCGGTACAGCGCCGTGAACGCGCGTTGCCCTGTCGGTTCGTCAAGCCATGCCGAGCGCAGCTTTGTAGAGATCGAGGATCGCTTCCTCTTCCTGCCGCTCGGCCTGATCCTTCTTGCGCAGGCGCACGATCGTGCGCACGGCCTTGGTATCGAATCCGGTGCCCTTCATCTCGGCGTAGACATCCTTGATATCGTCGGCCAGCGACTGCTTCTCCTCTTCGAGGCGCTCGATACGTTCGATGAACGCCCTCAACTGACCGGCGGCGACGGTTTGCGAGGAATCGGTGACTTCGTCGGCCATTGAGCATCTCCACGGGAATTGCGCCGCGACTCAAGGAACCTGTCGCGGCAGGAAAACGGCGGCTTCGATGCCCGACCCTGCCCGAACGGTCAAGGAGAAAACAGTCCTGCACGCAATCGGAAGCTCAGACGAGACTAATCCTTCGGCCGGTTGGCCTCGAACGCGGCTTTCTTGGCCTCGCTCGCTTCGGTCTGGTGCCTGGCGCGCCATTCATCATAGGGCATGCCGTAGATGATCTCGCGCGACTCTTCCTTCGTGAGTGTGACCCCGGTGGCCTCGGCAGCCTCACGATACCAGTTCGAGAGGCAGTTGCGGCAGAAACCGGCGAGATTCATCAGATCGATGTTCTGGACATCCGCCCGCTCACGCAGATGACCGATGAGGGTGCGGAAGGCCGCAGCCTCGAAATCCCGCTTCTGTTCCTTGCTGAGCTCGGTCATGGTCGATGTTCCTTCATAACGGCCCCGTACGGGAGCCGAACTGCTTCACCTCATGGATATCGGGTCGGGCATTGATGGCTTCAAGCATCGGCGTCAACCGTTCCGCCCATTCCCGCTGGCCATCCGGCTCGCGGATCAGATCCTGGCGGATTTCGATGAGCGCATGGGCGAAACCGTTGACGATGGCGTGTTTGAACATCGTGTCACCGCGCAGCGCGCCGTCATAGGGCTCGTTGTCGCCGACGACGAGCCCTTTCTCTCCCCTCAATGCGGCGAGCATCGGATCGACCGCGCGATTGTCGCTGTCCCACAATATGCCGACATGCCAGGGCCGCTCGACACCCTGCATGCGCGGCGTAAAGGAATGAACGGAGAAGAGGAACGGCGCCCTGCCCGATCCTTCGGCGACTGAGGCAACCAGAGAGGCAACGGCATCGTGATAAGGCCGGTAGAAGCGGTCAAGCCGGCGCTCCCGCTCCGTTGCCGACATCGGGTAATTCTCTGGGACTACGGTCCCGTCGTAGAGTTGCCGGATCAGCGTTGGATCATCTTCTCCCCTGTTTGGATCGACGAGAAGCCGCGAGAAACGCGCCATCACCGCCGGTGCACCGGTCAGCGCCGCTAGTCGCCGCGTTACCCCCTCCACGCCGATATCGTAGGCGATGTGTCGGTCGAACTCAGTCTCGGGCAAGCCGAGACTGCCATATTCCTCCGGCAGTCCGCGTCCGGCATGGTCGGCGAGAAGCAACATGCCGCCGCCGCGATCGCCCTCGATCAGTTCGAACGGAGAGAATCGGGAAGTCTTCGTCATCCGGCACGCCATGAAGCTTTGCAAGCCCCGGTCATTCCACGAACCCGATGCCGGTGCAATGCCGTCGTTTCGACAATCTTTCCGCCGAAATCCACGAAAGCACCAAATAGACGGGGACCATTCTTCCGATCCTCGCCAACGCGTTGACACAGGCCGGGCTATCTTCGAAAAGAGGCGTCTTGAAATGGGGCTGTTACAGGCGAACGGCATGGATTCGGGTTCCGCAGCAGCGAAGCGGGGTGGCCGCAAGGTGGCTCTTGTCGTTTTCGCCGCAGCCTGCACCGGCGGCATGGCGCTGTTCTCCACGCCCGCTCTCGCCGATTTCCGCGTCTGCAATGCGACCCAGAACCTGATCGGCGTTGCGATCGGGTACCGGGCCAAGGCCGGTTGGGTGACGGAAGGCTGGTGGCACATCGAAGGATCGAGTTGCAAGACGCTGATCGAAGGGCCGCTTTCCTCGCGCTACTATTATCTCTATGCCGAGGATGCCGACCATGGTGGCCGCTGGGACGGAGCGGTCAACATGTGCGTCGCCGACAAGGAGTTTAAGATCGCCGGTGTCAACGATTGCTTCGCGCGGGGTTTCCAGCGCGCCGGCTTCAAGGAATACGACACGGGCAAGCAATCGAGCTGGATGGTGCAACTGACCGATCAGCCGGCCATGAGCGGCACCGCCACAGTTACAGGATCGGGTAACCCCGCCTCCGGCAATCCCGGATCGGACAGCCAATGAGACGCAGCCGCAAGGTCAAGATCCTCGCCACGCTTGGTCCCGCCTCGTCCGACGAGGCAATGATCCAGAAGCTCTTCGAGGCCGGCGCGGATGCTTTCCGCATCAATATGAGCCACACCGATCATGAAACGATGCGCGCGCTCGTCGCGCGCATCCGTGCAGTCGAGGATAAGGTCGGCCGACCGATCGGCATCCTTGCCGACCTGCAGGGCCCGAAGCTCCGCGTTGGGACGTTCACCGGAGGCAAGGCGGAACTGAAGCCCGGCCAGAGCTTTACGCTCGACGACAATCCCGAACCGGGCGATGTCACCCGCGTCTTCCTTCCCCATCCGGAAATCCTGCAATCGGTCCGTCCTGGCGACCGCCTCCTGGTCGATGACGGCCGATTGGCATTGGTGGCGGAAGAGACGGACAGCCGTTCCGTCCGCTGCCGCGTGGTTTCCGGCACTGCGATCTCCGACCGCAAGGGTGTTAGCGTTCCCGACACAACGCTGCCGGTGGGCGCGCTGACCGAGAAGGATCGCAGGGATCTGGACGCCGTGCTGGCGACAGGCGTGGACTGGATCGCGCTTTCCTTCATCCAGCGGCCGGAGGATCTGGCCGAGGTGCGCAAGGTGGCGCGCGGCCGCGCGGCGCTGCTCTCCAAGATCGAGAAGCCGCAGGCGGTGGCACGGCTTGCCGAGATCATCGAACTCTCCGATGCACTGATGGTGGCGCGCGGCGATCTCGGCGTGGAGATGCCGGTCGAGTCGGTACCGGGCATTCAAAAGCAGATCACCCGCGCCGCACGACGCGCCGGCAAGCCGGTGGTGGTGGCCACCCAGATGCTGGAATCCATGATCGCCGCGCCCGTGCCGACGCGCGCCGAGGTCTCCGACGTCGCGACCGCCGTCTATGAGGGCGCGGACGCGATCATGCTGTCGGCGGAATCGGCGGCCGGGAAATATCCGGTTGAAGCTGTCTCGATGATGAACGCGATTTCCATCCAGGTGGAGCGCGATCCGACCTATCCCGGCATCATCAACGCCCAGCGCTCGCCGCCCGAGGCGACCGGCGCCGACGCGATCTCGGCCGCGGCAAGGCAGATCGCCGAGACGCTCAACCTGTCGGCAATCATCACCTACACGGCTTCCGGCACGACCGGGCTTCGCGCCGCGCGCGAGCGCCCGCAGGTGCCGATCATCGCGCTGTCGCCGGTCGTGGCGACGGCACGGCGCCTGTCGCTCGCCTGGGGCACACATTGCGTGGTGACCGAAGATGCCACCGATCTCGACGACATGGTCGACCGCGCCTGCCGCATTACCTTCGAGGAACAGTTTGGCCGGCCGGGCGACCGGGTGATCGTCACCGCCGGTGTGCCGCTTCGGACGCCCGGTGCCACCAACATGCTGCGCATCGCCTATATCGGCTCCGACGGACTGGGCGGCATATAGCGGGGCGATCACGGGCTTTGCAGACCGTGTCGCAGCTTTAACGAAGAGCGTTCAGATGTCTTGGCCGGCTATGTCCTGGGTCAGCGTCTCTACAGCGCTTTGCGCGCTTCGCAACATCGGATAGACCTGAAGCACCCGCTCATAGGCCTTGAGCGCCAGTTCCTTGCGGCCCGTGTCCTTAAGGATTTCGGCCATGCCGGCGAGCGCACCGAAATGGCGCGGTTCGATCTGGAGCGTCTTGTCGATGTCGGCCATCGACATAGTGAAGTCACCCATCATGTAATGGACGGTAGCGCGATGATTCCACCCTTCCGCATAGGAAGGATCGAGGGCGATGACCTGATCGAGAAAATCGAGCGCGACGGGATATTTCTTGGCCTGGATAGCGTCATTCGCCCATTGCATCAGGAGATCGACCGTAGCACTGCCGGAATCGAGCCAAACCTGCATGATTTGCTGCGAGATGCGATCGGCCGCCTGCTCGTTGCGCTCCCGCTTCAATCCGGCGAAAAGCTTGTCGAGGCGCTTGGCATGAGCCAATTCGAACGGGTCGGCTGCCTTGGGGGTAGCAGCAGGCACGATCGGCAATACCTTCACCGAAGGTGCGGGCTCGGCGGCCGCGACCGGAACCGCGAAAAGCGACAAAAAGAATATAGCGAAAAGACCACGCATAACGGGAATCTATCCCGGCGCGGCCCGAGATCAACTCAAAAGATAGAGCTTCAGATCAAAAAGACGTACCGGTAAAGGCTCAGCCCTGGCGGGCCTTGAAGCGCGGCGCAGTCTTGTTGATGATGTAGACGCGGCCCTTGCGGCGAACCAGACGGTTGTCGCGGTGGCGGGCCTTCAGTGCCTTGAGCGAATTTTTGATCTTCATTTTCCGAGCCGTTCAGCTTGGCCCGTGGGGTTTGACACCGCCGTAAGGCCTGAAATCAAAGACGCGCCAGAAGGCGCGCCGCAATCGACGTGCTCATAAACGAGGAACGACGCGGCTGTCAACAGCGGCTGTCTTACAACCTTAAGATGATTAACAATAATCACTATCGCTATACGGGTAGATTTTTGTTAGACAGAGATCGATGAGTCGTCCATTCGATGACAGGACGGCGCATTGATACGAGACCGATAAGACTAGCCTGAGGTTGATAGCCATCCAAGTCAGGCTGGATCGAGATTCCATGCCTAGAGTCTAAGGTAGAGCAGGAGATCACTCGATCTGTTAACTTGGATGTGTGCTTCGGCAGACGAGATAGTTAGATGGCGAAGGTAAATCCGTTCCACTCGAAACTCCCCGGTACAAAGGTCTATCATGATAACGACCAATGTACGGAGGGAAATAACATCGAGAAGCAAAACCGCATTTCCGGCACCGGCGGCCTTCCGAAATGCGATCATTGCAAACGGTTGTAAAATAGTAAAAGAGAGCCGGGCGGATTCTCATCTGCTCGGCTCCCCTATGAAGTTATTCGATGTTTAGCCGCGTGAAATGCCCCATCTTGCGGCCGGGGCGCGTCTCGGCCTTGCCGTAGAGATGCAGCATCAGGTTCGGCTCCCCGAGAAGCGCCGGCACGCGATCCATATCGTCGCCGATCAGGTTTTCCATAACGCAATTCGAGTGCCGGTTAGGCGCCCCGAGCGGCAGGCCGGCAATCGCCCTCATGTGCTGCTCGAACTGGGAGACGACGCAGGCCGCCTCGGTCCAGTGACCGGAATTATGGACGCGCGGCGCGAACTCATTGGCAAGCACGCGTCCGTCCGCGGCGACGAAAAACTCCACGCCGATAACGCCGACATAATCGAGCGCTTCGAGCAACGCGAAGCTCGCCCGCCGCGCCTCCTCCTCAACCTTCACCGGTACGCCGGCCGGTACGGTCGAACTGCGCAATATGCCTTCCCGATGGAGATTGCGGGCCGGATCGAACGCTGCGACGGAACCGCTCCGGCCGCGCGCGGCAATCACCGATATCTCGCATTCGAAAGGTATCAACTCTTCCAGGATGAGCGGGACGTTGCCCATCGCCGCATAGGCGCCTTCGAGGTTCCTCGCCTCACCCGCGCGGATGACCCTCTGGCCCTTTCCGTCATAGCCGAACCGCCGCGTCTTGAGCACGCCGCTACCGCCGAACGCACCAAGCGCGGCCGCGATGTCCCCGTCATTATCCACCGCTCGGAACGAGGCTGTGGATATTCCGTGAGCGTTGAGAAAAATTTTCTCGGTCACGCGATCCTGCGATACTTCGAGCGCGCGCGGCGGCGGATATACCGGCACGACTGAGGCAAGCCGGTTCGCCGCCTCCACGGGCACGTTCTCGAATTCGTAGGTAACGACAGCCGCGGATCGGGCAAGTTCGTCGAGCGCGGAAGGATCGTCATAGGCGGCGACGATCTGACGATTGGCAAGCTGGGCAGCGGGGCAATCGGCCTGCGGTTCCAGCACCACCGTGCGGTAACCCAACCTTGCCGCAGCCATGGCCAGCATGCGACCGAGCTGCCCGCCGCCGATGATGCCGACCGTGGCGCCGGGGGCAAGCGGCTCGCTCATGCATTGTCCGCCGGGATATCCCCGACTGCCTCGGTCTGGCGGGCGCGATAGGCGTCGAGCCGGTCGGCAAGTGCGGGATCGAAAAGCGCCAGAACGGCGGCGGCAAGCAGCGCGGCATTGACGGCGCCGGAGCGTCCGATCGCCAGCGTCCCGACCGGGATGCCGGCCGGCATCTGCACGATGGAAAGGAGCGAGTCCTGCCCCGAGAGCGCCTTCGATTCGATAGGAACGCCGAACACCGGAAGCGGCGTCAGCGCGGCAGTCATGCCGGGCAGATGTGCCGCACCGCCAGCGCCGGCGATAATCACCTTGAAACCGGCATCTCTTGCACCGCGTGCGAATTCGTAGAGCCGTTCGGGCGTACGGTGCGCCGAGACGATGCGCTTCTCGAAACCGATACCGAGCGCGACAAGCGTCTCGGCGGCGTGGCGCATGGTCGGCCAGTCGGACTGGCTGCCCATGATGATGGCGACATCGGCGCGCGGCATATCCTGCCCCTTAAGGTTCCGAGACCGCCGCATAGAGGAAATGCTGAAAAGCCGCAAGGAAGCCGTCGCTATCCGGACATCGGCGTGAACGGCCGGCGGGACGAGCATTCCCCGACCGATGGGGGGTTGCTATTAACGGCATCATGGGGTGATTGGCTCTTGTATTGGCTGTCTTGACCGTAATGGGAAATACGACGATCAACTTCATCGAGAAACCGCTCGAGGCAGAAGGCCCGTTTGGGCCTCTAGCGGGCACTATGCTTTCGCCGGAAAAGCTGTCCGGTCCGATCGTGCTGATTATACCTGGATCAGGACCAACCGATCGGAACGGCAATGGACCGCTTGGCCTAAACGCCTCGACCTACAAACTCTTGGCCAACGGGCTTGCCGCAAGAGGAATCGCCTCCGTTAGGATCGACAAAAGAGGCATGTTCGGAAGCGCAAACGCGGTGTCGGACCCGAACGACGTGACGATAGCGGACTATGCCGCCGATATTCACTCCTGGGTCCGCACGATCCGGGAGCGGACGGACGCGCCTTGCGTTTGGGTCATGGGACATAGCGAGGGCGGCTTGGCCGCGCTCTTCGCAAGCCGGGACGACAAGGAAATGTGCGGGCTCATTCTAGTCTCGACTGCAGGCCGTCCGCTTGGCGAGGTTCTCAAGCAGCAAATCCAATCCCAACTGGCCGGAACCCCGCTTCTCGATCAGGCGCTGGCGGCGATAGCCATGCTGGAGGCCGGTCGGCAAGTGGATGTCTCGCAACTGGACTCTGCGCTTCTTTCCCTGTTCAATCCTGCCGTCCAGCGCTTTATGATCAGCGAATTCGCAATCGATCCTTCAGAGTTGATCGCCGAATACCGGAAACCGATCCTCATCGTGCAGGGCGAGCGGGATATTCAAGTTACCGTCGAGGACGCCAGGCGGCTGCATGCGGCCGCGCCAGCTTCGCGGCTTACGCTTCTTCCCGACACAAACCATGTCCTGAAGGAGGTCAAATCGTCCGACAGGGCAGCCAATATCGCCACTTATGGCGATCCAGGACTGCCCTTGGCTCCCGGCGTGGTCGGAGCCATTGCCGGCTTTATTTCCGATGCAAATGCGCGTGAGTGATTGCCGGCTTCCAAAGCGGAAGCTGTTCTCGTGTATCGCACTCAGGCGATGATGTCCGGGATGACCCTGTCCTCAAGGTCCTTCAGCCGGTCCTTGATGGCCAGCTTCTTCTTTTTCATCCGCTGAATCTGCAGAGCATCGCAGCCCATTGCGATCATGGCGTTGATGGCGGCATCGAAATCGGCATGCTCCTGCTTCAGGCGCGCGAATTCGAGACGAATTGCGGCCTGTTCCTGTTCCGACATCAATCCTGATTCCCCGGCGCCATCCCGGCGGAAGCCGGCCACGCAATGCTGCAGTCCCGCTACATAGCACATTCGCGCAATAGCGGAAATGCTACTACGGCATGTTCGACTTCGCCATATTCTGGTGGCAGACTGTCATCCGGTCGTCACACACGGTGTCCGGCGGCGGACGTCCATGTGGCAGCCGACGAGGAAAACGGAACAGGAGAAGAAATCATGGCTCTCGCTTCCCATCTTGAGGAATTGCAGAGAAAGCATGGCGATATAGACCGCGAGATTGACGAAGCCCTGACCCATCCCTCAACCGACGAACTCGAGATAACAGCCCTCAAGAGACGAAAGCTGGCGCTTAAGGATGAAATCGAAAAACTGAGAGCCCAGACAAGGCACTAGCCCCGACACTCGTCGGGACGGCAGGGACTGCTGGGAAAAGACGGCCGATGGCGGTTCAGCCATCGGGGCGGTTTTATTGCAGACCTTAAGCCTTCCAGAACTGGTCGAGCCAGACGTTGAGACGGGTGAACCCCATATCATCCGTCGTGTAGATGCGTTTCGTCCCCGATACCTCGACTTTGACGAGCGCCGCGTCGAGCAGGATTTTCAGGTGTTGGGAAACAGCCGGACGCGAAATCGGCAGGCCGGCGGCGAGTACATTGACCGTTTTCGGGCCGCGCCTCAATTCTTCCAGTATGTGACGCCGCGTGGCGTCGCTGATCGCATGGAATGGGTCAGATGCAGGCATGCGCCTAGCGTAAGTCATTACTTACGTAGAAACAAGCGCACGAAAGATTAGCGCCGCGCCGCCGTCTCCGCATAGACACGCAGGAGTGCGATCAGCCGCTCCGCCTCGAGGCCGGCGGCGTCTTCGTCACGATCGAGCACGGCGCGGATGATATCGACATGATGTGCCGCTGATTCGGACAGCGATGCGTCTGCGCGGTAGCGAAACCAGAAGCGTCGGCTGTGCGTCTGCAACGGTGCTGCCGTACGCGCGGCATATATATTGTCGGCCGCCGCCGTCATCACCTCGTCAAGCGTCTTGTCGGCCTCCAGATAGGCGAACACGTCGTCGTCCTCGACCGCCGCCTGCATGGCGAGCGCCGCCGCCTGAAACTTCGAAGCCGTATCACGGGTTATGAAACGCGCAGCGGACCGGGCAAGTACGGCTTCCACGCCGCGCCTCGCATCGAGCACCTTCAACCAGTCGACGGCATGAAGCGGCGCTACGGAAAGCCCCGCGCGCGGACGGATATCGAAAAGCCCTTCCCAGGCAAGCCGCTGCACGGCTTCCCTGACCGGCGTGCGGCCAAGCCCAAGACGCTCGATCAGCGCGCCTTCGGTCATGACACTTCCCGGCGCCAGTTCGAGCGTTACGATCATACGCTCCAGCGCGTGATAGGCTCTGGCCGAAGCCGGTTCGAAGGCAGCGTTTTGTTCGGTCGCGTTCAAACGCATCTCCTCTGATATACTTTTGATATATCATTCTCGGAAAGCGCTTGACAAGGATGGGCGGAATGAAATATATCACGGATATATCAGAGGAGATGAAGCCATGTGGTCAGGTGTCACGCCCGCCGTCACGACGAAATTCACGGATGGCGACGAGTTGGATCATGCGGAAATGGAGCGCTGTTTCGCGCTGTTGATGGAAGCCGGTTGCGACGGGCTGATCGCCTGCGGCTCGCTCGGCGAAGGTCCGATGCTCTCCCACGACGAGAAGCTTGCGGTTTTCAAGACGATGAAGGGCGCTGCCGGACGCAAGCCGGCGCTGCTCACCATCAACGAAGCGGCGACACGCGACGCGGTTTCGCTGGCCAAACGCGCCGCCAAGGCCGGCGCCGACGGGCTGATGATCGTGCCGAGCCCGATCTATCATACCAATCCGCGCGAGACGGTCGACACGCTGAAGGCGATCGCCGCTGCCGGCGGCCTGCCGGTGATGATCTATTCCAACCGCATCGCCTACCGGGTCGACGTCACGCTCGATATCATGGCGGAACTGGCGAATGACGACCATTTCGTCGCCATCAAGGAATCCTCGGACGAGATTCGCCGCTCGATCGACATCGTCAATCGCTTCGGCGACCGCTTCGATCTGTTCACCGGCGTCGACAACCTGGCCTTCGAGGCGCTGTCTGTCGGCGCGATCGGCTGGGTCGCGGTCTATCGCCTCGTCAAGGCCGGCCGGATGGCCGAGGCGCTCTCGATCTATCGCTGGTTCCGTCCGCTGCTCGACCTCGACGTCTCGACCAACCTCGTCCAGAATATCAAGCTCGCCGAAGTCCACGCGATCGGCTCGAACGAGCGCGTGCGCATGCCGCGCCAGCCGCTCGCCGGCGCCGAGAGGGTCCGCGTCGAGAAGATCATCAAGGATGCACTGGCGACAAGGCCGGTCCTGCCGAAGCTCACCGTCGACAAGGCCGCCTGATAGCAGGCAACAGGCGGGGGAAAATGCCAATGGACGGCGATAGCAGATCGGATATCGCTGTCATCGGTGCCGGCATCGTCGGCATCTGCGCCACCGCATATCTTGCGGAAGCGGGGCGCTCCGTGGTCGTCGTCGACCGCACCGGCATCTGCGAGGAGACGAGTTCCGGCAACGCCGCCGCCTTCGCCTTCTCCGACGTCCTGCCGCTCGCCCAGAAGGGCATGATGCGCAACCTGCCGCGGTGGCTGCTCGACCCGCTCGGGCCGCTCGCCATCCCGCCCTCCTACCTGCCGCGCCTCCTCCCCTGGCTTTACCGCTTCTGGCGCGCCGGCCATGGCGGCTATGACAGCGCGCTCGCCGCCCAGGCTTCCCTGATGCGGCTTGCCGAATCCGAATGGATGGCATTGATGGAGCGCTCCGGCACGCGCTCCATGCTGCGCGAGGACGGTTCCCTGGAACTCTATGAATCCGAGGCCGAGTTCAACGCCTCGCTGCCCGGCTGGACGGCGCGCGAGCGGCACAGTATCGGCTTCCGCCACGTCGCCGGCGCGGAATTGGCCGAACTGCAGCCCGGCCTCGCGCCGCGCTTCGTCAAGGGCACTTTCGTCCCCGGCTGGAAAACCGTCTCCGATCCGATGCTGCTCGGCAAGGCCGTATGGAAATACGCGGAGAGCAGAGGCGCAACCTTCCGCAAAGGCAAGGTCGTGGAAGCAACATCGAGCGGCGACGGCATCTCGATCCGCCTCGAAGACGGCAGTTCCTTCAAGCCGGGCAGGCTGATCGTTGCTACCGGTGCATGGTCCCATCTGTGGGCACGCCGTTTCGGCGACACGATCCCGCTCGAAACCGAGCGCGGCTACAACACGACGCTTCCGACCGATGCCTTTGACCTCAAACGACAACTGATCTTTGGCGGCCATGGCTTCGTCGTCACGCCACTTGAAACCGGGCTCCGGGTCGGCGGCGCCGTGGAACTCGCAGGGCTCGACCGGCCGCCCAATTTCGCTCGCTCGAAAGCCATGCTGGAAAAGGCATGTCTCTTCCTTCCAGGGTTGAAGGCCGACAGTGGTCGCGAATGGATGGGCTTCCGCCCTTCGCTTCCCGATTCCCTGCCCGTGATCGGGCGTGCCCGTTCCGCCGCGAATGTCTATTATGCCTTCGGTCACGGCCATCTCGGCCTGACCCAGGCCGCGGCAACGGGGCGCTTGATCCGCGACCTCGTTTCGGGCGAGGCTTCCCCGATCGATCTTTCTCCTTTCCGCCCAACGCGTTTCTAGAGGCATATCGTGGCACGCCACTCCTTCTTCTGCATCGACGGTCACACCTGCGGCAATCCGGTCCGGCTCGTCGCCGGCGGGGGTCCGCAGCTTCAGGGCTCCACCATGCTGGAG
>ERZ778027.3790-NODE-3790-length-14243-cov-4.598323_pt1 | contig 14243 bp, 15 predicted proteins | sample MGYA00375757_ERZ778027 | MGnify/ENA primary metagenome ERZ778027 (study PRJEB29350, sample SAMN05389817) | bioreactor metagenome | isolation source: Ammonium sulfate bioreactor | place: South Africa: University of Cape Town | collected 2014-02-18 ... | reverse complement strand
TGGGTGACAGTAAAGCGAGGTCTACCATGTATGCCGGCGCTGCTGGGCTTCCACGACTACCAGCGTTCGTCGGTGCGAGTGCGCGACGTCACGAAGCTCTCGCTCTCACGCAAGCGGCTCTCGTGGACCGACCTCGGCATCTCGCTCGCCGTCTGGCTCTCGGTCTTCTTGGCGCTGTACGTCGCCGCATCACTGGACGAGCGTCGAATCGACTGTAACTCATGATGGTGAGAGGTCTCGATCTTATCGACGACTACGACTACGATGAGAGCAGGTTGTTGCTGTGGTACATCGTGTTCGGATCGACGGGCGGAGTGGTGCTCACGTCGGGCGTGCTGCTGACGACCATAGGAATCGGACTCGCATGCGGCGTCATCACACTGGTGCGCCGCGTGGCTGCGAGTTCGTGCCAATGCTTGATGCTGACGTACTCTGTGATGGAATGGTGGCGCAGATCGCGCTCTCGCTCTCGACCTCGTTCTCGATGACGATCGGCATCGTCGGAGGCGACAACGGCATGTTCACCGTCAAGCTCTCGGGCGACGATGCCAAGGCCGCGCAGCGTGCCATCCGCCAGCACCAAGCCTCGTTGGGGTTGCTTGGTTGAACGCGGCCCATTCACGGAGGCAGGAGCAGCTCGCGGGGGTCGAGTTACTACGCCTCCTCGCAGTGTAAAGAGATAGATGATAGATGATAGATTCCTTGGTTTCGAGTTCGTTTGATCGCACACACCTCAAGTCGGGATTCTTAGATAGAGATCAGATAATGCGCGGTCGCTTTATCCGATGTAGCAAAGAATCCAACAACAACAACAACAACAACAGCAACAACAGCAACAATGGAGGTGATGATGATGACCATCAACACAGACAAAAGGTAGCAGCAGTAGATACATCTATCCACTGGTAGAAATGACTGAGCGAGCGAGCGATAGATAGAGACAACAAGGTCGGCACCCAGGACCAAGAGAGAAGGCTCATTGCACCTCCTATTCGGTAGTTGGTGCGATGGCATCGAGTCGGCTAACGATCGTGGCAAAGGTCGGGCGTTGTAGTGGCTCGGGGTTCCAGCACTCTTGCAGCAGCTGCCACATATTGTCGGGGCACTGCTCGGGCCGCGGCAGCTGCGTGCCAGCCTTGATGCGCTCCAGCACGCTTTCGAATCCACCGCCAGAGTACGGCACCGAGAGCGAGTACACCTCCCAGGCAAGCACGCCGAACGACCACACGTCGGCGGCTGGCGTGTACTTGCGCGTCTTGAGCACCTCGGGCGCCGTCCATTGAATCGGCAACTCGTGAAAGGTCGACTTGGACATGAGGTACTCGTTCTGCTGGTCGAGATCGCGCGCAAGGCCAAAGTCGGCGACCTTGTAGATGCCGTTGCTTCGGAGGATGTTGCGTGCCGCAAGGTCTCTGCACCAAGGCGATGATTGAGTTGGAATGAGAACGATTGACGATGTTTCGATCAGACGTGCGTACCGATGCAGAATGCCGTTGTCGTGCAGATATGCCATGCCGAGTGCAACATCACGGAGAGCTTTGTGGATATCGGCGGGAGTCAATTCACGAGCCTTGATGAGTGACAGCAGCGAGCCGCCATCAGCCCACTCGAGAATCAAGTACACGTTCTGGCCCTTCGAGTGAACGCCCCAGATCGGCAGCACGTTTGGATGTCGGAAGGCCATCAGGTACTCGCACTCTCGCTGCAGCACCGGGAGGTCCTTGGCGTGCTTGACGCACTTGCACGCCACGGCCGTTCCGTTCCACATGCCCTTCCAGACGCTTCCTGCTCACGCACACGAGTTCACGATGAGCGAGCCTGCGAGCTCGATCGGCAGCGACATGGAAGCGTACCAGAGAAGCCACTGCCAGCCTCCCACAGCATCTCGATGCCATGGAGCCTCGGCGCCCTTGCCTTTTGGAGCGTGTGTTCGGTCCAAGCGCGAGAGATCGAGCTGGCCGAGCTGGAGCGCGACGCTTCATCGACCACATGATTGCGTGACGGCGAGAAGGCCACCGGGTTGGTAATGTAGGGCTTGATGCCAGGAGGCACAATCTCTCGAAGAGCGATGGGTGCGGTGCTGGAGGTGCTTGGTTCGCTAAAGTACACTTGTTCCTCATCGTCGCTGCCATCGTCCTGCTCGAAGCCGTAGCTGGATTCAGTGCTGGCCTGGAAGGGATCGACGGTGGAGGTGCGACTACCACCGAGCATCTCCAGGTCCTCGTCGGTGCTTGTGCTCAAGAGGCTACCAGCGGGTTTTGGTTGAGATTCGGTGGCGAGGCTCGTTGGAATGGTCGTGTCGTTGCTAGTGTACGATGCCGCTTCAGGATCGAGGAGCGCAGCAGGGGATTGGGGTGGCTCGTGCAATGGTGTGGCGAGTTGAAACGGTGCGTCCTCTTGTGCTCGCGAAGGTACAGATGCATCCTCGTGAGAAGTGGGAGTCGGTTCAACATGGCTCAAGGGTGTGGATTCCGATTCAGGTTCGGATTCGGATTCAGGTTCGGATTCGAGTTCGAATGGTCGCGGAATCAACGATGAGCCCTCAGCCTCGGTGACCTCTTGCAATTGGTTGATCTGGTGCATCATGAGGTAGCCAAAGATGCTCCTGAGCGACGTGGCCTGATCGAAGGCCGGACACAGATGGCGATGTGGGAAGAGCAGCGCGTAGGACTTGAGCGACTGTGGCTGCTCGCGTATGATGCACCGTGCACCGAGGCAGATGTTGCATTGGATCAAAACGAAGAGCATTCGCAGCTTCGGATCGGAGTTGAACGAGCTGCGCAGCGCGAGGATCGAATCACGCTGCGGGCCGGTGATCGAGACGCGCGTGAGTCGCACGCTGCGCACCGAGCAATGCGGGCAGGTTCGGAGGTCGTCGAGCACATTGTCGCTCGTGCTTCCAGAGGCGGCACTCGCGGCGGAGGCTTCACGCAAGTCGGAGACGTGCGAGAAGCACACGGTGGTGCAGCTGGCACACGAGCCGAACGCCAGCGTGTAGGCGTCGTGCGGGTTGTAGAGCGGCCACGGCCGGGCGGGTTGGGCGGCCAAGCCGTCGCGCAGCTCGTTGACCGTCAGCACCGACAGCTGCACCGGCAGGCCCAGCACCGCCGTCGGGTCATGGGGTTGGTGATGCTGCGGCGAGTCGGAGGGCGCAGCGTCGGGGCCGTGGCTGTGGCCGTGGCCCGAGCGCGAGAGGCACACGACCGGGCAGCCGCGGCGGTGCGGATGGCGGCCGCGCGACAGGCGCACCTGCTCGGCGACCCAGCATCCGATCTCGGTGGGAGTCAGGTGAGCGCTTTGCAGCGATTGCTCCGACACATGGGCGCTGCGACAGCGCTGGCACACGAGCAGGCAGTGCGTGCGCAGTGTGCCGGCGAGCGGGTTGATGTGGTCGGGCGACGACGGCGACAGCAGCTGCTGCGCCAAGTCCTCGATGCGCAAGTGCGACATGGTGACGGCGTAGGTCTCGGGAGCCAGCGTGCCCTCAGACGTGCACGTGGCGTTGTAGCAGACCGAGATGTTGTGCGACGACTCGGGACAGCCGTCCTGCGCGCACGCCAGCGCGCCGTCGCGCGTCGGGCGAGCGTAGAAGCAACCGTGCGTCGAGCAGCGCGGTGCGATAGCATGCGTGCAGAACTGGCACCGCGTCAGCGCCATGGCGCGCTCCTGGTCCTTTGCGACATCTAGATGGATGGATAGGGAGAGAGTTAGGGAGGTTGGCAGGGAGGGCAGGCAGGGAGGGCAGGGAGGGAGGGCTTGGTGAATGGGAGAGTCGAACAGAAGGCGACCAGAGGTAGCGACGTACTGTGGGACATTGCGAGGGCTCTCGTGTGGCTGGAGGTGGCGATTGAAGGTGAGCGAGCGAGGGAGAGAGAGAGAACTGGTGAGAGAGAGAGCGCGAGCGCTGGGGGTGGAGGGTACGATACGCGTGCCGAACCGTGCGCTCGTGTGCGCTCGAGAGCGTGGGTGTGTGCGCGAGCGAGGGAGCGAATGAATGAATGAGAGAGTGCGCCTGTAGGAGAGTGAGTGCGCTGCTGTTCCTCACTGTTCCACGCCACCGAGGAACAGCACTAGCTCTCAACATCTTCTTGGATTGATCGATTGACAGACACATAGGTGTGCTAGATCTCTACGACATCCACTCTCAGTAGCCTCCGCCCACTTCCATTGATCCGGATGGATCGGAGAGGCGTCGCAGTGTTGACGACAACGAGCGAGCGAGCGAGCAGCACAATCAAAAAATCAAAAGCATCAACAGTGACACGATGCACGAGCGGTAGAGGCGCGTCAGTGGTGCAGCAGGTTTTCGCCGATGCGATCGAGCACGCTCTCATTCCTCTGCGCCCCCGCTCACACGTCCCTCTCGCTCGCTCTCTCCCCCTCTGCAGCAGAACGCCCCAGCGCAACCCTCCTCCTGGCCCATCCATTCATCCACCCATCTCTATTCTCTCTCTATCTATTGCCCACGACTACTACACCCACTCAACTCGCCTACAACGAATGCTTACTCCACGTAGAGAAGCTCGCTCGCTCTGATATCACCACACACACCGAACCACCATAATATCTCGCGCTCGCTCTCTCTCGCTCTCACGCACATACTCTCGCTCTCACTGGCTCCATCAGCATGGCGCAAAGCTCACGGCACCCAGTGACCGTATTCTGGGACATTGAGAACTGCTCGGTGCCGTCGGGTATGCGCGGCTACGAGGTCGTCACGCACATTCGACGGCTGGCGCTCTCGTACGGCTTCGTGCGCAGGTTCGTGGCCATCGGCAACATGACCAACATCGCGCTGCCGCTGCGCAACGAGCTCCAAGGCAGCGCCGTCACGATGCAGGACGTGTCGTCCGGCAAGCCGAGTGCGGCCGATGTCGCCATCTTGGTCGAGATACTCAAGCTCGTGTGCGACAACCCGCCGCCGCACGTCGTGATCTTGATCTCGGGCGACCGCGACTTCTCGAACGTGCTGAGCGTCCTGGTCGGCCGCGGCTACGAGGTCGTCTTGATCCATCCACCGCACGTGTCCGAGATGCTGTGCTACGCTGCCAACAAGGCCATCCTGTGGCCCCAGTTGCTCGGCGTACCATTCAAGCCGCCGCCCACCAAGCAGCCTTCATCGACTTCCTCGACATCCTCGACGTCATTGGCGCCTGCTGCCGCCTCTGTGTCAAGCTCATCACCAACCACAACGACAACGACGACAGCGCCATCGGATTCTACAAGTACTACTCGTACCGACAATGATTCTACGACTCTGGCTCCACCGATCGATGCTCCAACACAACAGAGCCCTCTGACCGAGACATCATCGACATCCTCAGCCTCCACATCAACAACGTCCACTGCAGCAGCATCATCATCATCATCACCACAGCAACCGCCCTCCTCCTCCTCATCATCAACAACTACGACAACATCTACAACTGCAACCACAACAGCCCGTCCTTCCTCACCAACAATCGATGCCAACTCTACTGCAGAATCCAATCGTCCGTTACGGAGGTCGTTCTCGGAGGTCGTTCGGTCGTTCCCTCCAGAGATCCTCACCAATACGCACACCGAACCTTCTAGCGCGACCTCGCCCGAGATGCACCATGTTCAACACGCTCCCCAGAATCCCACATCGCCTCAAGCAATTCCTTCACACCATCCTCATCATCAACAACAACAACAGCACCACCATGTAGGCACCTCCAACGCATCATATGCAACCGCTACCTCAAAGCCTCCATATGGAGGTTCGCGAACCTCCACCACCACCACCGCAGGCCCTTCCTCCTCTGGCTCATCGTCGGCATATCCATCCCGTCGTTCGAATGCTTCTCAAGGTGGTGGAAGTGGCCGTGCGTATGCGAATCAACACCATCACCACCACCAACAACAGCAACAACCGCACCACTACCATCACCATTATGCGCCATCTCATGCTCGTACGCATGGCCCCCGAGCAACAACAACAGCCTCTTCGTCCATCGTACCAGGAAGAGGTCCCGGCACTGGTCCGGATGGCGAGCCGCTTTCGAACGGCCACTCGTTCACGCTCGTACAAGAGCGCGGTTTTCGGTTGCTCAAGAGCGAGCTCGATGCGCAAGTGGCGACGCGTGGAGTCGATCGCCTATGGCTGAGCTCCCTCTCGCACATCGTCTCGTTCCGCGAGTACGGCTACAAGCGCATGTTGGATTTCACACTCGATGCCGTCGCGTACTTTCACGGTGAGATTGCGCTCGAAGGCCCACCGTACTCGATCGTTCCTGCTCGCTCGGTTGTCGAGCACCATCCCATCTCGGGTCCGGCATCGACGGCGAGCTCCACCTCAAGAAACAACGCCACCACCATTTCGACTGCCACCTCTGGCAAGCCGACCATGACACCCGTCGCTTCAAGTTCCTCGACAAGCAGCAAGGCTGGCACGACGCCATCGGTGCCGCCTCCGGTCGTTATGACACAACAACAACAGCAACAAGCAGCAGCGGCAGCGTCTTCAAGCAGCAACAGCAGCGTCATCCGATCGGCATTGCAGCTTGCGCCCGACGTGTTGCACTCGATGAAGATCGACTATTTGCTGCCGACCGAGCAAGCGTTTCGCACAGTGCTTCGCTCCAGACTGGGTGTGCCGATCGGCACGCAGCTCTGGGACGAGATTCTCTCGGCCCTGTTGCACGAGAAAGGCTTCTCGATCACGGAGCAGCGCGAGATCATCGGGCCAGAGGGCTCGTTTGCCGGCGCCAATCCACAACAACCTGACGAGAATCGCCTGACTGCCGAGCAATGGCGCGCGTTCGAGACCTTCCTCCGTACGAACCAGGAGTGGTCGTGGCACAACGGACATCGCCTCAGCTTCGCCAAGGGCCTGACGCTCTATGGGCCGCCAGAGCTGCGCGACTTGCCACTCGGCGTTCTGATCGAGCAGACACAGCTTGCACTCAATCGTGGCCTGCTGCAACGCGTCAATAGCATGATCGTTGGCGGTAGTACGCGATCCACAAGCGCTCCGAGCTTGGCTGCCAACAACGACAACTCCACCAATGTCACCTCGGCCGTGGCCGCTGCTGCCGCTGGCGGCGGCGGCGCAAGTGGACAGCCTTCCAGCGCCTCGGAGCATCACGCCAGTGCTGGCGTGGTTCTCGATCCAGCGGCTGTCACGAGTGCGATGCTTACCGCACGAGCCATGTCGCCCGAGCTCGAGCCGTTCTACGCCATGGTGACCAAGATCCTCGAGTCGAAATCGACGCTCGAGCGACCGCTGGTGGTACTCTCGGCGATCGGCAACGAGCTGCACCGCGATGTGTGGCGCTGCTACGGATTCCAGAAGCTCAAGGAGGGCATCGTCCTTGCCGAGCGTCGCGGTATCGTGGCGTGCAACTGGAATGCACCACGCCCGCTCGTGGCACTCGTCAGCCGCTTGTGGCCACTGCTCGACACCGTGCGCTCGTTCCACCGATATGCCGAGGAGGAGGAGGGACTCGATGCCGACGGCCAGCAGCTCCAGAAGATCGAGTATCTCGCCACGCCGTCCGACACCGTGTGGAACTCGATGCAGCGACAGTTTGGCTTCCCGCAAACGCAGCTCGAGTGGAACGCCCTCCTCGGTGTCGTGCAAAACATTCCGTTTCTGCAGTGCACCGATATCGGTCACGGCCAGTGCATGCTACGCTTCGTCGATCGCTCACAGAAGCACTTGCGATCCTCGTCGACCGGCACTGCCTCTCCTGCCACCTCCACTCCTCCGGCTCTACCACAGTCGATTCGTTACGATTCACTGTCGCTACGCCTGCCACAGCCTGCCGCCGTGACTGCCTTGTCTGTAGCCGGAGGCAACGGCACTATCGCAGGCGATCAAAGCGAACGAGAGGATGAGGAGGTGTCGACCGATGACGAAGCCTCGTCGAGTAGCGACGATGACGGTGGTTCTGGTACTTTGGCCCATGGTGCAAGTCCACCTGATGATGGCACCATTGACGATGGCACAGTCGCCGGTGCCGGTGGCAGCGTTACTTCGACTGATGGTGGCGATGCAGCAGCCATCGCTACTGCAGGCAACAAGACCGGCTCGCTCTCGCCCGACGACGATGCAGCGCAAGTCAATGGTCGAGTCAAGACGCCTCCTCGAAGCTCAAGCACGACGACATTGAACGGCCGTGATCACGAAGCAAACGATGGGACCGTTCCCGACGCGGGCGAGAGTTCCAATGCCGAGGCAACGTCGGATACCGCCAATGTATCGAGCAAGCGCAAGCTCAAGGCCAACCGCAAGAAGAAGCGTGAAGAAGCCAAGCGCCTCAAGGTGCGCCGCGACAAGTCATCTTCGTCGACATCGTCTGCTGCTACAACGCTATCTCCCGACGAGGCCACTATCACGTCGACCTCCACCTCGACCTCGACCTCCAGCTCCAGCTCGACTGGCCGTTCCCATCACAATCACTCGAGCTCAGTATCCGAGGAACCACGAACGCCGCGCTCTGGCACCACATCACCAAGTGCCGTCTCTCCACGTGCTAGCGCCTTTTCGAGTGACAATCCTTCGCCACCCTCGCACCCTGACGAACGCATCCGTCGCACCAACTCATCGTCCGCCACGCCCACCAAGAAGAAGCGCAGCAAGTCGAACTCGAGCACCACCTCGGCCATCATTCCGTCATCGGCGAGCAATACGCCGCAACTCGAAGCCGACGTACAAGCTCAAGTGTCTGCCGCCGCAGCCGAGGTGACGTCTGATCCTCCGCCGACCAAGAAGCGTACCAAGCACTCGAAAGAGCGCGAAGCCGATGCATCGGCGGCGGCGATATCGGAACGCGAGGAGCGAACCGTATCGCCGCCTCGAGCACGGATCGAGGTTGACATTGGTTCAGGCGGTGAGGACGACGGAGCTGGAGGTGGTGGTAACAGCAGCAGTGGCTCGAACAAACCAAAAGTCGTGCGCAAGAAGAAGACCAAGGACGACAAGGACGACAAAGACAACAAGGACAACAAGGCACCTGATAGTGGCAAGTCAGATAGCACCAAGAGCAGCAGTAGCAGCAGCAGCAGCAGCAAGGAGCCCAAGTCATCATCGTCATCTTCATCTTCATCATCTGCATCGACGTCCTTGACTACAACCAGCACTCCCACGACGCCGTCATCATCCTCCTCCTCCACTAAGGTCGAGAAGAGCGACGCAGCACCCAAGGAGCGCTCGACTCGATCTCGCGAAGGTGACCGAGAGCTTCGTGAGCGTGAACTCAGTCCTGATCCTCGCGACGTCGGTGTCACCGTCAGCCCTGGTGAGGAGCCCACTCTCTCACCCACGTCACGGTCTCGCAAGAAGAAGCCCAAGAAGAAGGATGACAAGGAGGATGACAAGGACAACACCAGTTCGAAGAAGGACAAGGACAAGGACAAGGATAGCAAGAAGGAGCGAGACAAGGACGATGACAAGGACGATATTGGCACCAGCAAGAAGAAGGACAAGGAATCGACCACGAGCGGCACTTCGGTCAAGGATGAAGGAGGTATCAGCAAGAAGAAGGACAAGGACAAGGAATCGACCTCGAGCGGCACTTCGAGCAAGGACAAGAAGGATCGTGATGATAGCAAGAAGAAGGACGCCGACAAGGACAAGGACCGAGATGATGATAAGGATGATGGCGGCAAGAGCAGCAAGAAGGACACTGGCAGTAGCAAGAAGGACAAGGACAAGGACAAGGACAGCAACAGTAGTACCACCGGCTCGACAAGCACCACCAAGAAGGACAAGGACAAGGACAAGGACAAGGAGCGCAAGCGCGAGGTCGAGATCGATTCCGCGAGCCACGATAGTCTCGATGCCGAACCGCTGGCAGCACATTCGACTGGCAGCGGCTCTGCGGTCGGCAGCAACAATGGCACGGTAGCTGCATCGTCAGGCGGCACATCAACCGGTGGCACATCATCGTCGGAGCAAGCTGCAGGCAGCGCATCGGGCACCTCATCGACCGTAGCTACCAGCACCTCGACGGTAGGCGACTCTGCTGCCAGCTCTACCGCGCCCGACGGCACCGATGATCGGCGCAAGCACAAGAAGAAGTCCAAGCGCAAGCGATCGACCGCGGCGAACGCCACCTCGGAGCTCTCACCACCGGACGGTGCCGAGGAGGTTGTGTCGAGTTAGTCGTCTGCATCCATCATCGAACAACACTCACTGTAATCTCACCACCACCACCACCACCACCACCGACGCCCGAACACTTGTAGCGTATTTGTACATCAAGCAATCAAGCGACACACGCACTCACCGTAACTCATATAGCACCACCACCATACACGACGTGCATTGAGGCGCTCAACCATTGTAGTACTTGTACATTAACAACGAGCTTTGTTTATCACCATCTACTGTGCGCTCCTGATTGCATTCATTCGAGTATCATCTATACACCAGTATCCTCTGTGAGTGAGCGAGAGCGAGGAGTGAGAGGATTGTACGTGAGCCAGTCGTACCACGGTAGCAGTACTGGTGGATGCGGATCGCAGTGCAGTTGCTTGTAAGCACGGCAGTGCTCGACAAAGGCATCCAACTCGCGATTGGCCTTGGCATGCGCGACGGCAGCAGCGTGCGAGTGCAGGAGGATCTTGCCGTCGCTCGAGTGTCCCATGCACTCGCGCAACGAGGCCTCGTACTCCTCGGCGTACACGAAGCGCGTGAGGCACCGCTGCAACGGCGAGCGCTGGAAGAAGGCTGCCGCTCGAGCGAGATCGTCGTCGTACGACGAGAGCCGAATGTGACGCGCCAGCAACGAGAGGTGCTTCGAGGAGTTGACGTAGGTGTCGTCTTCGGACGCATCGATCCATACGGTGAAGCAGTAGCGAGTTCGATGCGCCGGCAGCACTCGATGCAGCAGCACGTCGGCACGGAACAGCACCATGCGGTCGAACCGAGGCGCCACGTGGTACGCCTGAGCACCGAGGAACGGCTGCGCCACGAGCTCCCCGCCGTCTCCGACCTTCCAATCGCGATTGAGGTACACGAGACACGTGAGCACTCGTCGATTGGGAGCGCCGGGATTGTCGTGATGCAGCGGGAAGCAGCCGCCCTTGTTGAGCTGCAGCTTGATGGTCTTGCCGTTGGCGCCGTGTGCCAGTCGAACGTGCTCGAGGTCCGATGCATCAGGTGTCACCGTCTCCACAGCGGTCGCATCTCCACGAATCAACAATGCCTGCTGGCGACGGTTCTCGTAGTAGCGCTGTTGCGTGGATTGCAGGAGCTCGACCAGTCGATTGCCGTCGAACAGCGCACGGAACGAGGGCACCATGTCGCGCACCTCCTGCGATTGATGCAGATCGAGCTCGTAGATGTCGGGCTTCGATACGACGACCGCACGGTGGCCTCCAGGAGCCTCACGATCCACTACCGTGAATCGCACTTGGTTCGGTCGAAAGAGTGACGCCTCGTCGAGCACGCACATGTGCTCGAGCAGCTCCGTTGCGAGCGCCTCACCCAAGGCATCGTCCAGAACGCCGAAACCACGTTGCTCGAGTGAGTGCCACACTTGATGACCTTCAGCAACGAGGCGTTCTTGTAAGTGTTCAAGTAGTTCAGTATCCGATGCCATGATCAATCAGAGAGCCAGAGAGAGAGAGAGAGAGATTGCTGGATCGATAGCTTGTTGGGTGATGCAGCGAGCAGGAGAACAGCAACCAAATGAACGTGAAGTGCATCGTGTGTTGGAACTGGAATACGATTCGAATGGATCTCAACATCACTCAATCACGCAATCACAACTTGTTCTATTGTGATGATTAGGGTACGATATTGAACTTGTGTTAGGGTTATCTGTGGTTTATCGATGAGCATCTTGTGTGATTAGTTGCGTCGATCGTACGCAAAATGATCGACCTCTCGTTGCAACCAACCAAAGCATTGCGTCGTCGTGTCGGTAGTGGTAAAATTCAGTTGATAACGTGCTCGAGTATTGACTAAGACGAAGATGACGATGACGACGACGACGACGACGACGACGATGGCGATGACGATGGCTCGTCAAACTCTTTAAGTAATTGCTTCTGGCGATCGGTAAGCCGTCTACACCAGGTGACGAGCAAGCGATTAGCATGATGAATCGCAATATCGGTTGGGGTGTAGTTATCACGTACTTTGGAATCGAGACCTTAAAGTGCACGTATTGGTTGCCACGCTGCCTCGAGTCAGGCGAGATGGGTACGCCCTTGCCGCGAAGCACTGCTCGCTCTTCGGGCTGTGTGCCTTGTGGGACCTGCACGGGCATGGTGCCGTCGACCGTCGGTACCTCGATTTGTCCTCCGAGCGCCGCGACCGTCATTGGGATCGGTGTATCGATGTGGATGTCGGAGCCCATTCGACGGAACACGGGGTGTGTTCCGATACGCATACGCAAAAAGACATGCCCCGTTGCGCCGCCACGCATGCCGGCATTGCCCTGGTGTGGCAAGCGGATGTTGGCGCCATTCTCGACACCTGCATCGTAAACGCACGACGAGTGAGTGAGTGGGTGGGTGGGTGGGTGGGTGGGTGAGTGAGTGGATGAGTGCTGGAGCTCAGTTAGACACTCGGACGTACCAGCGGGAATTGTGACCTTGAGCTTCTTCATCTTGCGTACGACGCCAGTCGACTTGCAATCGCCGCAAGGCTTCGAGGGAATACGACCAGCTCCCTCGCACGCCGAGCACGGACTGGTCATCATCATGAAGCCAGCCGACATGACCTGTACACCCTTGCCGTTGCACTTTTTGCAGGTGACGGGCTTGGAGTCGGCGAGCGCACCCGAGCCATTGCACGTGGTGCACTTGTGGTTGGCATTGAACGAGATCTCCTTGTCACAGCCGTGCACGGCCTCCATAAAGTCGAGGCCCAACTCGACCTATGTTGCAACGACGCGTGCATGAGCCACTGCCAACATGCGCCACGTGACACACGCGGCGTACATTGATGTCGTTGCCCTCGGAGCTGCCACCACGTCGTCGAGTGCCGCCGAATCCGAATGCCTCGCCCAGGTTGAAGGGATCATCGCCGCCGCCACCGCCGCCACCTGTTGATGCAGATACACGTTCACACGTGGAGTAAGCGATCGGCATTCGGCATCATGAGTCGCACGGCTTCATGAGTCGTACCGAAGCCGAGCTGGCGCAGCAGCTCCTCGAGACTAATGTTGACGTCGTGATGATGCATGCCGCCGTCCTCGAATGCCGCCGGGCCATATCGATCGTACTTGTCGCGCTTATCCTTATCACTCAGTACCTGCGCACACGCACACACGCACACGCACGCGCCATTGAATCCAGGTCAGCCACGCGAGTGGACGCGAGCGAGGGGAGCGCAGAGGGAGCGCGTGCCTCGTAGGCGTTGGTGATCTCGGAGAACATGCGAGTGGCCTCCTCCTTGTTGTCGCCCTTGTAGGCGTCTGGATGGTACTGCAGCGCCAGCTGTCGGTAGGCCTTCTTGATCTCCTTCTCGGTGGCGTCACGCGAGACGCCGAGCAGCTCGTAATAGTCCTTCTCCTTCTGCTGTCGCGCCGCCAGCGAGCCTGTCGTCGACGTCCATCAGCATCAACACCAACAACACCAGAACCACGTGTTGGTGTCGGTGTTGAGGTTGGAGATCGTGGCTCACTACGTACGCGAGGCATGGAACGCTCGGTGTTGTTGCTGCTGCTGGTGTTGGTGTTGGTGTTGTTGGCGATGGTGCGGTTGGAGGGAGAGCGAGCAGCACGGAGCGAGCAGCAGTCGAGGCTGCGTGGCTCGATGGATGGCGCTCGCGTTGTGGCGCGAGCTCCATGTTGTACTGCCGCCGTTGTTGCTCGATGATGACGATGATGATGATGCTCGAGCAAAGATGGGTCGTGGCGGTACCAAGGCGCGTGTGGTTGTGGTGCCAGCAGCCGGGGCGGCGGCATCGTGCGGCAGGAGTCGCGAGACTCGAGCGAGACACCGCGCCGCCGCCGTCGTCGTCGAGCTCGTCGTGCGCGTCGCCAACATCTCGCTTGAGCTTGGAGGCTTGATTACACGCAGAGAGAAGATAGAGTGGTGGTGGAGGGGCCGCGGGCAAGAGAGCTCTGGCGGCGGTGGTTGGTTGGTTTATTGGTGTATTTTGCGTCGTTGAGCGAGAGAGCTCTCGCGTATTTAGCAGAGGCGGCGCGGTGATGTGGCGCTGACCGGTACCTGGAAATCACCCCGTCCTCCGGTCCTGCGCGCGTCCTCCGGTTCGGTTGCTTGCTGACGTCGGCGAGAGAGAGAGATTGCTGTTCTTGTTT
>ERZ778027.3783-NODE-3783-length-14277-cov-3.829630_pt1 | contig 14277 bp, 17 predicted proteins | sample MGYA00375757_ERZ778027 | MGnify/ENA primary metagenome ERZ778027 (study PRJEB29350, sample SAMN05389817) | bioreactor metagenome | isolation source: Ammonium sulfate bioreactor | place: South Africa: University of Cape Town | collected 2014-02-18 ... | reverse complement strand
CTCGGCGGCGCCTCGGCCGGCTTCGGCACCCGGAACCAGAGCACGTCGATCGGCACCCCGAACCGACGGGGTCGCAGGGCGGCGGCCTCCCTCAGCGCCGAGTCCCGGCCGTCGGCGGCGACGGTCAGCGTGGCCGCGATCTCGAGGTCGCCGTCCGGGCCGCGGGCGGTGAGACCGGTGACCGCCCCGTCCGCCCACGTCAGGCCCGTCGCGGTCGTCTCCATCAGCAGCCGGAAGCCCGGGTACCGCGCGCCCTCGCCCGCCAGGAAGGACAGGAAGTCCCACTGCGGCGCCAGCACGAGGAAGTCGTCCGGCGGACCGAGGCGAGCGAAGTCGACCGGATGCAGCCGGGTGCCGCTGACCACCGCGTCCAGTGTGCGCACGCTGGTGTGCGGCAGGCCGAGGAACCGCTCGCGCAGCCCCAGCTCGCCGAGCACGCCGATGGTGGACGGGTGGATCGTGTCGCCGCGGAAGTCGCGGAAGAAGTCCGCGTGCTTCTCCAGCACGACGACATCGAGCCCGTTGCGGGCGAGGAGGAGGCCGAGCATGACACCCGCGGGGCCGCCTCCCGAGATCACGCAGTCCGCCTGAAGCACATCCATGCTTCCGCAGCGTATCCTCCCGCCATGGCCATCGTCGCGTCCGTCTTCGTCTCCCTCGCCGCGGTGGTGCACCTCGCCGTGTTCGCGTCGCAGACGATCGCCTGGTCGTCGCCGTCCGTCTGGCGGCGGTATGGAGTGGCTTCGCAGCGGGATGCCGACGTCACCCGATCGCTCGCCTACACGCAGGGATTCCACAACCTGTTCCTCGCCGGCGGCGCGGTGGTGGGGCTGGTCCTGTACTGGACGACCCTGCGGCACGTCGGGTTCGGGCTGGTGTTCTTCACCTGCACCTGCATGGTGCTCGCGGCCGTGGTGCAGCTGACAGTGGGAGGTCGCAAGCCGGTGGCGGCGCTGGTGCAGGGCCTCCCGCCGCTCATCGGGCTGGTGCTCTTCACCGCCGCCCAGGCCGGGTGAGGCCCGGGTCGGACGCTACCGATGACCGGCGCTACCCGATGACCGGCGCTACTCGATGATCTCGCCCTCGGCGGGGATGTCGCCGATGTCGACGCGGAGCGCCTCGACCAGCTTCGCGGCGTGCGGCGTCGAGACGATCACGCGCGAGTAGTCCTCGCCGTCGAGGTCGATCACGACCGCGGCGCGCTGCTTGCCCTTGATGAGCAGGAAGTCCTGCCCGCCGTGGAACTTCCAGGTGCCGACCGAGAGCGTGAGCGGCACGGCGGCTCCGGGGGCACGGATGCCGCGGATCCAGATCCACGGGTCCTCCGTGATGGCGACCGAGCGGATGCTGTCGCGCGGGATGACCAGGTCGTCGCGTTTGAGCGCGAGCACCTTCTCGGCCCGCGTGAGATGGATCTCCAGGCGGTCGGGGTGCACGTACAGATCGGCCATGCCTCTATCCTGCCAAGCCCTCGGAGCGCGCGGCAGTGCCGAACCTCACAAAGCCATAACCCTTGGGCCATATTCGTCGAGCGGCACTCGACGGGACCGAGCGTCGACGCTGCATGTATCCTTCTCGTCGTGGCAACCCAGAGACGGACTCCGGGCTCGCAGACTTCACTTCGTGAAGCCAACCGAGCTCGAATCGTCGACGCCATCAAGAAGCACGGCGGCCTGACGCAGGTCGAACTGGCCGGTGCGACGGGCCTCTCCCCCGCCACGGTGTCGAACATCGTGAAGGAGCTCTCGACCTCCGGCGTGCTGCACACGACGCAGAGCATCCGCAGCGGCCGGCGCGCCCAGCACGTCACCCTCGCGCACGCCCTCGGCCTCGTCGTCGGCGTCCATTTCTCCACCAGGCACCTGCGCGTGGCGCTGGCCGACGTGGCGCACACGGTCGTCGCCGAGAACCACATGCCGCTCGCCCGCGATCACCGCGCCGATAACGAGCTCGACAAGGTGTCGATGCTGCTGAGCGACATGCTCGACTCGGTGGAGGCGACCCGCGACGAGGTGCTCGCGGTCGGCATCGCCCTCCCGGCGCCCCTCGACCGCGCGAGCGGGACCATCGCCCGCAGCGGCATCATGCGGGGCTGGGACGGCGTGGTGGTCGCCGAGGCCATGGAGCGCCGGGTGAAGCGCCCCGTCTTCGTCGACAACGCCGCCAATCTGACCGCCCTGGCGGAGTCGCGCTTCGGCGCCGGGCGCGGCAAGCGCAACTCGATCACGCTGGACATCGGGGACGGGATCGGCGCCGGCCTGCTGCTGAACGGCGGCCTGTTCCGCGGCAACAACGGCGTCGCCGGGGAGTTCGGCCACACGACCATCCGCGAGAACGGACCCCTCTGCCGCTGCGGCAACCGCGGCTGTCTGGAGGCCATCGCCGGCGGCCCGGCCATCCTCGACGAACTGCGCGACCACCTCGGCAGCCTCAAGCTCGGCGACGTGGTGCTGCAGGCCATGGCGGGGGATGCGCCGGCAAGCACATCGGCGTCGCAACGGCGAACCTCTGCAACCTGCTCGATCCGGAGCGCGTCGTGGTGGGCGGTGAGCTGGCCCGCGCTGGCGAGCTCCTCCTCGGCCCGATGCGGCACGCGGTCGAGCGCTCCATCATCGTCGGCGAGGACCTGATGCCCGACATCGTGCAGGGTCAGCTCGGCACGCGCGCGGCGACCCTCGGAGCGGTCGCGTACGCGGTCGACCGGGTCTCGCTGACTCCGCAGAGCGCGTCGCTCTGACCCTCCGCATCCCGCTGTCCCCCATCGCCCCCCAAACGTGACCAACCGTTATCGAATGCGTTGACTTCAAGTATTGACGCCAAGACGCGCACCTGACACACTCAACCCAGCCGCCAAGGATGGCGGGCTCGAACCGGAGGTTTTTCAATGAAGATCGCCACCAAGAGGGGAATGTTCGCGGCATCCGCGGTCCTCCTCGCCGCACTCAGTCTCACAGCCTGTTCGAATGGCTCCGGCAGTGGAAGCACCTCCACCGCGGACGCCTCCAAGGCCCAGATCGGCCTTCTCCTCCCCGACTCGGTCACCGCCCGCTACGAGGCGGCGGACAAGCCCTTCTTCGAAGCCAAGATCAAGGACCTCTGCTCCGGCTGCAAGGTGCTCTACGCGAACGCCGACGGCGACGCGAGCAAGCAGCAGCAGCAGGCGGAATCCATGCTGACCCAGGGCGTCAAGGTGCTCGTCCTCGACCCGTTCGACGGCGAGGCGGCGGCCTCCATCGTCGGAGAGGCCAAGGCCAAGAACGTCCCCGTGATCTCCTACGACCGCCTGATCAACAGCAAGGACGTCGACTACTACATCTCGTTCGACAACGAGGAGGTCGGCAAGCTGCAGGCCACGGCCCTGGTCGACAAGCTCAAGAAGGACGGCGTCGCCTCCGGCAGCGGCATCCTCATGGTCAACGGCTCGCCCACCGACAACAACGCGACCCTGTTCAAGAAGGGCGCGCACAGCGTGATCGACACGAGCGGCTACAAGGTGCTCGCCGAGTACGACACACCAGGATGGGACCCGGCACAGGCCCAGAACTGGGTCTCCGGCCAGATCACGCAGTTCGGCAGCCAGATCAAGGGCATCTACGCGGCCAACGACGGCACGGGCGGCGGCGCGATCGCCGCACTCAAGGCGGCCAACGTCTCGCCGATCCCGCCGGTCACCGGACAGGACGCCGAGCTCGCGGGCATCCAGCGCATCCTCGCCGGCGACCAGTACATGACGGTCTACAAGGCGATCCAGCCGGAGGCGGAGAAGGCGGCCGAGCTGGCCATCGACCTGGCCAACGGCAAGAAGCCGGCCGGTGACACCAAGGTGTCGACCGCGGGTGGAGCGAGCATCGCATCCTTCCTCCTGAAGCCGGTCGCGGTCACCACGGACAACATCGAGAGCACCGTCGTCAAGGACGAGTTCTACGGGTCCGACTCGGCCGCGAAGATCTGCACGGCGGACTACAAGGCGGCGTGCGACAAGTACGGAATCAAGTAACACCTGGCAGCACGGCCCTCCAGTTGCGGATCAACGCACCTGGAGGGCCGTGTGCACCCGCCCTACGATGGACCCGAACCACCCAGCTCACCTCGAAGGAGAGAACGCCGTGACCATGGAAACCGCGATCGCCGAGGAGGAGCGGACCGAGCGTCGGCCCGTGCTCTCGCTGAGCGGCGTCTCGAAAGGCTTCGGCGCCGTGCAGGCGCTCACCGACATCAGCCTCGATGTCTACCCCGGCGAGGTGGTCGCCCTCGTCGGCGACAACGGCGCCGGCAAGTCCACGCTCGTCAAGATCCTCGCGGGCGTGCACCCGCAGGACTCCGGGACGATCACGTTCGACGGCCAGGAGGTCGCCATCCCGTCGCCCGCCGCCTCGCGCGAGCTGGGCATCGCGACGGTCTTCCAGGACCTCGCCCTCTGCGACAACCTCGACGTCGTCTCGAACCTCTTCCTCGGCCGCGAGATCACCCACGGCACCCTGGACGAGGAGGAGATGGAGAAGCGGTCGTGGAGCCTGCTCCGGCAGCTGTCCGCGCGCATCCCGTCCGTCCGGATCGCCGTCGCCTCCCTCTCCGGAGGCCAGCGGCAGACGGTCGCGATCGCCCGCTCGCTGATCGGCGACCCGCGCGTCGTCATCCTCGACGAGCCGACCGCCGCCCTCGGCGTCGCCCAGACCGCCGAGGTGCTCAACCTGATCGAGCGCCTGCGCGAGCGCGGGCTCGGCGTGCTGCTCATCAGCCACAACATGGCGGACGTGCAGGCCGTCGCCGACCGCGTCGCCGTGCTGCGCCTCGGCCGCAACAACGGCGACTTCCACGTGCCCGACGTCAGCTACGAGGAGATCATCTCCGCCATCACCGGCGCCACCGACAACGTCGTCAGCCGGCGCGCCGGCCGCGACGCCGACGCGATCACCGGCACCAGCGAAGGGAAGGCCGACGCATGAGCAAGGCAACAGCGGAGACCCCCGCGGAGGTCGCGGCCGACCTGCAGGACGAGCGCCTGATCCGCGACGAGGGCATCGGGGGCGCGGTGCGCGGCTTCGGTCGCCGGGTGCGCGGGGGCGACCTCGGCTCGCTGCCCGTCGTCATCGGCCTCATCGTCATCTGGGTCGTCTTCCAGATCCTCAACCCCAACTTCCTGAGCGCCAACAACCTGGTGAACCTCACCCTGCAGTGCGCGGCGATCGGCACCATCTCGATCGGCATCGTGCTGGTGCTGCTGCTCGGCCAGATCGACCTCTCGGTCGGCTCGGTGAGCGGTGTGTCGGCGGCCATCCTCGGCGTCGGCTTCACGCAGCTCCACTGGCCGCTGTGGGCGACCGTGATCGTCGCGATCCTCGCCGGCGCCGTCATCGGTTATCTCTACGGCCTGCTCTTCACCCGTTTCGGAGTGCCGAGCTTCGTCATCACCCTGGCCGGCCTCCTCGGCTTCCTCGGTCTGCAGCTGTGGATCCTCGGGCCGAACAGCTCGATCAACATCCCCTACGACTCGTGGATCGTCTCGTTCGCGCAGCAGACCTTCCTGCCGCCGTGGGCCGCCTACGGTCTGGCCGTGATCGCGGCCGGCGGGATGTTCCTCTCCGACTGGCGCCGCAACGTCCGCCGCCGCAACGCCGGGCTGTCCGAGGGATCGACGGCGGCGGTCGCGCTCAAGGCCGGTCTGCTGCTCGTCGGCCTCTGCATCGCCGTCTGGTACCTCTCCACCGACCGCGGCACGGGAGCGATGTTCCTGTTCTTCGTCGTGCTCGTGATCGTGATGAACTACCTCCTCACCCGCACCAAGTGGGGCCGTTCGGTCTTCGCCGTCGGCGGCTCGGTCGAGGCGGCTCGCCGCGCCGGCATCAAGGTGAACCGCGTCTTCATCAGCGTGTTCATCCTCTGCTCCACGTTCGCCGCCGTCGGCGGTCTGCTCGCGGCGGCCCGGCTCGCCTCGGTGGGCGCCGGATCGGGCGGGACGGACACCAACCTGAACGCGATCGCGGCGGCGGTCATCGGCGGGACCAGCCTCTTCGGCGGCCGCGGCTCCGCCTGGTCGGCCCTGCTCGGCATCCTGGTCATCCAGTCCATCACCAACGGACTGACGCTGATGAACCTCGACTCGTCGTACCGCTACATGATCACCGGCGCCGTGCTGCTGCTCGCGGTCATCATCGACTCGCTGTCGCGCCGGTCGAGAGCGTCGCACGGCCAAGCCTAGGCAGCGGGCGGGTGTGAGAAGGTGGTCGGGTGACCCGCACCACCACCTTCCGCGCCCGCCTTCTGCGTGAGGGCGAGCCGCCGCGCACGGTGACCGAGCGCGCACCGTCGGACGTTCCCCCGCGCACCCTGCGCCGGAGCGCCTCCGGGAGCGGGATCTACGACATCTACGCCCTGCTCGACGCCGAGGGCTGGCCGGCGACGGCCACCTACAGCTTCGTGCAGACGCTGTCGCCGGCGCGCTCGGCGGCGGACGACTAGGCGGGTCCGCCGCTCTGCGTTCTCGCGCTACGCGTCGTCGTCGGCGGTCGCTGCGGCAGCGGCGCGGGCTGCGGCGGGCAGTGCGTCCAGGATGCGGCCGACCGCGGCGTCGTCGTGCGCCGCGGTGAGGAACCACGCCTCGAACACGCTCGGCGGGAGAGAGACGCCCGCGTCGAGCATGGCGTGGAAGAACGGCCGGTAGCGGAACGCCTGCTGCGTCTGCACCTCGGCGTACGTGCGCGGCGCCGCGGCGAAGTCGCCGAAGACGAAGCTGAACAGGCTGCCCGCGCGCTGCACGCGGTGCGCGACGCCCTCGGCCGCGAGCGCGTCGGAGACGGCCGCCGAGACGGTCTCGGCCACGACGTCGAGCCGGTCGTAGACGGCTTCGTCCGCGTGGGCGAGCGTCGCCAGGCCGGCCGCGACGGCGACCGGGTTCCCGGACAGCGTTCCCGCCTGGTAGACGGGGCCCGTCGGGGCGAGGAAGTCCATCAGCTCGGCGCGACCGCCGAGGGCCGCCAGCGGCATGCCGCCGCCGATGACCTTGCCGAAGGTGACGAGATCGGGCGTGTAGCCGCGGTCCAGGCCCCAGAAGCCGGACTCGCTGACCCGGAATCCGGTGAGCACCTCGTCCAGGATGAGCAGCGCGCCGAACTCGTGCGCGAGACCGGCGAGAGCCGCGTTGAAGCCCGGGTCCGGCGGGACGACGCCCATGTTGGCGGCGGCGGCCTCCGTGATGACGGCGGCGATGTCGGGCCCGTTCGCCTCGAAGGCCGCGCGGACCGCGTCGAGGTCGTTGTAGGGCAGGACGAGGGTCTGGGCGGCGGTCGCCTCGGTCACGCCGGCCGAGCCGGGGAGCGACAGCGTCGCGAGACCGGAGCCGGCCTCGGCGAGGAGCCCGTCGGAGTGGCCGTGGTAGTGGCCGGCGAACTTGATGAGCAGCGGGCGGCCGGTGAAGCCGCGGGCGAGCCGGATGGCGGTCATGGTCGCCTCGGTGCCGGTGGAGACGAGGCGCAGCTTCTCGACGAACGGCACGCGGCCGAGCACGGCCTCCGCGAGCTCGGTCTCCGCGGGCGTGGACGCGCCGAAGGAGAGCCCCTTGGCGGCGGCCTCCTGCACGGCGGCGACGACCGCGGGATGGGCGTGGCCCAGGATGGCCGGACCCCACGACGCGACGAGGTCGACGTACTCGCGACCCTGGGCGTCGGTGATGTACGGGCCCCGCGCCGACACCATGAAGCGCGGCGTCCCACCCACGGAGCGGAACGCGCGGACGGGCGAGTTCACGCCGCCCGGGATCACGCGCTGCGCGCGCTCGAACTGCGCGAGGTTCACGTCGCCGAGCGCGGCGCCGTCGACGAGCCCCTGGAGGTCGCTGCCCTGCACGTCGCTCATCGCAGCCACCCCGCGACCTCGGTCGCCCAGTAGGTCATGATGGCGTCGGCCCCCGCCCGGCGGGCGCCGATCAGCGTCTCCTCCACGATGCGGCGGCGGTCGATCCAGCCGTGCGCAGCGGCAGCCTCCACCATCGCGTACTCGCCGGACACCTGGTAGGCCCAGACCGGCACGTCGCTGATCGCGGCCACATCGCTGAGCACGTCGAGGTAGCTCATCGCGGGCTTCACCATGACGATGTCGGCGCCCTCGTCGAGGTCGAGGCGCGCCTCGCGCAGACCCTCGCGGCGGTTGGCCGGATCCTGCTGGTACGCGCGGCGGTCGCCGGAGAGCTGGGAGTCGACGGCCTCGCGGAACGGGCCGTAGAACGCGGAGGCGTACTTCGCCGCGTAGGCGAGCAGGACGACGTCGTGCCGGCCGACGGCATCGAGCGCGTCGCGCACCGCTCCGACCTGGCCGTCCATCATGCCGGAGAGGCCGAGCAGCTGCGAGCCCGCCTCGGCCTGGGCGAGCGCCATGTCGCGGTAGCGCTCGAGGGTCGCGTCGTTGTCGACGTGGCCGGCATCGTCGAGCACGCCGCAGTGGCCATGGTCGGTGAACTCGTCGAGGCACAGGTCGGTCTGCACGACGAGCGCGTCGCCCACCTCGGCCACGAGGGCGCGGGTGGCGACGTTGAGGATGCCCTCGGGGTCGGTCGCGGCGCTGCCGACGGCATCCCGGGTCTCCGGAACACCGAACAGCATCACGCCGCCGACGCCGGCCTCGGCCGCCTCGACGGCAGCGCGCTTCAGGGAGTCGATGGAGTGCTGTTGCACGCCGGGCATCGAGCCGATCGGTACAGGCTCGGAGGTGCCCTCGCGCACGAACATCGGCAGGATCAGCTCCGCCGGGTGGAGCCGCGTCTCCGCGGTCAGGCGGCGGAGAGCCGGACTCTGCCGGAGGCGACGCGGGCGGATGACGGGATGCAGCTCACTCACTCTCACCACCCTACGCCTGCGCGGCTGTGCGCCAGCCCGGCGCGAGCCCCGCGAAATTCGGCACGAATGTCGGGTTTCGCGACGTCAAAGCCGCGATTCGGCACGAATGTCGGGTGGTCAGGAGGCGCGGGAGCGGGCGACGTCGGCGACGGCGTCGATGAGGGAGGCGGCGGTGCGCTCCTCGGCGATGACGTCGACGCGGAGGCCGAAGGAACGGGCGTCGCGGGCGGTCTGCGGACCGATGGCGGCGACGAGCGTCGACTCGGGCACGGGGCCGAGCTGGAGCTGCACCTGCTCCGCCACCGAGCCGCTGGTGACGAGGATGGCCTGCACGAGCCCGTCGTGCACGTCGGTCACGACGTTCTCGGGCACGGAGACGCCGACGGTGCGGTAGGCGACGACCGACTCGACGTCGTGGCCGATCCGGCGCAGGCCCTCGGTGAGCAGGGGCTTCGCGATCTCGGAGCGGAGCGTCAGGATGCGCAGCGGCACGACGCCCTGCGTCGCCGCCTCCCACTCCTCCAGGAGGCCACGGGCGGAGTTGTCCTCCGACGGGACGAGGTCGACCTTGTAGCCGGCGGCCGCGAGCGCCGCCGCCGTGGTCTCGCCCACCGCGGCGATCCGCGTCGTGGACGGCACGACGACCCGCTGCGAGCTCAGCACGTCGACCGTGGTCGCGCTGGTGACGGTCATCCAGTCGAACTCGCCGGCGGCCAGCCGCTCCAGCGCGCGCTCCAGGGCGGGCGCGTCGGCCGTCGGGGCGAAGTTGATCATGGCCGCGACCAGCGGGGATGCGCCCTTCGAGCGCAGGTCCGCCGCGACCGAGTCTCCCCAAGGGCCGCCGCGCGGCACGAGGACGCGCCAACCGGCGAGGGGTTTGGATGCAGCGGACGGCTGGGTCATCGGGTACTCCCCAGGGGGGCCAGGCCGGCGGCCCCCGCGCCGAGCAGTTCGGAGACCACCCGCTCCCCCACGTCGCGTGCGGCCTCGTCGAGAGGGCCGGCGCTGAGCGAGTCGGGAGTCGCGGCGTGGGATGCGGTGATCCGCTCGGAACCGTCGGGACGGTAGACCGAGGCGGTCAGGAACAGCAGGCCGTCGTCGACGAGGGCGGTCGCGCCGATCGGGGCTGCGCACCCCGCCTGCAGTCCGGCGAGCACCGCGCGCTCCGCGGTGACGACGGCGTGAGTGGTCACGTGATCGACGGCGTGCAGGGCCCGGGCGATCGGCCCGCGACCCTTCTCGTCGCCGGCACGGACCTCCAGTGCCAGCGCCCCCTGTCCCGGTGCGGTCGGCATCTGCGAGAGGGCGAAGTAGTCGGTGACCGCGTCGAGGCGGCCGAGACGGCCGAGGCCGGCGGCGGCGAGCACGACGGCGTCGAGGTCGCCCTCGGCGACCCGGCCGAGCCGCGTGTCCACGTTGCCGCGGATGTCGACGATCTCGAGGTCGGGACGCGCGGACTTCAGCTGCGCGATGCGGCGCGGCGAGCCGGTGCCGATGCGCGCCCCCCCGGGGAGCGCGTCGAAGGTGAGGCCGTCGCGTGCGCACAGGGTGTCGCGGGCGTCGGCGCGCTTGGGCACTGCACCGATCACGAGGCCGGGGGCCGGGGCCGTCGGCAGGTCTTTGAGGGAGTGCACCAGGAGGTCGCACTCGTCGGCGAGCAGAGCCTCCCGCAGCGCGGTGGCGAAGACGCCGGTCCCGCCCAGCTCGGAGAGCGACTCGCGGGAGGTGTCGCCGTGCGTCGTGATCGTGACCAGCTCGACGTCCAGGCCGGTCGCGCGGGCGATCGCCTCGGCGACCGCCGTCGTCTGCGCGACCGCGAGCGCGCTGCCGCGTGTCCCCACGCGCAGCACGCCCTCGCGACGCTCGGCCGGCCCCTCGGCACGGCGCACGGCGCCGCTCACGGCGCCAGCCCGGCCGCGGCGGGCTTGAAGCCGAGGCGGACGTTCTCGCAGCAGCCGGGGCGGCAGACGTCGTACCAGGGCCCGAGCGTCGTCAGCGCGGGGCGCTGGTCGACCGGGACGCCGTCGCGGCGCTCCAGCACGAGGTCGACGAGGCCCTTCACGTACTTCGCGTGCGTGCCGGGGGTGGGGACGCGGACGGCGACGAGGCCGTTCTCCTCGCTGCTCTCCATCGCCTCGTTGTCGAGGTCCCAGAGGACCTCCATGTGGTCGCTCACGAAGCCCAGCGGCACGATGATCACAGCCTTGACGCCGGTGGCGGGCAGCTCGGCGATCCGGTCGTTGATGTCGGGCTCGAGCCACGGCATCGACGGCGGGCCGGAACGGGACTGGTAGACCAGATCCCAGCCGATGACGCCGCCGGTCGCCGCCTGCGACACGACCTCCGCGACCGCGAGGTGCTGGGCCGCGTAGGCGCCGCCCTCGCCGAAGCCGCGCTCGGCCGGGCCGGACTTCGCGGCGTCGGTCGAGGGGATGGAGTGGGTGGAGTAGAGGATGCGGATCTCGGTCGCCGGATCGATGCCGGGGATCTTCTCCTGCAGCTCGGTCACCGCGTTCTTCACGCCCTCGATGAAGGGCTCGACGAAGCCGGGGTGGTCGAAGAACTGGCGCACCTTGTCGATCTGGATGGTGCCCTCGAGGCCCGTCTCCTCCAGGACGCGCGCGAAGTCCTCGCGGTACTGCCGGCAGCTGGAGTACGAGGAGTACGCGCTCGTCGCGATGGCGATGAGCTTCGTGAAGCCCTGCTCCTGCGCCTCCTTCAGCGCGTCCTCGAGGTACGGGTCCCAGTTGCGGTTGCCCCACAGCACGGGCAGGTCGATGCCGCGGGAGGCCAGCTCGGCCTCCAGCGCCGCCTTGAGCTCGCGGTTCTGCTGGTTGATGGGGCTCACGCCGCCGAAGTGGCGGTAGTGGTGCGCGACCTCCTCCAGGCGCTCCTCGGGGATGCCGCGGCCACGGGTGACGTTGCGGAGGAACGGGATGACGTCGTCCTGGCCCTCTGGTCCGCCGAAGCCGGCGAGCAGGATCGCGTCGTACGCGACCGGCTCGGTGACGTGCTCGGGGCCGTCGGCGGCGGCGGGCGTCGCGCCGAGGACGCGCGCGGTGGTCTCGGCGCTCACTGGAGCACCTCCACGACCTCGGCCGGCTCGACGCGGCGGCCGGTGAAGAACGGGACCTCTTCGCGCACGTGCAGGCGGGCGTCGGTCTGGCGCAGGTCGCGCATCAGGTCGACCAGGTCGACGAGCTCGTCCGACTCCAGCGGGAGGATCCACTCGTAGTCGCCGAGCGCGAACGAGGCGACGGTGTTGGCGAGGACGCTGCGGAACGCGGCGCCCTTGCGGCCGTGCTCGGCGAGCATCCGGCCGCGCTCCTCGTCGGGGAGCAGGTACCACTCGTAGCTGCGCACGAACGGGTACACGCAGAGCCAGGCCTTCGGCTCCTTGCCGCGGAGGAAGCCGGGCACGTGCGCCTTGTTGAATTCGGCGTCGCGGTGCACGCCCATCGCGTTCCAGGTCGGCAGCAGCGCCTTCAGCAGCTGGGTGCGGCGGAGCTGGCGGAGCGCCCACTGCAGGCCCTCCGCGTCCGGGCCGTGCAGCCAGACCATCAGGTCGGCGTCGGCGCGCAGGCCGGAGACGTCGTAGAGGCCGCGGGTGGTGACACCCTGCAGCGTGATGTCGGCGATGACGCCCTCGAGCTCGGCGACGGCCTGGGGCACGTCGGTCCCGTCGAGGTCGTCGGGACGGGCGGGGTCTCGCCGGAGCACCGCCCAGAGGGCGAAGCCGGTCGGAGTGTCGCTGGTTTCTTCGGGGGCGGTCGACTCTGCCGGTGCGGCAGCCGGGGTACTCATACCCACAGTCTCCCTCTCAATCCTGTGAAGGCCAAAACCACGCGACGGAACAGCCGGCCCGACACCGGCGGAGCAGGAGGCGCGTCAGCGCCGGGTGAGGCGGACGACGCCCCAGACGACCCCGCCGACGGCGGCCGCGACACCCACCACGACGCCCGTGAAGGCGAGGGGGTTCCGGGTCGCGAGCGTCTTCACGCGCTGGGTGGCGCGCTTCGGGGCGTTCAGCTTGTACTCGATTGCGTCGAGGGTCGCGGCCAGCTCGGCGCGGGCGCGGTCGACGTCGCTGCGGTCAGTGGTCATACTTGCCCAGTCCCTTCAGAGCGTCGGCGTCTTCCTTGATGCTGTCGATGGTCTTCTGCGGTGCGACGCCCTGGATCTTCTTCAGGGACGACACCCCGATCAGCACCAGCACCGCGGCCAGGACCAGGAGGGCGCCGAACACGATGAGCGCGGCGGCCCAGCCCGGCAGCACGACGGCCAGCCCCAGGACGGCTGCGGCGACGAGCACGCCCAGGGCGAAGAAGCCGAAGACGGCGGCCACCACGAACAGGCCTATGCCCACGCCGGCATACTTCGCCTTCGCGGCGAACTCGGCCTTGAGGTGGGCGAACTCGGCCTTCACCAGCTCGATCAGCAGGCGCGGCAGGTCGGAGATCAGTTCGACGAGGGACTTCGCCCCCGCACGTTCACGATCTGTCATTCCGCTCACTCCCTTCGGGCGGACGCGCTCAGGCGTCCCGTTCGGCTCGCAGTGCGGCCTCGGCGGCCGGCGACGGATACGTCTGGCGCGATTCGCGACGGCGCTCGTTGGCCCGGACGACGAACTTCTTGACGGTCACGAACACCGTCTCCGGCAGCTCGCCGACCTTCTCGGCCACGAAGTCCTCGACCGCGTGGACCTGCTTCTGCACGCCCTGCGACTCCCAGACCTTGGTCGCGGCCGCCTTCATCTGGTCGTAACGCTTGCGCCCGGCACGCGTGCCGAGCACGTAGCCCACCGCCGCGCCCGTGACGAAGAGAAGCTTTCCGCGCATGTGGTCCCCTTTGCTCGGCCTACAGGTTGTCGGTCAGTGCCTTCCAGCGTAGACCCCGTGCATTCTCGGCGACCCGGCGTGCATCCGGGACGACCGAGGCGAGGCCCGTGCCGGTCAACCAGGAGCCGGTCACCTCGAGGCCTTCGATGGCGTCGGCTCCCTCGCGGACCCGCTGGATGCGGTCCCGCTGCCCCACTGTTGCATAGGGCAGGGCGTTCGTCCAGGGGGTGCGGGCGAATGCGACGAGATCGGATGCCCGCAGCGGAATATTGAGCAGGCGGCTCGCGTCGGCGATGGCCAGTTCGCGCAGCCGTGCGTCGTCCAGATCGCGCGATTCGGCCGGCCGGCCGGCGCGCCCGTACGAGAGCCGGACCACGTGGTGGCCGGGCCCGGCGGCCTCCGCCACCCACGCCCACTTGGCGCTCGAGTGCGTCATGGCCTTCGCGGTCACGTCGGCGTCGTCGGTGTCGGCGACGAGCACGCCCGTGCCCTGCGGTGCCGCCGCCAGGCGGTCGTCGGCGAGGACGAGCGTGACGAGCTCGACGCTGGACGCGGCGGGCCACTCCAGCTCCGCCAGCTCGGCGAGCGCAGGATCGGCGGTCGCCAGCAGG
>ERZ778027.3782-NODE-3782-length-14281-cov-11.853437_pt1 | contig 14281 bp, 4 predicted proteins | sample MGYA00375757_ERZ778027 | MGnify/ENA primary metagenome ERZ778027 (study PRJEB29350, sample SAMN05389817) | bioreactor metagenome | isolation source: Ammonium sulfate bioreactor | place: South Africa: University of Cape Town | collected 2014-02-18 ... | reverse complement strand
TGTTGTTGTTGTTGTTGTTGTTTTCCCAAAAACGATCTAATTCAATCTTTAGTTAAACTATGCTAAAGTGAAATCGTTGACAAGTTTTTCTTTTCCTATTATTGCATCATTCATTGTATTTCAAGAGCATACACCAAGTGATTTTTAAGAGACAAAAGAGATTTTAACGTTAATTAGAAAGCGTAAACGGAAGAATAAGAAACTCGTTGCATAATCAAATCGATCACTATTTCGATTAAAAGTTTCTTTTTCTTGTACCTGTTACAATAAGATCGTCCAATAGAAGCTGTTTGACTGGTTGATCCAAGGACAGTGGTAATGTAGGTGCACTTCGAAGACAAATATGACATGTATCAAGAGTTAAATGATATTTTTCGAACAGTTTTAACAGGAATTCTCTGTCAAACGAATAAAAAAAAACGAAAGTTATTCGAATGAATAATCGAATTTTTTCTAACCTTAGACTTAGATTGTCTTCGAAATTCGAATATTTAATTTTTTCTTTGAAATTTTGTCCATTGACATTATGAAAATAGATGTATGTTCCATCCTAGAAAAGCAAACCATCAATTATTTTCAAGGTTAAATCGATTGTTTCTAAATACATCAATTGAAAATCCTCTTTTCTCTACTCATCAAACAAAATACACACTCAGATCGAACTTGTCCTTCATAATAAACACACACACACACACACACATTTATAGATCAACTAAGTCTTACAGTTGTTGGGAGATTTTCTTCGGAAAGTGCGTGTTTTTTCTGTTCGATCAGATTTAAAAAGTTGCCTTCGGAATTTATCGACGAATTTGTGGATAATCGATGGGAATTAATTGATGTAGCGAGATTAATCACTGAAACACTGAATTGCTTACCAACCATGTTTGTCTATTTTCAAATTGAAAAGAATATATATGTAAGAAAAAAAAAACGCGAAAGAAATGAAATTTATTTTAAGTACTTCAGTTGAACCCAAAGCAACATTTGATCGACGCGTACGAAATACATTGACTAACAAACTTCGTGTCTTCTCTCTAGAAAAGAAAGAAAGAAGAAAAAAAACGTTTTTTGTTTTTTTAAGAACAAGAAGAAAAAAAAAGAAATTGAATAATTCAATCCGTTCGCGTTTTTCTTCGATAAATCAGTTTTGCCAACCTTCTTACATCTATCATTAAATCAGCATGATTATCTGCTTGGATAAATGTTTGTAGGCTATGTCAATATTGAACTTTCGAAGAAGAAGAAGGAACCGAAACATCGAATTCGATCATCTGAGGTGTGAACAATCGTTATACAAATAGTAAAATTTATTTACTCAGGATATTATGTGAATCGAAAAAGGAGAGGGAGAGAGAAAAATGTCGAAAGAATTTTTTCATTTTTGTATTGCCGTTTGATGTCTTACCGATGCGAACGTATGAAATTTCGATTGGAAAGATCGAGATGACTAGCTGATCGTTGACAATTCTCAAGTGAATCGTATTTAATCAAATGAACATCGTGGTTATCAATTGTTTTTTCATCAAATTGATATTGTTTTTTGACTCGAGTTATCGTATCCCGGAATGACGAACGTATAAGCATGATTCGTACTGATCAAAAGACTGCCTGATATTCAGTCTCTATATCAAATATCCTCGCCATGTATTGTCTCTTTTTTTCTCCTGTTTGTGTGTCTCGGATTTTTTTTTCGAAGAAGAAGAAGAAGAAAAAAACAGCTCACGGAATGAAAAACGTCAAATAGATCTACGTGCTGGCATATTGACTTACTCAGGTGGATGTAAAAATAGTTGATTAGTGAAATTTTCATTTGTTGTCATTTCATCGGAATCATTTACTTGATTTTCTGATAAAAGAAAAGAAAAAAAGTCAAGTAAATTTTGCATTTTTCGAACAACCAAATGTCAAACCTTTATTATCATTCTCATAATCATCGAGTTTTTCTGTGTCAATATGAACCTGAAACAAAAGAAAAAGGAGAAATTTCGTTGACTTCGAACAATTCAATTAAATCAATACTGAACACAATACATGATTATTGGCCGAATTTTTCTCTTTTTGTATTAATAAGGATTCTATTTTTATTTATGAAAAAAAAACTAATCATATAAGAGAACGAAAGAAAAAAAAATCTACCCTTGATTTCAAAGTAAAACTCTAATCAACGAAAGCGCAAGGTTGAATAGATAAGAAAACAATTTCCGTTATGCGACTGTACGCAGGTGAGAGACAGTTGACATTCCTCTATCAATAGAATATATTGGTACCATGTGGAAGTACGATGCATTCTTTGTATTTTTTCGTCGAAAGAAACAAAAGAGAGGCTATCGAAGCCATATGATTGTCAGACTTGAATTTCGAACGAAACAATATTTTTTCTTTGTTTAATAAACAAGGTATTTGTACTGAATTTCTTTTTCTTTTCTCTAGTGCTCGGAAAATTGTCTTTCTTTCTTATATAATCGAAATGTTTCGTTTGAGAAAATCGCATTAGTACGTCCATATCAATGACGGACAAAATAAGTTCTTCTTATCTCGATGATAATTCTGTTTTGGTATTTTTTATTTTTCTAAGAACGAGACACGCGATTTGCATATGCTCAAAAGAAGGAGAATGTTCCGTTCTCTTGACGTTTGAAAAATGATATGCCGAGTCGAGTACCTGAACAATTGTGTCTCAATAAGAAAAGAAAACGGTCAAGTAGTGTCGCCGTGTATATTTTATTGAAATTTGCCTGTCATCTCTATGATCAATTTCATATATGAGAAAAAGAAAAAAAGTCAAATATTATTAAGAGAATATGACAGAAGAAAAGCTAATCATTATCAACATGGTCTCAAATAGTACAGACAGTTCGTGGCATTAAGCAAGAACAAAAAAAAAGGAAAAGGTCAACAGAATATCGAACTCAATTCTCACCGATACTTGACTATGGATATGTAATACAATGCAACGTCTGACACGATGATGGTAAAAACATCGAGTTCTGTCCATTGTCTCCTTATCCGACTTGATTATCTTCGAAAATCAGATGATTAAATACTCGAAATGTCATTGACATCATTGTACTTATTCTCTCTCTCACCAGACATTCGACATTCTCATTCTTGTTAACAATAACAAATCGATCGTATCAGGAATGATCATCATCATCATCATCATTTTATGTCTCGACGACAGTATAAACGTGTATGTTTGCATGTACATCAGGGTCAAACAATAACAAACTAAACGTTTGAAAATCAACAGTATTAACACATGACCTTCGTTAGCTCTTTTCTTATATGTTTATGTTAAAAGCACGCATGCCGCCGCTATGAGCAAACAGTATTCATTTAACTAATGATAAGCGCGTCTTAACCGATTTGTTTTGTGTTATTTTACCTTTTCAGTAAGCTGAGACGATGATGATTTTTCCATGTGATTCTCTTCGCTCGCATCGGATTCGGCTAATGAAATCGATGAATTCGATAGTGATGAATTCGATTTCATCGGCGGACTTGTTGGCTGTATTTGCGGTTGTTGTTCACGGGTAATGCTGTCGATTAATGTATGCGTTAGAATCGATGAAAATGAGGGTCGATGTCGAGTGCTTGTCGTCGTCGTCATCGTCGTGTCGAGATGGTGTTTATCATGATGATCGAAATCGAATAGACTGTGAAATAATGATGGAAGACTTCGACGACGTTTCGTTCGGAGATAGAGAGAGTGTTGTGATTGATCGTGAAAGGTTTTCGTTGGCGATAATTGTTGATTTTCATCAGAAGACGTATTGTAGAAAACGGATTTCGATAAACGTCGTTTACAAACGGGACAATGTGTTGATTGTATGTCATTAGTTGTAGTTGTGTTATTTAATTTCGAAACAAGTACACCGAATATTGATGGACGTTTTTTATATTTGGGAATGAAATCGAAATTAGTTGAGTGTTGTTGACAAGCGAGACATGAATCGGCGGGAATCGAGGGTAGTTTCGAGGTTGTATGATGACCCGAACGAAATGCTAGCGAATGAAGAAAACGTGAGAATGTTTCTTTGGATAGACTGGCTTTGATTTTCGATGATTTCGATGATGTATTCATCGGTTCATCGTAGTTCTCGTCGTGTTCATCTTTTTTTCCGTCTAAATTCGTCGATGAACCGAGTGCAAACGAGAAACTTCGTTGTTGACTGACAGGAATTCCCATTTGTTGACTTGATTCGTTTTGTTTCAATGAAGATGTTCGTAGAACAGATGTACGTTTCAATTCGTTCTCAAGAACTTCATCGAATTCATTCAAAATCGCTACATGTCGATTATCCTCATCGTCTCCATCATTATCCACGCAGATTTGTGGCACAGAAACTTGCGTACGAGCACGAAATTTACGCATATTACTAGCAGCTAGTGTTGGATCAATGATTAATAATTCTGCTGCCGATTGATGATTGTTTTGTGTATCAGTCAATTGTTGTTTATGATGTTGCAGATACCGACGAGCTTTATTTGAACTCGTCATTTTTTTATCTAAAAAAAAACGAGATTATCGTCTGTTTGTATCAATCATCGATGCAAAAGACAAATGTTCGACCAGAGAGAGAGAGAATGAAAAAAGAACTCGAATTGTCTCATATGTTCTGTTCTCTTTTCATCTATTCAACGGGCAAGCGAGCAAAATTGAATATAAAACGATGCAAAGAAAAGAGGAGAAGAGAAAAAAAACCGATGACAGCCTGAAATTCCATTAGAAGAAATTTACTTGAATGCGTCGAATATCTTCTTGCTCTCTCTCTCTCCCTGATCGCATGTACCGATTTATCGATGAATAAAAAAAAAGCACATACATACTCGGCTCAAACAAAACGACAGCTTTCAAATAATCATTAAACAGAAGCGAAGAATAAAAAAAGACGAAATGATTTACATTGAAGTTAATCAATTATTTATTAAGAATGACGAACAAGAACAAAAAGAAAACGAAGGAACAGAAAATTGAAGTTCAACATGATCCGTTGACCGATATGTTTTATATATAGAAAATGTCATTTTTTAATGTTGAAATCTATAATCTTCTCTTCGAAATGAACATGATTTTCTTCTTTTCAAGTCTGACATTCAACTTACCTATTCTCATATAATTATGATTTTTATCCGATAGAAATCTACGACATGTCAACACGTCTATTTTAGTGTAACTACTCTCATAGAATTTATTCCTCGACGGTTTTTTTCTTCTCTTCTTTTCTTTTGCTCCCTAGTTGTCTGTCTGTTTCTCCTTCTCGCTTTCTCTCTGGGCTTTTTTTTTCGATTGTTTGTTCGATATGCGACACAATATCAGTAGACCACCCGTTGGACGTTAATAGAGTAAAATATCAACTGTAATCGAAGCAGTTTTACTTCTATTGTCGTTCTCTCGTTTGAGTTGCGTTCAATTACATACGAAGACGAAGAAGACGAAGAAGAAGAAGAAGAAGAAAAGAAAAGAACGACGATTCGTCTATACTCAGTAGGTGTATGTTAATGGTGGTACCGTTCGAATACGCAAAGGTTTCATTCGCATTCGTTTTACAACATCTTCTCACGTACAATGAATGCGTTGGATTAGAGAAAAGAAAAAAAAACGAGTTCATTTTGTTTCAAAATACATGTGGTTTCATTCTTTTACTTTGAGGTTTCGACAACAAATGTTATACGTGCGAGAGCAAAAAGAAGAGTGTCTGAATCGTTTTATTATATGTTCGACATTGTGTGCGCATTGATTTCTTATCAGTGTAGAAATAAATTGTGCCAAATGTTACTCAATCAAATAAAGAGTCAAAACTAAAACGGAAATGTAATGTCGTCGTCGATTTTAATTCTCTCCAACAACACAAAACAAATGACTCATAGACAAAAGTAAAAATGATGTTTTGACGGATGATATATCGACTAAAGATCTTGTTGTTTATTGTTATGAAAACCTTGTAGATTATCAGATGGCATGGAGAGTAACATTGCTTTGTCTGATCAACGGACATAACACAGATATTTATTTGATTGATGCTATTTTGTTAATTGATTTTCGCGAGACAATTTAATGGCTAATGAAAATTCTATGTTCGAATAGGAAAAGTCAATCCAATTTACTAGATAATATAGAGACATATATCTTCAAATATCAAAGTCTTGGCGAACTGAATTGTTTATTTTTGAACGAAAAGAAGAGAACAAAAAAGCTGTTATAATTATTTTTTTTTGTTGACTTTACTTACATCGGTTTTGATCATTGAAAGGAGGAACTAATAGACAATCAAATGTAAAAAGTATACAAATATTAGCTTTCGAGATTGAACATCTTGAGCTTCGGCTTCTTGCCAACGAAGATTTCAAATAAACAAAAAACTTTTCTTTGCTCATCAAGACTGAGGCAAAAAGTTCGACTATTTTTAGCGAGCATAACATGTAATTTAGCTATCTCGAGAATGTTCTTTTTGTTTCTTGGTTGATTCAGTTCACAGTCCAAAAGAATATTTTCTATCCTACCGAGAGTCTTTTCTTTGCCAATAAAAAATTTCAATTACCTCGAAATAGTTGTTCTTTGATTCAAAAGTGTGCAAAGAAATTTAATACGAAGGTCGATCTTTATCGGTTTCGTAAGTACGATTTGGAGTATTCGTTTTCAAGAGATTTGGTAATTAAATCGAAATTCGTTTCTCCTTGAGTTTATTTTATTAAGATGTCCTTTGTGTTTTCTTGATCAACATAATATAATTCTCATTTACACCCTCAAAATGATGTTTTGACGAATGATCTATGATTTATCTCGATTGTTTCGACTAATGATCTGGTTTTGTTTATTGTTATGAAAACCTTGTAGATTATCAGATGGCATCGAGAGTAACATTGCTTTGTCTGATCAATGGACATAACACAGATATTTATTTGATTGATGTTATTTTGTTAATTGACTTTCGAAAGAAAAGTGAATCAATTTGCTAGATCATGCAGATTTATTTTGAACGAAAACTGTCTTGAACTCGATCAATATATGTTCGACATTTGCAGAATTGAATATTCCATTGAAAAGAAGAAAACGATCTCTGTTGTCTAATAAGTGCGAATAAAAATAGATTTGATTGTATTTTTGGCGAGCACGGTATGCTATGACTTCCGTTATACTTTTCTTAATTGCCTGCAGTTTATAATTTAAAAGCAGATTTTGTATCCAACCGTTTGCTTTTCTGGGTCAATTTACACAATCTTCTGAACTGTTGTGTTCCAATAGTTCTCAACTGCTTAGTTTATATTTTAAACCATGAAAGAAGACAATCAGATGATGAACAACTAAAAAACAAAGAAAATGAAAACTAGAATAAGGAAAGAAAAGACGATCCGTACGTGATTATTCAATGTTATCTGAGATGCTGGTGTTGGATGTCACTGACAAAGTTCTAGTCGACCTCGAAGTGCGTTACAGTTACGTTCAATCGGGTGCGGAACATTTCTTTTGCGTCATTCTTAAATCTGAAAGATAAACGTACGCGTTCGAAGTAAACACAGAATATAAATCAACATGTCTCCAACACCCTCACTTTACTCATTCGTTCTTTGCTTTTTTAAATTTCATAATTTATATGGAGGAGGTCAATTATTAGATTGTGCTTCTTTGAAAGATATGGTACAATTGAATAAAGTAATGTTAGTAGGCACTGTTTTTTAGTTCCGATTACTTTTTACATGAACTGATAATTTTAAATTTAATAACTAAGCGAGATATTTTATGTTTTCTAATCCGATAAGATTGACTCGGAGAAATTTCTTCTCACAACGTACTTCTATAGTTCTCATTAGTAAAATATGTACGTAGATCACGGTAATGGGAGAGAGATATTAAATCAGACGATTGAAGTAAGAAAAAATTCAGTTTTTTCTGTCATGACATCACGTCTACGTTTCTTTTCTTGTTAATAAAACTAAAGTTGATCTCTATTACTTAAGAGATAATCGATTGACTTGATAATAGAGATTTATTTCGAACGAAAAGACAACAAAAAATAGATTTTTCTTTCTACACATACATCTGTTTTGATCATTGAGAAATTATTAGGAGGATGAACTGACACAGATAATCAAAATACAAAAAAGGTAGACAAATTTTAGTCTTCGAGATTAAACATCTTGAGCTTCAGGAAAATGTTCGTAATATCGATTTGGACGAATATATTTGACAGTTATAGTTCGTTTTTGATATTTCCAATTGTTGAGTTGATGGTAACCTTGAGCTGCAGCTTCTTTTGATGCAAATTTTAAATACACAAAAGCCTTTGTCAAAAACAAAAACAATCGATTCAAATTTCGGATTCAAATGAAAGTTTATACCGAATTGATGCCGATATGTTCGATATTTGAACAACGATTTTGAATACTATCAATGACTTCATCGATTTCTTCATCATCGGCCGAACTAAATATTCAAAATAAAATTTAAAACAAAAACTCCGTTCAAAACACAAACGCACTTCTCCGAACGAAAGCAATTTCGTAGTTTGAGACATTCAGTTAGACCGACTTCAGATGTAGCTTCATCATCATTGCTTGTTTGCTATCAAAGATTGAACGAATAAAAAAAATCAATCGAAGAACTACTAAGCATTTACTGATCGAGTCTTTTTCGGTGATGAAGCAGCTGATTTAATCCATCGCCAAACGTCCAACCGTTTGCCGTCGATTTCTTGTAATTCAGCACGAAGACGAGAATCTTGTTTGCTAATTTCATTTTTAATTCGTTCCCAAATATGTTTCAATCGTTCTCTATAAAAGACAAACAAAACGAGTTAATTCTCTCTTCTCTCTTTCTCTTTCGACTGAGCGAACGTACTGATCTTTTTTAGGAATAAGTTTATCTCGAATATGATCGATAACAAGCGATGGATGAGACGCAGGATTTTCGATGTATTTTTCATAGGATTCCTGAATCAAATCTTTAGCTCGTTGTAAATAATCTTTGAATGTTCGTTCGTTTTCTTCAAGATTTCTTAGATATTTGGATAAAAACCAAACTAAACTAAGTAATCCAGTTGAACCTAAACGAGAAATAAACACGTCAGTGGTTTTCTTCGAAAACAAAAAGCTTCTCTTTGTTTACCAAGACCGAATAAACATAAGTTTTTCCATGTTTTCGGAGAGACATCTTGTCGAGCACGACATGCTAATGAACGAATGGCTTCCGTTGTACTTAATTTAGTGACTTGGGAAGTTTCTTTTGTCTCTTTATTGTTTGCATCCCATAGTCTAAAAAGAATATTTTCTATGAAAATAGTTTATCTGTCGAAATCAATTTACATAATATCTTGAACTTGAGTTTCAACTATGTAGTTTAGCAAAGCATTCCATCGTTCTTGCTTGCCTAATTTGAATTTCAAGCCCTGAAAGAAGATAATCGGACTGTTTGGTTGGATTGTACGAGAATCTCTACTTTTTCGTCGAGATATCGTTCAACTTCCGCTCGACTAACAAGAATATCAGCTTTGGGACGAAAACCACAGTCCACTTCACCTGAGAAAAGAAAAACGAGCTTCTTTTTTCACCGAAAACATATGAACTCGTTTAACTGACCTGTACGAACTTGAAGTTGCTTTCGTAAAGCAGAAATAACCGGTTTCATATCTTCACATTGAGCCTAAATCAAACGACGAAATGAACTTTTCTCTTAACTCAACACTCGCAAATAAAAACCTACTGCGTTTTTAGCCGAACATGAAATTTCTATGTTAGGTCTTGGAAAAAACGCATCGCCTTTTTCAAAATAATAAATCAATCCACCGCCTATAACCGTGGTAACGAACAGGAATTTGAATAGATTCTTAAGAAATTTTGAATATTTTTTGCAAAATGTTTGAATTGGTTTGCCGAGATTTTTCAGTTTCGATGATTTCTTCGTTTGCTTGGCAGGAGATTTCGAAGGCGATTCATCACGTTCGGTTTTCGATGATGTACGACCAGCACGAGTTTTCGAACGGGTTGATGGCGAAGTTTTTAGACTCGACTGAGAATTCGTACTACTAGTCACTCGATTTCGATCACGAGCAGAATCGAGTAATTGTTTGATCTCTCGACGATGACGTGCGATGGATTGTTCGACATCATCTGTCATGGTCAAATTAGATGGTAATGATGAATTCGGAGAGTCTGTTCGACTTCGTAGACCTATTGAATGTGACTTTAAAGCACCGGTCGATGCTGTTTCAGCTTCAGAATCACTTAGTTCAATTAGATTAGGCGTTTGTTTAGCTCGACTGCTTCGTCCAGATCCACTTGTTGTCGCCGTTGTACTTCCTCGAGTACGTACTGGTGAAGGTGCTGCTGCACGAGCCTTCGATGGCGAAGAAGCAGCAGTAACACGAGATTTCGATGGTGAGGAAGCAGCAACACGAGTTTTCGATGGTGAAGAAGCAGCAACGCGTGCTTTTGATGGTGAAGAAGCGGCAGCACGAGTACGTGATGGTGAAGATGTTGTATTTAATCTTGATGGTGAGGCAGCAGCAGCACCGCGTGTACGAGTTGGTGAAGTCGTCGAATTTCGAGGTTTTTTTATCGATTGAAGGAGTTCTAATCGAGCTCGAAGTTGCTCACGATTACGTTGAGTAATCGGTGGAACAATTTCTCCGAAATTAGTTAATTCCTGACGTAATTGTTGATCAGTTAGAACCATTTTTGTTCGTTCGTTCGTACTTTTTCTGTTGTTAATCTAAAAGATATATATATGCATACATCGACATATCTATCGATCGAGATAAACACACACACAATAGAAATAGACAGACAATGACACGGCAAAATAAACCGTACCGACATAGATTTCGATTTCTATTTTATTTATTTTCTCGCGCTTGAATCGATTACATTCGGATTGGTTTGTTGATTTCGAATGTATCAGTCGACCTCTATCGCGTTTTTCAATTCAAAGAAAAATCTTCGATAATTAAATCGAAATTGTTCTATTGATTTTGTTTCATTAACATATTGCCTGTGGATGCCTGATCAGCATAATTAAGATTCATTTCTTTTCTTCATTCCATGTGTAATTACACAATCTTGATACTTTTTTAAGTTAAGAAAGAAAAAAAGTAATTTAAAAAACTAATTATTTTCAAAAGTAAAGTCGCGTTGTCCCGATATACTTCAGAAGAAAATAAGATTTTTCTTGCATAGCTCTAGAGCAATCTGTTGACTTCCTTTTGAAGGAATATTTATTCATCATTAAAAACTATCAAATTAATATCATGTGTTCGTCATTTTCCTTTGCTGTCCTTGTTTGAAATCATAAAAGAATCTTTTGTTCCAAGTATTTATATATCTTTGCCAGCACTCGATCGATCGATCGATCGTTCGGTGAATATGCAAACAAGGTATCGATACATTGACAATACTTGCCATCTCATGATTAGACATTCTGAAAATGAAAGTCATTGTCTTAAATAAACAATTCAAATATGAATGAGAAAAAAGAGAGACAGAGAGAGAGAGAGAAGTCGACGAATGTCAAATAAACTTGTTTGCTTACAAGCATCTCCAATATATTGATGTATTCATTTTCAAATTTCTAAAGAAAATGAAACATACTAACGGCCGTAGAGAATATTGTTCAAATTCTATGCATATCAGCTGGTTAGATTCTTTAAGAGCGATTGTCGTACTTTTCTTCTCTCTTCATTCGCCCTGTGTCAAACACACTCGTTTTTAATGGAATTTCAAAATGCATCATAGATTGTGAAAGAAACCGATAGAGAGAGAGAGAGAGAGAGCGTGTCAGACGGCGCTGCGCTTACATACACTTTAACGAACATTTTCATAATTCTCTCTCATTTTTTTCCTTCTTTTTTTCTTCTTTACGCTTTTACTATAATAACTATTTTCTTATTTCATTCATTACAACAGTCGACTTGTTGAGTCTTTCCAAATACATGTATACAAATCAACATAGAAGAGAACCGTCAGTTCATGAGAGTTTATACTTAAAGTAAGTCAATTTCTTTTTCATCATCGCCATACGAATAAGATATTTTCATTCCTACGCTTGAATAGAACAAAGTATATTTTCTAAATCTAATTGTCACCGTAGAAAGACGAGAGAATTGACACAAAGAACAACTGATTCATTTCACACTCACTTGCATCGCTTCCAGCTCATATGTTGATGTCAATTTCCTCAATTTTGCCTGCACCGTTTTTCATTTATATATATACACCGGATAGATAAGTAGACGATGACGGTACAAACTTTGCTTACTATGGTTTTTTCTTTCCTTCAATGATGGTAGAATAACGGAAGCGCGTTCGTTTTTCTTTCTCTCGTTTCACGTCTGTCATTTCAAATCATGAGCCGAAACGCTTGATGGTTTGCGTGTATATATATATATATATATATAGAACAAAAAATGTATGCTTCTCTCTGAAAAGTAGTAGTTGCTGCTAGTGAATAAGAAAAGCAAAAGGAAGTTGTTATGATGGAAATGAAAGAAAACACTTATCGATGAATTCATACGGACACAAATCGATTCAAGACACGATGGACATTGCACCTTTTTTTTCAAAAAAAAAAAGAAGTTTGAAGGGAGTAGAAAAAAAACGCCATTTTCAATCTTTGAAAGCACAACAAAAAAAGAAAAATCTTCACACTCAAAATAAACGTTTGGCTGTATGCGCGTTGTTCACTTAGTTGCATTTAATCACTTTGCTCGTCGTCACACTTGAGAGAGAAGAGCTCTTACCTCGTTCTTTTCCTCCGCCTTTAGGAAACTAAAAAAGAAAAACGGTGTTCTTACAAACATACACCCTCGAAACAAGAAAGATCTACACTTGAACAATGATAATAGAAATGAACCTATTCGATTGACCACTCAGAGCAGCAGGTAAATTCTGTCGACGCAAGGAGCGTGACACTCTTTAATAATGTATTTGTGTAATCAGCAAAGAATTTACAGTAATAGGACAGATGGAAATCGATAGAAGACGCACGACAAGCATCAACACAGTTTCGTTTACTTTTCTTTTGCCTTTTATTTCAATTGCTTATTTAGCTATCCAGAATTTGATGTCGATGTCAACTCATTAGAAATAGGAAAAGTCAGGTGGCCAAAATTAACTAAAAAGACAATGTGTCCAAATATCTTGTTATTGGAATTCAGAACATATAATACATAAGGAGAAAGAAAAACAGAGAAAGAGAAACTTTTCTCTCTGTCTGTCTCTTTCTCTCTTATTTCTACTTCTTTCTTTTCTTTTATTCTCTCTCTCTCTCTTTCTTTAAATCAACATCTCATTTTGTTTCTACTACTTTTACTTTTTTTTTTCTCACTCGCACATTTAACATTCATTCGTGCGAGTTTAACACATACAATACATACGTACGTACACCGTTCATTATTGAGATGTATCTTTACTGAGCGGTTGATTTATACGATTCCGCTTAGTATAGCTGCATCTTCAACAATCTGACTCGGTATTATCATCTAACTGTAATTTCATACTAGTTATTCAAAGAAAAAACATTCGTTTTAATAATCATATACGAGGAAAATGAATAGTGAATTTGTGTCAATCGATAGTATGCATAGATGATCGTCATCGAATTTAAAACCCATGATTATCAACTTTGAAGAAAGAAACAAAGAAAAAACGCGTAAAGCCTTTTACGGATCTATTGTTTCTATTCGATATCCAAGGTATACATATACATATATTTCTTTGATCTACAAGTGAGTAATTAGCTTGAAACTCCTACGGTTAAAATCGAACAAGAGACAATAGAGTAAAAAAAACAATAAGTAGTTATTCTCTTCATCTCTATACGTGCATGCAGAAGAACAGAGACATATCAATGATGTAATGAATTTACAGTTTTCAATTTAATATGAAAGAAAAGAATTGATTGGCATCTTTGGCAAACATGAGATTCAAGTATCACTTTTTTTTTCTTATAAAAATGTAAATAAATCGAACACAATGAATTCTTTAACTAGTATTTGACGCAAACATACATGTGAAGAGAAAAAAACATGTTCATCGATGATTTTTCTTCTTTTATTTGATGAAAATCAATTATTTAAATGTATGAACATCATCATTTTTTAATCTATCAAACTGAGTTTTAAATCAATTTATAGGACTAGAAGAAGAGAAGAGAAGAGAAGAGAGAAAAAAAAGAATCAATAGTTAATGTCAGGTTTCTTGGATATTTCTTTATTGTGAATATGTTTGTTTAAAACATATGATGACAAAAGAAGAAAAAAAATGAAATCAGTCTGTTCTCTCTCTCTCT
>ERZ778027.3752-NODE-3752-length-14408-cov-5.741099_pt1 | contig 14408 bp, 10 predicted proteins | sample MGYA00375757_ERZ778027 | MGnify/ENA primary metagenome ERZ778027 (study PRJEB29350, sample SAMN05389817) | bioreactor metagenome | isolation source: Ammonium sulfate bioreactor | place: South Africa: University of Cape Town | collected 2014-02-18 ... | reverse complement strand
ACATCAGGGTTTCCTCTGAAAAAGGATGATTTTTTGAATTCTGGCATCTCGGGCAGTTGTCGTGGGCGCCCGCCTGCGTAGTGCCATAGTACGAGGCGGACAGCCCGCACTCAACTCCCCCATTGGGTAAGTTGGCTGCCCAAAGGGTGACTTGCCCCGCGTAAAAAAAGCGCGGCAAACCTCGTCGTTAGCGCAAAAAAGGCTTTGCCCCCGCCAATTCTCGACCTGCGAAGTCTGGCAACGGCGCGGCCGGTTCAATGCGAAGGATGCGAACCTGCGACGACGGCCGTCGCCGAGGAGGCAACGGCCCGAGCCATGCGAACTCCGCAGACTATTCCGCCGCTTCGAGGCTCGCCATCAGCGCCAGCGGGCACTGCGACCAGAGTTCCGTCAACGCGTTGACGAGATGCTCCATGTCGGCATTGGTGTGCTGCGGCGAGGGCGTGAGGCGCAAGCGCTCCGTGCCCCGCGGAACCGTCGGGTAATTGATCGGTTGCACGTAGATGCCATACCGGTCGAGCAGAACGTCCGTCAGTGCCTTGCAGCGTACGGGATCCGTGACCAGCACGGGGACGATGTGGCTCGGCCCCGAGATGAGCGGCAGATCGGCCGCGATCAGCATGCGCTTCAACGTGCGCGCGCGTTCCTGATGGCGTTCGCGCTCGATCGAGCTCGACTTCAGGTGGCGGATCGAAGCGACAGCGCCGGCAACGACAGCAGGCGCCAGCGACGTCGTGAAGATGAAGCCCGGAGCATACGAGCGGATGGCATCGCAGATGGTGCGTGAGGCGGCAATGTAGCCACCCATAACGCCGAAGCCTTTGGCCAGCGTACCGTTGATGATGTCGACGCGATGCATGACGCCATCGCGTTCGGCGACGCCGCCGCCGCGCGGGCCATACAGGCCGACGGCGTGAACCTCATCGAGATAGGTCAGCGCATTGTATTTGACCGCGAGGTCACAGATCGCGCCGATCGGAGCGATGTGCCCGTCCATCGAGTAAACGCTCTCGAAGGCGATGATCTTCGGAGTCTCTTTCGGCACCTTCTTGAGCTGCGCTTCGAGGTCGGCGAGATCGTTGTGCTTGAAAATGTGCTTGGCGCCACGCCCGTTGCGGATGCCCGCAATCATCGATGCGTGATTCTTCTCATCGGAAAAGATGATGCAGCCCGGCAGAAGCTGCGACAGCGTCGAAAGCGCCGCCTCGTTGGCGACGAAAGCCGACGTGAAGACCAGAGCTGTTTCCTTGCCGTGCAGATCAGCGAGTTCGTGCTCGAGCTGAACATGATAATGAGTTGTGCCAGCAATATTGCGCGTGCCGCCTGAACCCGCACCGACGAGATCAATGGCTTCGTGCATCGCTGCGAGCACGGACGGGTGCTGGCCCATGCCCAGGTAGTCGTTCGAACACCAGACGGTGATGGGCTTGGTCGCCTCGCCCTTTAGAACTTCGGCCTTCGGAAATGCGCCACGGCGGCGCTTCACATCTGCAAATACCCGGTACCGGCCCTCGCGTTTGACCGCCTCGACGGCGTCAGCGAGCTTCTGCTCGTATGTCATCAGAAGATTTCCGCTCCCAAAAGCACACCGTTCATTATTTTAGAACCTTTATGACTTGGACCGGCCTCGAGTACCAGTGCTTCTTCGTCGCGCAAGTTTAAAAAGTTTCATGTTTGATTTGGCGGCGTAGTTCTTTTGCCTTGCAAAATATAGGTTTTCTCACCGCTCTGGGAGATGTCGTCGCTCCCTTTGATATAAATCAAACGCATCCGGAGCGGGCTCATTGCGGGACCTGCGGGACGCGCCTCATGGCCCCGCACGACTCATCCGGAAACGCCGCGACAGGTCGCACCGCGCTGCTCGCGCCTAGTCGCAGATTTTCGTGAATTTTCGCTGGGCCATGTCGACGTGGAAATGATTGACGTGGTCGCGATTGGCCTCGGGGCCGAGGGTCGTGCCGAATAGGCGGCAAGCCGCGACATGCGCCTCGTGCAGAAACGCCTGGTCGTTGGACAGCGGCCCGCGTCCGGTGGTTTGGCTGAGGGCTGCAACGTCCTTACGGCGCGATTTTCCAGCCCCGGCCTTGGTCGAGCCAGGAGCCGGGCCACCGAGCCTTGCAGGCGGCTCGTCAGTACGCACCGCCGTCCTGGTCGCGCTTTTCGATGCCCCCGGCAGCGTGACCGTCATCTTCGGGACGCCATCGACGATGGTCGAGCGCGCCAGCCCCGCGGCCGGAGCCCCGAGGCCCGAAGCCGTCGCGGCTGCCGGTGCTGCTGAAGCGCCCGCCCCCTGCTCGCTCGCGAGATTCGTCTGTTCTGCCTTTTGGGCGGCGGCGAGTTCGGCCGCCTGCCTTTCGGCAGCCGCCTTCTTTTCCGCGATTTCCACGAGTTCCCGTTGCGTTGTTCCCCAATCATCGAGCACGGACACCGATTTCGCCGAAGCCGTAACGAAAGCCCCGATGTCGAGGGCATTCGCCAGCCCGTGCTCGCTGAGCTTGGTCGTCTTGCGTCCGAAGGCGTTGCGGCAGGAATAGCCGCTCATCGTTTCAATCCTGATGATCGGCGCACCGAAGTGCTTTTTCGCCAGCGGCTGCAAGTCGTTTTCCAGCCAGTTGACGAGCGTTTCGGCGAGATCGCAGCGCACGACAGGCGGCGGCGAAAAGGTCACCTCCGGATTTTGCCCGATGCTGATCAGTTCGATCGGCGCTGGCGCTCCGCACGCGCCTTCCCGGATGGGTTCGCGCGCGGCATAGACGGCGTGAATCCGCTGCAGGACCTCGGCGCAATGCGTTTTCGCATCGGCGATCTCCGCGTCGCTCCATGTGTTCGGCGGCGTTGCATTCGCGCCCGCGCCGGCAGCTTTCTCGCTCGAAGCGGGTTTTTGCGCTTGGCCGTTTGCGTCTTTGGCCTGACCCTGTTTGTCATCGGCCGCCGGCTGAGCATTCTCGGGGGACGCGGCAGGCTGCGAATGATGCTTTGTGCTCTTCGCCGCCGCAGCATCGATGATAAGCAGCGAAATGACCGCCGCGGCTGTGAGCGCGATTGCCGTCCGGCCGAAATTGGTCACTGGCTCATTCCTTCCCGGAGCAAACGCGACGAAGGGCGAACAAGGGCTTGACGAATCCTGGGCGAGACGACAAGCGCACTGCAAAAATGAATTGGCGTGTTATTCGACGCAACATCCGCGTCGATCATGCGCGCAGAATATGGCGAAACGCGCGAGAACGGACCATACCTAGCAGCAGATTTTTTCCGCGAAGCGCCAACACATCGGATTTTCAGTTTGAACGTACAGCAGGCATCGACGCCAACGACACAATCGAGCACGCCGGACGCGAAAATCATCGCCGAGCGCACGCAGGCGCTCCGGACATTCATCCTCAACCGTCAGCAGGCGCTGAACGCATTCGATGACGAAATGTGCGGAGTCTTGAGCACCGCGCTGCCGGTTATCGCCCGCGATCCGGATACCTACATCGTCGCGCTTGTCTCAAGTAGTCCGAAGGCCTTCTGCGCCGGTGGCGACGTGCTGGCGCTGACAGCCGAAGCCAAGCGCGACATCGAAAGCGCCAAGGCCATCATGCGCCGCGAGTACGCGCTCGACTGGCTGCTCGAATGCTTTTCGAAGCCGTGCGTGTCATTCATCGACGGCGTGTGCATGGGATCAGGCGCGGGTCTGACGGCTTACAACACCCATCGCGTTGCGGGCGAAGCTTACAAATGGGCTATGCCCGAAGTGAAGATCGGCCTGTTTCCCGATGTCGGTGTCGCGAAAGTTCTCGCGCGTCTGCCCTGGCCGATCGGCCTCTATCTCGGATTGACCGGGCGTCCGATCCGGCGCGACGATGCGCATTGGCTCGGGCTCGTGACGCACTGCATCGCGGCGTCGGAATTTCCCGGAATTCGCGCCAAGCTCGCCGACGCAATTCCCGTCGATCCACTTCTCGATGATTTGCACGAGCCGCAATCCGAAGGCGCTGTCCAGAAAGATTTGAGTCTGATCCGGGACCACTTTTCGCAATCGTCGCTGGCTAAGATTATCAAATCTCTGAGCGAGGCGGAATCGTCAGGTTGCGAATGGTCCCGCAACACGCTTGCCGGATTGCGCAAGAGTTCGCCGATATCGCTCGCGATAACGGACCGCCATATCCGCAATGCGCTGACACTCGATATTCGCCAGACACTGATCGAGGATTATCGCCTTGCCGTCCGCTGCTTCGAAGGCACGGATTTCGCCGAGGGCGTCAGAGCTTTGTTGCGCGACAAGGACGGCGCTCCGTCATGGTCGCCCGCGCAATTCGAAGATATTACGACAGATATGGTCGAGAAATATTTCGCCCCGCTCCCAGATGGCGAACTTGAGCTGCCGCTGCGCTCGGAAATGCAGGCAGCGCGCGTTTAATTCCGCGCATCGCGAATTCCGAATAACTTTATCGGACGCGTTATCCGAATATTGACCATGAAAGCAATGTCCCGTCGCGATTAGTTAAAAGACTCTTCCGAAACGGGTGGGGAACTGTTCTTTTACTATATCTATTTAGGCGAAATTCAGGGCTTCGCGTTATCTATTTGTCAAAACCCGGGGCAAACCGGGAGGCGTCAAACAGTGTGAGGCAGCGTTATGAGTCTAGCGTATGAAGTGGCCCGTCCGCGCGCTCCGGTGCAGGAAGAAGGCTTTCGGGGCGAATATTTACAGGCCCTTCGTTTGATCGAGAGACTTCACCGTCTCCTTCTCGACGTCATCAAGGATGAATTCGATCGCCAGGGCGGCGCCGAACTCAACAGCGTTCAGGCTCTGCTGCTCTACAACATCGGCGAGAGCGAGCTCACCGCCGGCGAGTTGAAGACGCGCGGCTACTACCTTGGCTCGAACGTCTCCTACAATCTCAAGAAGCTCGTCGACATGGGCTACATCCATTACAAGCGCTCGGATACCGACCGCCGTTCAGTGCGCGTCAGCCTGACCGAAAAAGGTCTCGAAGCTCGCGACATCGTCAGCAAGCTTTATCTGCGCCAGCTCGGTTCCGTCCAAACTGTCGGCGAAGTGTCGGGCGACGACGTGAAGGGTTTGAACAAGGCGCTCGTGCGCCTCGAACGCTTCTGGTCGGACCAGATTCGCTATCGCCTCTGATCGGGCTCCCACGGCTTCCGACGAACGACGCCGGTTGCTGCACTTGCAAGCCGCCCTGGAAACCCCCGGGCGGCTTTTTTGCGCGCCGAAAGCGCCGATTGTTGCCGCCAGGGCGCGCCGGCCGACGAAACGCCTGATCAGCCTTCAAAAATATTCGTGCCGCCCGGGAAGCAACTTAAACTGCGCCGCACCGCCGGAGAGCCGAAAACGGTTTACGGCTCCCGAACCCGATGCGCGGCCGCGGTTTCGATGTATAAGCGCGGAAAGCCACGGGCAAATCGCAGATACGAACGGGCGGGGAAAATCGTGCACCGGTCGAGAGCAGCACTCAACGTCGCACAGCGCGCGGGACGAGCAGGTCTCGCTGTCATGCTGGCGCTCACTTTCGTCATCGCATCCGGTTCGGGTGGTCTCGAACTAGGCCAGGCCTTCGCACAAACGTCGTGGTTTCAGTTCGGCCCCGTCGGCAATGGCCCTGGCACGACCAACACCTACGATCCGGATTTCGTTCGCGAGTGGGAAGCCAATCCGCCAAAAGGCTACGCGACGCTTTCGAAAGCCAACATCGCCGCGACAAAAACCGCGATCCAGCGTTACACGAACATCGTCGCGCAAGGCGGGTGGCCGCAGCTGCCGGAGCCGCCGAACAAGACGCCACGCGACAGCCTTCTGCAGTATGGCACGACGGACGCAGCCGTCGGCCTGCTGCGCCAGCGACTCGCGGCGTCCGGCGATCTGACCAGCGGCAACATCTCTTCGACCTACTTCGACTCCGACGTCGACAAGGCGCTGAAGCGCTTTCAAGCCTCGAACGGACTGACCCCAACCGGCATCGCCGACAAGCGCACGATCGTCGCCCTCAATGTTCCGGCCGACGCCCGCTTGAAACAGCTGAAGGCCAACGTCAGCCGCCTCGAGGAATTCACGGCCAAGGCCGGGAAGAAATACGTCGTCGTAAACATACCGGCCGCGCAGGTCGAAGCCGTGCAGAACGGCCAGATCGTTGCGCGCTACGCCGCCGTCGTCGGTAAGGCAGACCGCCCGACGCCGCTGCTGCACACACCGATCACCGACTTGAGCTTCAATCCCGTCTGGCGTTTGCCGCCGACCGTCATTTCCGAGGATCTCATCCCGCGCGGCCGCGAGATGCAGTCCAAGGGACAGAACGTCCTCCTGAAGTTCCACATCGACGCCTACTCCAACGGCAAGAAAGTCGATCCGGCGAAGATCAATTGGAGCACGGTCAAGCCCGGGACCTACACGTACAGTCAGCAGCCGGGGAAAGAGAACCCGCTCGGCTTTCTGAAGATCAACTTCGACAGCGCGCATTCCGTCTACATGCACGATACGCCGTCGGATCGCATTTTCGGACGCAACTATCGCTCCGCAAGCTCGGGCTGCATCCGCGTTCACAACATCGAAAATCTCGCGGCTTGGCTTCTCGCCGAGCAAAGAGGTTGGGATAGCGAGCGCATCGCCTCGATGAAGGCCAACGGCGAACGGCTGGATCTGCGTCTCAAGAAGCCGGTGCAGCTGCTGTTCGTTTACATCAGCGCCTGGGCGACGCCTGACGGCATCGTGCAATTCCGCCGCGACCTTTACCAGAAGGACGGCATCGGCGAGATCGCGGCCAATTACTGAGCCACGCCGCCGCTTGGCCGCTCGAACGAAGGCGCCGCCCGCATTGCAGGTGCGCTAACGACGTCGGCCCTCTTGCCTTGCATTGCGCGGGCTGGCGTGTCCAATTCGTCCAACCGACCCGAACATTATCCGCAGGCCTCGATGTCGACTCGCTCACGCCCCCCTTCCCACGCCGCGACCGGCCAATCCGCAACGGACACGAGCGGCCGCTTCCCCGCGACCCGGATGCGCCGCAACCGCAAAGCCCCCTGGACGCGCGAACTCGTCGCTGAGCATCGCCTTTCGGCAAGCGATCTCATCTGGCCGATGTTCGTCATCGAGGGAAAAGACAAGCGCGTGCCCGTGACGTCGATGCCGGGTGTCGAACGCCTGAGCGTCGATCTGATCGTCGAAGCCGCGAAGGAAGCCGTTGCGCTCGGCATCCCCGCGATCGCGCTTTTTCCGTTCACCGATCCGGCAAAGCGCTCGGATGACGCGAGCGAAGCCTTCAACGCCGAAAATCTTGTCTGCCGCGCAACCCGCGCCATCAAAAAGGCGGGCCTCGATCTCGGAGTCATCCTCGACGTCGCGCTCGATCCCTACACGAGCCACGGCCACGACGGGCTGCTCATCGGCGACGAGATCGCGAACGACGAAACGAACGCCGCGTTGATCAAACAATCGCTCGTTCAAGCCGAAGCCGGCGCCGACGTGCTCGCGCCTTCGGACATGATGGACGGGCGCATCGGCGCCATCCGTTCCGCGCTCGAAGCGTCAGGCCACAAGAACACGCAGATCATGTCCTACGCTGCGAAATACGCGAGCGCGTTTTACGGTCCTTTCCGCGACGCCGTCGGCTCGGCTGGCTTCCTCAAGGGCGACAAGCGCACGTACCAGATGGACCCTGGCAACACCGATGAAGCGCTGCGCGAGGTCGCGCTCGACCTCGAAGAAGGCGCGGACATGGTGATGGTGAAGCCCGGATTGCCGTATCTCGACGTTGTGCGCCGCGTCTCGGAAACCTTCAAGGTGCCGACGTTCGCCTATCAGGTGTCGGGAGAATACGCGATGCTCGCGGGCGCCTTCGAACGCGGCTGGCTCGACGAAAACAAGACCGTGCTCGAAAGCCTGCTGGCATTTAAACGCGCGGGCGCTGCCGGTGTGCTGACATACTTCGCGCCCAAGGCGGCGCGGCTCCTCAAACCCTAATCAAATATCGACTGCGTGACTAGCGTCTGACGCGACGGCGAAATTCCGGCGGCAGATCGCTGTCGCCGGCGGGGGGCGGCGCTTCGGCTGTCGCCGCGTCGTTGCCCTCGGAAGGCGCCTCAGCGGGCGCAGGTTTTTTCTCGGCAACCGAGCGACGCGGCTTTTCGCAGTCCGTCAGCCACACGTCATAGGTCGGATGCTCGAGGCCGTAGATGCCCGGGCTCTCGGCGAACATCCAACCGGTAAAGATGCGCTTTTCGGTGCCGTCGAGTTGCGTTTCGTCGACCTCGACGAACGTCGTCGTTTTCGGCTCTTCCGTTGGCGGGCGCGAGTAGCAGCTGCGCGGCGTCACGCGCAACGCACCGAATTCGACGGTCTTGTTGAGCTCGACTTCGAACTTCGAAATGCGTGCAGTGACCTTGTCGAGCGCTGAAAACACCGCGACGCCGTTCTCGATACGATCGGCGCGCGCGGGCGACGCCGTCCCGAGCAGACAGACAACGGCGCCGAAAGCCGCCAGGCGCGCCGCGAACATCGCAGCACGCACAGCGCTTTCCGGCGCACTCGGGAATGGCGTAAGCAGGGAACGGTTCAACACAGGTCCAATCGACGGAACGTTCGTTAGCGTCAGCTTGCTGACGCCAAAACCCGGCGTTTTTCTGATCGGTCGCCTATTGCGGCCGCCAGGCCTTGTAATCCGTGGTCGATTTCGCCCGCTCGCCCGTGCCGAGGATCGATCCCTTAGGCCGGTAAGCCTGCGCGGTCCCGGTCATGTTCATCTGGTGACGCTTCTGCCAATGCTTCGGCTGATAGCGCTCCTCGGTCGGCAGCGTATCGACAGTATAATGCAGCCACCCATGCCAATTGGGCGGGACCTGGCTCGGCTCGGAAAGATTCGCATACGTAACCCAGCGCGCCGGAACGCCTAGCGGGCCGACACCGCTTTTCTGCAGATAATAGCGGTTGCCGAACTCATCCTCTCCGACGAGCCGTCCTTTGCGCCATGTGAAAAGGCGCGTGCCCCAGGTGTTGCCACCCCACCACGAGAAAATCTCACTGAATAAACCCATGATCTGCGGGTTCCTTTCATTGCATTCGGCCGCTTCGACTTAGCTGCACCGCACGCATGATGTCTAGACGTCTGGGGGCAGATGTAGCCGTGCAACAGCCGCGTTACGGAATCGCACTAAGCTCGGCTGGCTTGACCCCGATCAAGAGGCGCTTTCCAGCCTCTTCCACACCGCGACAAGGCGTCTAGCGGTGCTCAAAACCAGCAACTTCGGGCTTTGCGAGGGTCAATCCAGAAAGTTGTCCACACCACTACATATAGTGTCGGTTGTTGCTGCCACCGCAATATCTATTTATTTTCCCTTGTCCGAGCCTGCTCGAATCTCATAACTTGCCGGTGTTGCGACAGTCTTGCGACCCTCCACCCGAGATCAGTTGAAGACCGTCGCGTCCGTCCAGTTCAGTAGCGTCCAGCGTAGCGCACGAGCACCTCGTCGCCCTCACACATTTTCAGGTTCGGCAAAACGCCGGTTGATCGCGGTTTTTTCACCGTCATCGCTGGCGCGGGGACTTGCGACCTGAGTGGGCACGAATCGGCTCGATGCAACCGTTCTGTCGAACGCCGGAAGCAGGGTCCGGCGCGCGACGATGACAGCAGATACGGCACGCGGATTCTTTCCGTCCTGCCGCGCAATCCGGGGGCACTATTTTATGAAGATCACGCGACGCTTCACCGAAGCCGGTTCCTCTCCCTATGCCTCGATCAAGTTCCGGCGTGCGACGTCCGAGATCAAGAACCCCGACGGCTCCATCGTCTTCAGCCTCAAAGGCTTCGATGTTCCCGAGCATTTCAGCCAGGTCGCGGCCGACATCCTGGCGCAGAAGTATTTCCGCAAGGCCGGCGTCGCCCGCCGCCTGAAGCGCTGCGAAGAAACACAAGTCCCCTCGTGGCTGTGGCGCTCTACCCCCGACGAAACCGCCCTGCAGGACCTGCCCCAGGCTGAGCGCTTCGGCGGCGAGACCGACGCGCGTCAGGTCTTCGATCGCCTCGCCGGCACCTGGACCTACTGGGGCTGGAAGGGCGGCTACTTCTCATCCGAAGAAGACGCGCAGGCGTTCTTCGATGAAATCCGCTACATGCTCGCCATGCAGATGGCGGCGCCGAACTCGCCGCAGTGGTTCAACACCGGCCTCCATTGGGCCTATGGCATCGACGGTCCTGGCCAGGGCCACATGTACGTCGATTACCAGACCGGCGAACTCGTGCACTCGACCTCGGCTTACGAGCATCCGCAGCCGCACGCCTGCTTCATCCAGTCGGTTGCCGACGATCTCGTCGGCGACGGCGGCATCATGGATCTGTGGGTGCGCGAAGCACGTCTCTTTAAATACGGCTCGGGCACCGGCTCGAACTTCTCCTCACTCCGCGGCGCCAACGAAAAGCTGTCGGGCGGCGGCCGTTCGTCGGGCCTGATGAGCTTCCTGAAAATCGGTGACCGGGCTGCGGGCGCCATCAAGTCCGGCGGCACGACGCGCCGCGCCGCGAAGATGGTCGTCGTCGACGTCGATCATCCGGATATCGAGGAATACATCACCTGGAAGGTGCGCGAGGAACAGAAGGTCGCCGCACTCGTCACCGGCTCGAAGATCTGCCAGAAGCGCCTCAAGGCCGTAATGAAGGCGTGCGTCAACTGCGAAGCGCAGGACGAAGCCTGCTTCGATCCGCTGAAGAATCCGAAGCTCAAGCAGGCCATTCGCGAAGCAAAGCGCGACGGCGTTCCGCAGAACTATGTGCTGCGCGTCATCCAGTTCGCGCGCCAGGGCTACAAAGACATCCAGTTCGACACCTACGACACCGACTGGGATAGCGAAGCCTATCTCACGGTCGCCGGTCAGAACTCGAATAACTCCGTTCGCGTCACGGACGAGTTCCTGAACGCCGTCTCCGCCGACAAGGACTGGAACCTGATTTCCCGTCTCGGCAACAAGGTCACGAAGACGATCAAGGCCCGCGATCTATGGGAGCAGATCGGCTTCGCAGCCTGGGCATCGGCCGATCCCGGCATCCAGTTCCACACGACGATCAACGACTGGCACACGTGTCCGCAGTCGGGACAGATCCGTGCGTCGAACCCGTGTTCGGAATACATGTTCCTCGACGATACGGCGTGCAACCTCGCATCGCTCAACCTCCTGCGCTTCCGCCGCGACGACAAATCGTTCGACATCGAATCCTACGAGCACGGCTGCCGCTTGTGGACCATCGTGCTTGAAATCTCGGTGCTGATGGCGCAATTCCCGTCGCGCCGCATCGCCGAACTCAGCTACCGCTATCGCACGCTCGGCCTCGGCTTCGCCAACATCGGCGGCCTGCTGATGTCGGCGGGCATCCCTTACGACTCGGATGAAGGCCGCGCCATCTGCGGTGCGATCTCCGCCATCATGACGGGCGTTTCGTATGCGGCGAGCGCCGAAATGGCGGCCAAGCTCGGCGCCTTCCCCGGCTACGAGCCGAACGCGGCGGACATGCTGCGCGTCATGCGCAATCATCGCCGCGCCGCTCACGGCGAAGCCCAAGGCTACGAGCAACTCGCGACGGCGCCCGTGCCGCTCGATCACGCCTCTCTCAAGGATCGCCGTCTCGGCGAAGCCGCGAAGCTCGCCTGGGACCGCGCGCTCGAACTCGGCCAAAACCACGGCTACCGCAACGCGCAAGCAACCGTCGTCGCGCCGACCGGCACGATCGGTCTCGTGATGGACTGCGACACGACTGGCATCGAACCCGACTTCGCGCTCGTAAAATTCAAGAAGCTCGCCGGCGGCGGCTACTTCAAGATCATCAACCAGTCGGTGCCGGAAGCGCTGCGCACCCTCGGCTATCGCGAAAGCGAGATCGCCGAAGTCGAAGCCTACGCCGTCGGACACGGCTCGCTGGCGCAGGCGCCCGCGATCAACACCGCGACGCTCAAGGCCAAAGGCTTCACCGACGACGCGATCGCCAAGATCGAGAAGGGTCTTGCGACCGCCTTCGACATCAAATTCGTGTTCAACCGCTGGACGCTCGGCGATCAGTTCCTGACCGAAACGCTCGGCGTCCCGGCCGACAAGCTCAACGATCCCTCTTTCGATATCTTCGCGCACCTCGGGTTCTCGAAGAAGGACGTCGAAGCGGCGAACGAGCACGTCTGCGGAGCGATGACGCTCGAAGGCGCACCGCATCTCCGCGCCGCGCACCTGCCGGTGTTCGACTGCGCCAATCCCTGCGGCCGCAAGGGCAAGCGTTATCTTTCGGTCGAGAGCCACATCCGCATGATGGCGGCTTCGCAGCCGTTCATTTCCGGTGCGATCTCGAAGACGATCAACATGCCGAACGACGCGACGGTCGACGATTGCAAGCAGTCCTACATGCTGTCGTGGAAGCTGGCGCTCAAGGCCAACGCGCTCTATCGCGACGGCTCGAAGCTCTCGCAGCCGCTGAACAGCCAGGTCCTCGGCGATGACGACGATGAGGCTGCCGATCTCGCCGAGACGCTGATGACGCAGCCGCTCGCGGCTCGTGCCTCGATCATCTCGGAAAAGATCATCGAGAAAATCGTCGAACGCGTCGTCTACGTCGAAAAGGAAAAGAAGAAAGAACGCGAGAAACTCCCGAGCCGCCGCAAGAGCTACACGCAGAAGGCGACGGTCGGCGGTCACAAAGTCTACCTGCACACCGGCGAGTACGACGACGGCCGCCTCGGCGAAATCTTCATCGACATGCACAAGGAAGGCGCCGCCTTCCGCTCGCTGATGAACAACTTCGCGATCGGCATTTCGCTCGGCCTGCAATACGGCGTGCCGCTGGAAGAATACGTCGAAGCCTTCACGTTCACGCGCTTCGAGCCTGCCGGTCTCGTGCAGGGCAACGAAGCGATCAAGAACGCGACGTCGATCCTCGACTACATCTTCCGCGAGCTTGCCGTGTCGTACCTCGGCCGTCACGACCTCGCGCACGTCGATCCGCGCGAAATCGTCGAAGGCACGGGCCTTGGATCGAGCGACGATCAGACGGATGAGCAGCTGGCGCTCGATCTCTCCGAGAATGTGTCGAAGGTCGTCTCCAAGGGTCTCGTGCGTGGTGCCTCGGTCGTTCGTTTTGCGGCGCGTTCAGGCGGCAAGACATCGATCACCGAGACCTCGACCAGCGTCACAACGTCGAGCTTCGATGTCGAAGCACGCTCGATCGACTCGACGCTGACGCACGGCGCCAACGCGCTGGCGCTCGGCGAGCAGCCGATCGAAATGCGCACGCCCGCTGTTGTCGTGACGCCCGCAACGATGAGCAAGTCGGAACTCTTCAAGCAACGCGCCACCGAAGCCAAGCTCCGCGGCTACGAAGGCGTCGCCTGCACCGAATGCTACAACTTCACCATGGTTCGCAACGGCACCTGCCTGAAGTGCGACACCTGCGGATCAACGAGCGGGTGCAGTTAAACAACGTAAGGTAAAAGTAATGCCATGTGGAGCATCCTCACAGGCGAGTTTTTTTGGGGAATTGTTATCGGGCTCATTCTCTCATTTTTGGGAGGGTGGGTCCTTGCACTATTTACGGTCCAACTTACGCAGAAAAATCAAAAGCAAGTGGTGCGAAATTTTTGCATAGACACAATACAAAATCTTCAAGCCATAATTCGCGACATGGACGCTACGACCACGCGCACTCAAGCTATTCATCACGATTTTCTATCACTAATCGACGTTGAAATTTCGATCTACGGGCGAAATCGAGAGCATTTAATTCACTTGCCCGAACAAGTGCGAAACGATGTTCGAAAATTTATGAACGAATGTGCAATAAAAAAAGCTGAAATAGCATCCCAGCTAGATCGCTTTTATCGGCTAAACTCACTTGCTGACCAAATTCAAGTTGAGGGTCGCAATCCCGAAGCCGTACGCACTAGAGAGCAAGCTGTGAATCTCCTAGGCGAAGCGCGGAGAGCTTCTGACAGGCTAGTGTCTGTCGCCAACAGTGCAAGTGAAATCCTGAATCGACTTCGTCAACTTTGAAGCAGCCAAGACCGCTATGAATTCGTCATCCTCGAACGCGTGACCCCGGATTTAATCCGGGGGATGCGCGTTCGGGGATCCAGCATGAGACTCGGCGCAGCCGTCCGCATAATTTGATCAAGGCGCTTCTCTCGAAGCGCCTTGTTTGTTTTTGCGCCTTCGGCAAGTCTTATGCTGGATCCCGCGCGTCGTTCGCGATGCTCACTCGCGCGAGGATGACGGGAGAGAGAATGCGCGTTGTCAAGCCAGCCGTCTATATCCTCGCGAGCAAACGGAACGGCACGCTGTACATCGGCGTCACCGGCGATCTCGCGGCGCGCGTCTCCATTCATCAACAGTATCTGGAAGACGGCTTTACGAAACGATACGGCGTGCACATGCTCGTGCACTACGA
>ERZ778027.3744-NODE-3744-length-14442-cov-5.786960_pt1 | contig 14442 bp, 11 predicted proteins | sample MGYA00375757_ERZ778027 | MGnify/ENA primary metagenome ERZ778027 (study PRJEB29350, sample SAMN05389817) | bioreactor metagenome | isolation source: Ammonium sulfate bioreactor | place: South Africa: University of Cape Town | collected 2014-02-18 ... | reverse complement strand
CGCCCGAGTAGGCGTCCGACAGCAGCAGCGTCAGCCGGCAGGCATGATCGTCGCTCGTGTAATAACCAACCGCGCGCTTCGAACCGACCGCGAATGTGATGCCTTTCAGGGGTTTGACATGATAGGCAGCCGGCTGATCCGCCGATGCTCCTGCGGCTCCGGAGAGCATGGCCAAACCAGAAATAAGCGCAACGCTTGCGAGTTTTGCGAAAGTCGTCATGACAGGATCTCCACTGTCCAAGAGCGCCGAGTTCAAGCCCGCGCACGATTGTCTGGGCGTGACGTCTGCGCTGGTTACAGAGATAAGCCTCTGACCTCGGGTAGAAAATCCATATTATTGCAACGCGGTAATGCCGATTGTGCAGCGCGGAACCGTCACAGCCCAACCGGGTAGGGCATATGCGTCACAGCCTTTGCGGGTAGTCGCAGATCAATGCGGTTGCGCGCGGTCGCAGGCTCAAGACGACGTGCCCGCGGAGTTTGGTTTGGATCGCGCCGGGTTTCGTCATGGCCGCGCAGTCGACAATCCACGCGACGTTCGTCTCTATTTTCCAAGCACTCGTGCTCCGCCGCAGCGGCGGGAATGAAACTTCTCCTGGGATTGGTCGTGGATGGCCGCCTGCGCGGCCATGACGGCGGAGGAGTTACGGGGGAATCAATGTCTGATCTGCCGGAGCATGCTCGCAGCCCCGCGGCGGGCGGCCGGCTCCCCGCAGGGAGTCGCCTCACGCCACCAAAGAGAGCGACGTTTGGCCGTTGGGGGTGCACGGCCGGAAGGGCGACAAACGCTACTCAAGCCCATATAAGCGGACCCAATTCCAGCGCCCTACGAGATCCTGATGACAGAGACGACGACGCGAAAAATCACGCCCGAGATCGTTGCTGAGCACGGCTTGAAGCCGGACGAATACCAGCGGCTCCTAGAAATTCTCGGCCGCGAGCCGTCGATCTGCGAGCTCGGCATTTTCTCGGTCATGTGGAGCGAGCACTGCTCGTACAAATCCTCGCGCGTGTGGCTCAAGACGCTGCCGACATCGGGCGCGAAGGTCATCCAGGGACCGGGCGAGAACGCGGGCGTGGTCGATCTCGGCGACGGCGATGCGGTCGTCTTTAAGATGGAGTCGCATAATCACCCGTCCTACATCGAGCCGTTCCAGGGCGCGGCGACGGGCGTCGGCGGCATCATGCGCGACGTGTTCACGATGGGCGCGCGGCCTGTCGCCAACATGAACGCGCTGCGCTTCGGCGCGCCGGATCATCCGAAGACCCGCCACCTCGTCTCGGGCGTCGTCGCGGGCATCGCGCACTACGGCAACTGCACCGGCGTTCCGACGATCGGCGGCGAGACGAATTTCGACACGGGCTACGACAACAACATTCTCGTCAACGCCATGTGCGTCGGGCTCGCGAAGACGGACAAGATTTTCTATTCCGCCGCCAAGGGTGTCGGCCTGCCGGTCGTCTACGTTGGCTCGAAGACGGGACGCGACGGCATCCACGGCGCGACGATGGCGTCGGCCGAGTTCGATGAAAAGTCGGATGAGAAACGCCCCACGGTTCAGGTCGGCGATCCGTTCACCGAGAAGCTGCTGATCGAAGCCTGCCTCGAACTGATGGCGACGGACTCGATCATTGCCATTCAGGACATGGGCGCGGCAGGCCTCACGTCGTCGACATCGGAAATGGCGGACAAGGGCGGCGTCGGCATCGAGCTCGATCTCGACCTCGTGCCTCAGCGCGAAACCGGCATGACGGCTTACGAGATGATGCTCTCGGAGAGCCAGGAACGCATGCTGATGATCCTGAAGCCCGAGCGTGAAGCGGACGCGAAAGCGATCTTCGCGAAATGGGGCCTCGACTTCGCCGTCATCGGTCACACGACCGACACGCAGCGCATGATCATCAAGCACAAGGGCCACGTCGAAGCCGATCTGCCCGTGCCGGTGCTCGCAAATTCCGCGCCGATGTACGAGCGTCCGTACACTGAGCCCAAAAAGCCCGCTAAGATTTTGCCCGAATGGGTGCCGGCGCCGAACTCGATCCTCGGTACGCTGAAGGAGTTGATGAGCGGACATCATCTCGCGTCGCGCCGCTGGATCTGGGAACAGTACGATCACATGGTGATGGGCGACACCGTCGGCCGTCCCGGCGGCGACGCAGGCGTCGTGCGTGTGCACGGCACGCAGAAAGCGCTCGCCGTCGCGTGCGATGTGACGCCTCGCTACGTCACCGCCGATCCGGAAGAAGGCACGAAGCAGGCCGTCGTCGAGACATGGCGCAACCTGACGGCGACGGGCGCCGATCCGCTTGCGATCACCGACAACATGAACTTCGCCAATCCGGAACGGCCCGAGATCATGGGCCAGTTCGTCGCCAGCGTGCGCGGCATGGGCGAAGCGTGCCGCGTGCTCGACTATCCGGTCGTCTCGGGCAACGTCTCGCTTTACAACGAAACGAACGGCGTCGGCATTCCGCCGACACCGGCGATCGGCGGCGTCGGGCTCATTCCCGATTCCTCGAAGCTCGCCGACATTCGCCTGAAGACCGAAGGCAACGTGCTGATCGTCATCGGCCGCGAGGAAGGTCATCTCGGGCAATCGCTCTACCAGCAGCACGCGACGGGCAAGTTCGAAGGCGCGCCGCCGCCGGTCGATCTCGAAGCGGAAGTCAAAGCCGGGCGTCTCATTCGTGCGCTGATCCGTGAGGGTCGCGCGCTCGCCGTGCACGATTGCGCCGACGGCGGGCTCATCGTCGCGATCGCCGAGATGGCGCTCGCGGGCGGCAAGAACGGGCTGTCGCGCGATGCGTCCGGCATGGGCATCGAGCTTTACGCGTACGAAGGAAAGCTACCGACGCACGCCGTCTGGTTCGGCGAGGATCAGGGCCGCTACGTCGTCGAAGTCACGCCGCAGAAAGCTGAAGAAGTCCTGGAGCGCGCGCGCCTGCTCGAGCTTCCGGCGCGCATCGTCGGCCGCGTCGGCGGCGACGCAATCAGTCTCACAGGTGAAACGGCGCTGCCGCTGTCCGAGCTTCGCACCGCGAACGAAGGATTTCTGCCGGGGTTGATGGGCGGCTGAAGTTAAAGATCCGTCCTTCAAACGAAAACATAAGGAACAGACATGCGTCGATTGACATCCATTGTCATCATGGCAGCAGCGCTCGCAGCCGGCGCAAGTCTTCTGACCAATTCATCCGCACTCGCACAAACACAAGGATCGCAAATGACCACGACATCGTCCGGCCTGCAGTTTGAAGATACCGTCGTCGGCACGGGCGCCGCGCCCGCTGCTGGCCAGACCTGCATCATGCACTACACGGGCTGGCTCTATCAGGACGGCAAGAAGGGCGCGAAGTTCGACTCGTCCGTCGATCGCGGGCAGCCGTTCGAATTTCCGCTCGGCATGGGCCGCGTGATCAAGGGCTGGGACGAAGGCGTCGCGTCGATGAAGATCGGCGGCAAACGTACGCTGATCATTCCGCCCGCACTCGGATATGGCGCACGCGGCGCGGGCAGCGTCATCCCGCCGAACGCTACGCTGCTGTTCGAAGTCGAACTGCTCGGCGTGCGATAGATCGCACCGCTGCTTCAAATGAAATGAACTGCGTTAAGATCAAGAGGGAACGCGCCTGCGCTTCCTCTTGATCGATGTTTCGAAATTGATGGCTCTATCCGAGCAGGTCTTGCGTCACTTACGCGCGCCGGGATTGTCCATCATTTCCTTGCTGGAAATTGAACCGCTGTCCGGTTTGGCATTCGGCGTTGCCGTCATGCCTTTGGTATCGCTGTTTACGCCGGGCTGATTTTGCATCTGGCGCTCGGTAAGGCTGCCGGAATCGGGTTTTGCCGTTGCATTTGCGGTATTTCCGCCCATCGTGCCGGGATGGTCGTGCATGGCTTTTGCCGTAATGCTGCCGTTGTCATCGGCAAATGCGATTGATGTCGACAGGACAAGCATCGTCGCTGCCAGAAATGGCTTCATCATGGAACGTCTCCGTATGAACTAAGTTGAAAATCGTCGGCGTGAGATGAAAGGGAGCACTCGAATGTCGTCCCCGAACTCACAGGGGTGTCTACGGCGAGTGATTTGCGTTCGTTTCACCCGTCACGAAATTCATTCGAAATTTTTCTTAGATCAATCAGGAGCGCTTCCTTAACGCTCTTCGTGCGGACCAAGGCGCCATCGCGCTTCGCACCTGTTCCTTCCGAAACAGCGCCCTCGGGCGAGAGCAACCATAGCAATCGGAACACCATAGAAGGATCGTGTCATGCGCCGAGTTGAAATCATCGCATCCGCATTTGCCGTTTCGAGCCTGCTGCCGATCGTGTCTGCAAGCGCTGCTTCCGCTGCCGATCCGACAGGCATCTGGATCAACGACACCGGTCGCGGCGCCATCGAGATCAAGGCGTGCGGCAACGCGCTTTGCGGCAACGTCGTGTGGGTGAAGGACACCGGCGACGCGAAAGGCTGCGGCAAGCAGATCATCGGCAACGTCGTGCCGACGGGCGGCGGGCTTTGGGACAACGGCTGGATCTATTCACCGGAGAAGGGCCGCAAATATAATGTCGAGCTGAAACCGCTCGCCAACGGCACGCTGCGCGTCACGGGTTATGCCGGCATGCGGTTCCTGTCGAAGACGATGATCTGGACGCGCGCGCCTGCCGATCTGCAGCTCTGCGGTCAGCCGGATACTCAGATCGAAGCGAAGTCCGGACAGCCTGCCGAGACGAAGCCTGACTCCGATTCGAAGGTTGCGGTCGTCACGCCGCCGCCTGCTCCGGCCCCTGCGCCGTCGATCACGCCTGCGGATAAATCCGATGCAGGGCCGGCGGTAAGCGATAAGCCTGCGCCGCAATCGAGCCCCAATGCGAACGAAGCTGCGAAACCGAAAGGCGAGCCGCCTGCCGCGACGAACGACGCCAAGCCTAAGCCTTCGCAGCAAAACGAAGAGACTGCATCAGCGGATGAAGTGACGCCCTCCGAGCTTGGAGACAAGCTCAATGACCTCGGCATGGGCAAAGTGTTCACGAAAACGAAGTCGGGAAAATGCAAGCTCGATTTGCCGTGGGTCAAGCTCACGCTCAATTGCGAGCAGTAGCCTGCAGGGCGCGCAATATCGGGAGCGAGCGTTTGCCGCCTGATAGCGGCTCATGTTCTCAGGCATAAAAAAACGCGGTGGCAGAAACTGCCACCGCGTCAAATTCGGAGATGATCGTCCTTAGATGAGGTCGATCTCGGCCGGAAGGTACGAGGTAACTTCGAGGCCGACTTCCTGCTCGCGAACGGCAGGCTTTGTCCAGGTCTTCATGGTGTCCTCCATCAGACTGCAAGAGCTTCCGCTCCATGACCTTGAACGTAAGCCCTTCGGCCGATAACGTCCAATCGCAATCGCGTGAGAATTTGATCAGAAACTCTTATCATCACCCTTGCCTCCGCTGATGCGACACGGCATAGATTCCGTGACCGCGTCTAAGCGCAAACAGCTATCTTCCGGAGACTGCGAATGCCGATGCCCGCCCCTGAGATCGAGCGGCTGATCAAAGCCCGATTTCCCGATGCCCAAATTGAACTTCGGGACCTTGCCGGTGACAACGACCACTGGGCCGCCCACGTCGTATCTGCGGCGTTCAAAGGCAAAAGCCGAGTCCAGCAGCACCAGATGGTCTACGATGCGCTCGGCGGGCGCATGGGCGACGTGCTCCATGCCCTGCAACTCACAACCGCAGTGTCGGCTGATTGACTTCGCCGGGCGTCTCGCCCACATCTCGCTTCAAAGGGCGCCGAGATTGGCTGTCCCGAACATTAGGAACCAACGTCATGGCCTCTGATCCCGTCCAGCAAAAAATCGCCGATACCATCGCAAGCAACGATGTCGTGCTGTTCATGAAAGGCTCGAAGCAGTTTCCGCAGTGCGGATTCTCGGCGACGGCCGTGAAGATTCTCGAACACCTCGGCGTGCAGTTCAAGGATGTGAACGTGCTCGACGATCAGGGCGTCCGCGACGGCATCAAGTCGTTCTCGAACTGGCCGACCATTCCGCAGCTTTACGTCAAGGGCGAATTCGTCGGCGGCTGCGATATCATGCGCGAGATGTATTCGGCCGGCGAGCTGCACGATCTGATCTGCTCGAAGGGCATCCCGCACGCGCATCATCACGCCTGACGCTTCAAGCGTTCAGCGCAAAGAAATAAGGCGGGCCGTTTCCGGTCCGCCTTTTTTGTTGTCCGGTTTCCTGCCGCCTCAAGCGTGCGGCGGAGCGACAGCCGCGGGCGCTGCTTTGCCCTTGCGCGATTTCCGCCATTCCTCGAAGCGCTGAATGACGACGAACATCGATGGCACGAAGATCACCGCGAGGCAGGTCGAGGCGATCATGCCGCTGAACACGGTGATGCCGATCGACTTCCGCGCCGATGCGCCCGCGCCCGTCGCAAGAACAAGCGGCGCGACGCCGAGAATGAACGCGAACGACGTCATCAGGATCGGCCGGAACCGCGCCCTCGCCGCTTCGACGGCCGAGTCCATGATGGACTTGCCTTCGGCGCGAAGCTCGCGCGCGACTTCGACGATCAGAATGGCGTTCTTCGCGGAAAGCGCGATGAGCAGCACGAGGCCGATCTGGACGTAGAGGTTGTTATCGATCCTGAGCCCGAGCATGACGCCAACGGGACCGATCAGCGACAGCGGCACGGCGAACAGCACCGCCAGCGGCGTGTACCAGCTTTCATATTGTCCGGCGAGCACGAGATAGACGAGCAGCATCGCCAGCGCGAAGACGTAATAGATCTGGCCGCCGACGAGCTTTTCCTGGAACGACAGTGCCGTCCACGACGAGCCGACGCCGGGCGGCAGCGTCTTTGCGGCGATGTCGTCCATCAGCTGCATCGTGTCGCCGGAGGAGAAACCCTTCGCCGGAACGCCGACGATGGAGGCCGACGGATAGAGGTTATAAAGGCTGATCAGCGACGGCCCGACGATCGGCGTGATCGTGAGCACGGTGCCGAGCGGGACCATGTCGCCGTTCTGGTTGCGAACCTTGAGGTTCAGAACCTCGTCCGGCGTCATGCGGAATCCGGCGTCGCCCTGAACGTAGATCTGGAAGACGCGACCGAACTTGTTGAACTGATCGACGTAGCTCGAGCCGAGGTAGGTCGCGAGCGTCTGGAAGACCTGATCCGTCGTCAGCAGCAGCGTCTGTACCTTCTCGCGGTCGATCGTGACCTTGTATTGCGGAGCCGAGGCGCGGAACGGCGTCGAGGCGCGCTGGATGGCCGATTGCGTGCTCGCCGCCTGCACAACCGCGTTGGTCGAGTTTTCGAGCTTGCCGAGATCAAAGCTGCCGTCGCGTAGCTCGATCTGCATCGTGAAGCCGCCGGCATTGCCGATGCCCTGAATGGGCGGCGGCGGAAGCACCATGACGCTGCCGTCGGTGATGGCCGACATTTTCGCGTTGAGGCCGGTATAGAGCGACAGCAGGTCCTCGCCCTTGCCGCGTTCGGCCCAGTCCTTCAGCATGATGTAGGCGACGCCCGCGTTGGCGAGCGAGGCGCTGTTGTCGAGCGGCGAGATGCCGGCAATCGTGATGACGCGCTCGACGCCGGGAACGGCGCGCGCGATCTTTTCGACCTGATCCAGCGATTTCTGCGTGCGGCCGAGAGAGGCGCCGTCGGGCAATTGCACGGCTGCGAGCAAGTAGCCCTGATCCTCGATCGGCAGGAAGCCGGTCGCGACGCGCGTCATGCCGTAGATCGAACCGCCGATGATGGCGGCGGCGATGAGCGCCATCAGCCCACTGTGATGCACCATTCTATCGATGAGCCGCGTGTAGCGGCCTTCGAGGCGATCGTAGACGGCGTTGAAGCCGCGGTAGAAAAAGTTGCGCTGCTCGGGCGGCACCGGACGGCGCAGCCACATGGCGCACTGCGTCGGCTTCAGCGTCGCGGCGTTGACGGCGCTGATCAACGCGGTCGCCGCGATGACGAGCGCGAACTGCGCGTACATCTGGCCGGTGAGACCCGGCAGGAACGATGCCGGGAGAAACACCGCCATCAGCACCAGCGTGATGCCGATGATCGGCCCCATCAAGGCGTTCATCGCGGCGATCGACGCGTCGTGGCCGGACATGCCCTTTTCGATATTGTGAGCCGCGCCTTCGACGACGACGATCGCGTCGTCGACGACGATGCCGATGGCGAGCACGATCGCGAACAGCGTCGACAGGTTGATCGAGAAGCCCATCGCCGCCATGGCCGCGAACGCGCCGATGATCGTCACCGGCACAGTCGTCGCGGGCACGAGCATGGCGCGCCAATCCTGCAGGAAGACGAGGATGACGATCAGCACCAGGATCGCGGCTTCGAACAGCGTTTTATAAACTTCGTCGATGGCCTGCTGGACGAAGATCGTCGTGTCGAAGGGGATCGTGTACTCGACGCCCTCGGGAAACTCCTTCGCCAGCGCCTGCATCTTGGTATTCACTTCCTTGGCAACATCGAGCGCGTTGGCGCCCGGTGTCTGGAAGATCGCAAGACCGGCGGCCTGCTGGCCATTGAGATTGAAAATCTGCGCATAGGTTTGCGCGCCAAGCTCGACGCGGCCGACGTCGCGCAATCGCGTCAGGTCGCCGTTCGTGCCGGTCTTGACGACGACATTGGCGAACTGGCTGGCATCATCGAAGCGGCTCGAAACGTCGAGCGTGTATTGGAACGATTGATCGCCTGCCACGGGCGGCATGCCGATCTGTCCGGCGGTCACCTGCTCGCTCTGCTGCTGCAGCGCGTTGATGACGTCCTGCGCGTTGAGACTGCGCGCCTGCATTTTCTCCGGATCGAGCCAGACGCGCATCGAATACTGGCCTGCGCCGAAGACGTTGACGTTGCCGACGCCGGGCAAACGCGAAATCTCGTCCTTCAGGCGGATGGTCGCGTAGTTGCTGAGATAGAGGCTGTCGAACTTGTTGTTCGGCGATGTCAGCGTTACGATCTGCAGGATCGACGTCGACTTCTTCTGCACGACGACGCCCTGCACCTGCACCGATTGCGGTAGAGACGCCATTGCCGCCGACACGCGGTTCTGCACGAGAATTTGCGCATTGTTGAGGTCGGTGCCGATATCGAACGTGACCGTCAGCGTGTAGGTGCCGTCGGACGCCGCGTACGACTGCATGTAGATCATGTTCTCGACGCCGTTCACCTGCTGCTCGATCGGCAGCGCGACGGTATCGATGACGGTGCGGGCGTTGGCGCCGGGATAGCGCGTCGTCACCTGGACGGTCGGGGGAACGACGTTGGGATATTGCGCGACCGGCAGGCGGAGTACGGAGACCGCGCCGATCACAACCATCAAAATCGCGATGACGTTCGCGAGGACGGGGCGCTCGATGAAAAATTTCGAGATCATGGCGCGGATTCCGCTGGCGGCGCAATCGTCTTGGCAACAGGGTCGATCTTCTGGCCGGGTATGACCGACATCAGGCCGGAGATGACGACGCGGTCGTCCGGCTGCAGGCCCTTGTCGATGACGCGGAGGTCGCCGACCTGCTGGCCAAGCACGACCTTGCGCTGCTCGAGGTCGTTGTCTTTGTTGGCGACGAGGACATAGCGGCCGCTCTGGTCGCTACCGACGACGCGATCCGGCACGAGAAGCATGTTCGGCTGTTCGGCGCGCGGAACGCGCACGCGCACGAAATATCCAGGCAGCAGCGAGCGATTTTCGTTCGGCAGCACGCCGCGCACCAGCAGCGTGCCGGTCGCCGCGGTAATCGTCGGCGCGGCGTAGTCGAGCGTGCCCTTGTGCGGATATCCCTGCTCGCTTTGCAGGCCGACCTCGATCGGGATTTTCTTCATGTCTTCGCGCGTCAGGCCTTGGGCGCGCATGCTGGAGCGGATGTCCTGCACGTCGGTTTCGCTGATGGCGAAGTTCACGTAAATCGGATCGAGCTGCACTATGGTCGCGAGCGTCGTCGGGCCGCCGGCGCCGACAAGCTGACCGAGCGAAACTTCGCGCGCCGTCACGATCCCATCGAAGGGAGCTTTGACTTCCGTGTAGCTGAGGTTGAGCTTGGCCTGCTCGATATCGACCTCGGACTGGGTCTGCTTTGCGATTGCCGCGTCCTTGGAGGCTGTCGCCTGATCGAGGGTCGCCTGGCTCGCGATGTTCTTCGCGGCGAGATCGACCTGACGCGCGTAGTCGGCTTGAGCCTTCTTCGTGTCGGCTTGCGCGCTCGCCTGACCGGCCTCGGCCTGCTCGAGCGAGAGCTGATAAGGCTTCTGTTCGATGACGAACAGCACGTCGCCGGCTTTGACCAGATCGCCGTCGTTGTATTTGATGGCCTGAATGAAGCCCTGGACGCGGGCGACGAGCGTCGTCGTGTTCACCGCGGCCGTGTTGCCCGTCGCTTCGAGATAGCGCGTGACGGTCTTCTTCAATGGCTGGGCGACTTCGATCTTCGGCGGCGGCGGCGGCACGAATGCATTTTTTTCGCCGCATGCCGCGAGCGTCAGGACGCCCACCAATGCGCATGCCGCTGGAATTCCTGTCATTGGCCGGAACAGCCGGGCTACCGCCGACTTCTGTTGCACGCCAGCGTCTGTCGATGCTCGCGTTTCAGTATCGCCACTCATTGAGAGCCTGCCGAGGTTGTGAGCGAAATACGACGTGCCGAGACCATCGCAAGTTATGTCATTTCCGAGATATCGTACAGATCGCGCACTCGCGCCGGCTGGAAATGACTCATGCGACTGCCCTCGCGCACCCGCGAAGCAGCAAACACGCAGGATGTGAAGATTCCGTAGCGGCGGCTGATTTTAAGCCGATGAAACGCCGCCAGAATTGGCCGTGCAGCTACATTTGCCCCGGACCGGCCGCGAAAGTCGGGCTGGCGTTGGGATCACCCCTGAAGGCGTAGTCAATTTCAGCGGGCGGCTCGGTCTGACCACGACGGCCGCTATAGTCGCCCCATCCTCGTTCGCTCGAGGCTTTGGTGCTGCGCCGAGCGCTGGCGCTTCCCGTCTCGATCGGAGTTGCAGCAACCGTCCTTGCGTTTGACGGTCCGTTCCAAATGGCGCTCTGCGGCGCCAGGGTTTCGCTGGAGCAGGCTGCCAGGAGCAGCGTCGCGCACGTGAGCAGCGTCAGGTGTCCGCCCTTCGCCACGCGCCGAATGGATCGCAGGTTCTTCAAAGCCCGGAAGCTCACCGATGACGCCCTCGCATGCTCCCGCCCCCTATAGCGGACTTCGGCCTGCAGGTGGAAGCGAAGTTACCACGCATGGCGCAGAGTTGCGGGTCTGCGAGGAGCGCGCGCCCCCGTCGCGAAATGTTCCCCGGCTTACGGCGCCGCCGTCCTAATTTATGCTCAATGCCGTTGTTGCATTCGAACAGCATCTCCGGGCGGTGCGTTTTTCGGCGAGACCAGCCATGCGGCTAAGCGGACGACGGTTCTTTCTGTCGCTGACGATCCTGACGGCCAGCGTCTGTCTCGCGCTCGGGATCACGCTGCCGATCTTGAAGCTCACGAGCTTCTCGTTCTGGACGACGGAGCATTCGCTGATCTCGACGGTGCAGGTTCTGCTGCGCGACGGGCAGACATTCCTCGGTTTGATCGTCGTCGTATTCTCGATCCTGCTGCCGATCACGAAGCTGCTTTATCTGCTGCTCGTCTCGACGCTGCCGCCCGCGGAGATCGTGCGCCATCATCAGCGGCTGCGGGCGCTCGAATGGCTCGGCAAATGGTCGATGCATGACGTGCTCGTGCTGGCGCTCACGATCTTCTTCATCAAGAGCCAGGGCGTCTACGACGCGTCGAGCCTCAACGGCGTCTACTTCTTCACAGCGGCCGTCATCCTGATGATCCTGTCGTACGCCTGGATCAGGACGGACGGCATGGCGGCGGCGCCGGAACTCGTGCCCGTTTTGCCGGAGCCCGACGTCGGGGCGACCCAGCGCTCGCACGGCTGGCGGAATTTCGCCCTGAGCTTCCTGATCATTCTCGCAACGGTGTTTTTCGCGCTCGGCATCATCATGCCGACGATCCGCTTCACGACGATCTACGTCTGGACGAACGAACATTCGATCCTGACGATCATGTACGCGCTGTTCGAGAACGAGGAATACTTTCTCGCGGCCGTGGTCTTCGCCGTTTCGGTGTTCTTCCCGTTCCTCAAGCTTTTCTATCTGCTGACGCTCATCACCTCGCACGACATGCCGCCGGACTTCCGCAAGCGTTCGATCGCGACGATGGAGTGGCTCGGGCGCTATTCGATGACCGACGTGATGGTGCTGGCGCTCATGATCTTCTACGTCAATTCGTCGGGCTATACGGAAGCGACCGTGCTGCCCGGCGTCTATTTCTTCGCCGCATCCGCGATGATGACGATGCTGGCCTATGGCTGGGCGAACGTCGACCGGCCGACGTTGCGGCGGCGGCCAGCCGGAAGCGGGCCGGTGATGTCGGGCGATCCGCGTGTCACCATCGCGCGCGAGAATGTGCGGCGACACGCCTGACTAAAAAGGCCGCTATTCAAGCGGCCTTTTCATGAATGTACGTCCCGCGTGCTTACACGGCGGCTTGGCGCTCGTCAGATCGTATGGATGTCGCGATCCTTGGTTTCCGGAATGAACAGGAAGCCGATGACGGCCGTCGCCGCGGCGACGACGATCGGGTACCAGAGGCCGTAGTAGATGTCGCCCGTTGCGGCCACCATGGCGAATGCTGTGGCCGGCAGAAGGCCCCCGAACCAGCCATTGCCTATGTGATAGGGCAGCGACATCGACGTGTAGCGGATCTTGGTCGGGAACAGTTCGACCAGCGCTGCCGCGATCGGCCCGTACACCATCGTCACATAGAGCACCAGGATGAAGAGGATGCCGACGACCGTCGCCGCCTGACTGCGGAAGATGTCGAAGGGATGGGCCAGCTTCACGATGCCGGGATCATTCGCCTGCGGATAACCGGCTTCGTTGATCGCTTGCGAACCGACGGTGACCTTGTCCTTCGGATCGCCGACGGCCGTCTCGAGATCGGTGGCCGGAACTTCCTTGTCTCCGATCACGACTTTTGCCGGTTCACCGGCAGGGCCGGCCTCGGTCGAATACTTCACCGATGCCTTCGACAGCCAGTCGCGGGCCTTATCGCAATTGGTCGTGTACTTGCGCGTGCCGACCGGATTGAACAGCGAACCGCATTCGGCCGGATCGGCAACGACCTTCACCTGCACGGTTTCGATCGCATGCGCGAGCGCCGGATTGGCCGTCTCGGCGAGAAGCTTGAAGAGCGGGAAGTACGTCAGCGCCGCGATGAGGCAGCCTGCGAGGATGACCGGCTTGCGGCCGATCTTGTCCGACAGCCAGCCGAAGAACACGAAGAACAGTGTGCCGAACAGCAGCGACCAGGCGATCAGAAGGTTCGCCGAATAGCCGTCGACCTTGAGAATGCTCTGCAGGAAGAACAGCGCGTAGAACTGACCGGTGTACCAGACGACGCCCTGACCGGCGACGAGGCCGAGCAGCGCCAGCAGCACATACTTGTTGTTCGGATAATGGAAGAAGCTTTCGGTCAGCGGCGCCTTGGAGCCCTTGCCCTCCTCCTTCATTTTCTTGAAGGCGGGCGATTCCGACAATGACAGACGAATCCAGACCGAGATTCCGAGCAGAAGAATCGAAACCAGGAACGGAATGCGCCAGCCCCATTCCTTGAAGGCATCCTCGCCGACGATGGTGCGGACCGCGAGAATAACGATGAGCGAGAGGAACAACCCGAGCGTCGCGGTCGTCTGAATCCAGCTCGTATACATACCGCGCCGGCCGGACGGCGCGTGCTCGGCGACATACGTCGCGGCGCCGCCGTACTCGCCGCCGAGCGCCAAGCCCTGCAGCAGACGCAGCCCGATCAGAATGATCGGAGCGGCAATGCCGATCGACGCCGCGCTCGGCAGCAGGCCGACGACGAATGTCGACAGGCCCATGATCAGGATCGTTACGAGAAACGTATTTTTGCGGCCGACAAGATCGCCGATGCGGCCGAAGATGATGGCGCCAAACGGGCGGACGATGAAGCCGGCTGCGAACGCCAGCAGCGCGAAGATGTTGCGCGTCGATTCATTGTAGATGAAGGCGCCGGACGGATCTTTCAGCGAGAAGAACTGCGCGGCGATGATGGTCGCTAGAGAACCGTAGAGATAGAAGTCGTACCATTCGAAGACCGTGCCGAGCGAGGATGCGAATATCACGCGACGTTCCTCGCGCGAGATGCCCCTCCGCCGGTCTGACGAAGTTATCGGCTCTACTGGCGTCATGCGCGCCCCCCTTCAGCTTTCAGCTTTGTTATTCTCAACTCTAAGCTGAAGGACGTGTGCGAAGCGAATGACTGTTGCAGATAAATATATTCTGCTTTCGGCTAATGGCGCGTCTTCTGCAACGCAAAAAAGCCGGCGACGTGCGCCGGCTTTTTA
>ERZ778027.3739-NODE-3739-length-14455-cov-2.941597_pt1 | contig 14455 bp, 20 predicted proteins | sample MGYA00375757_ERZ778027 | MGnify/ENA primary metagenome ERZ778027 (study PRJEB29350, sample SAMN05389817) | bioreactor metagenome | isolation source: Ammonium sulfate bioreactor | place: South Africa: University of Cape Town | collected 2014-02-18 ... | reverse complement strand
GCGGTGGTGGTGGTAGTACCTTGAGGCCGTATCGTTCGTTGCTCTTGAGATCAGTATACAAGCCATTTGCCAGGTCAATGACATTGACCTCGTAGCCCGAGGGCATGGTGAGCTTGTGGCAACCGTAGATACGATTGATGAACGACATTGGATGCTCAGAGATGTACTACTCATGCAATGGATCAGTCACTGCACGATAGTTCTCTCTCCATGAGCCTCCGAGCAAACGTACACGATAGTAGGGTAGCAGGATACTGCGCAACAGCATGGATTCGGATTGCGTGATGGTCTTGATGATGAATCGACGATCAGGCGTAAAGATGAAGAAGCTGCCACTGCGGCCCTCGGAGAACTTGACCGTGCCCTCGTGTGCAAGCTTGGCGATGCTCTCGGCCACTGAGATCGAGCGCAGGTACTGCACGTGATCGATCCTATCGATGGCGCGCAGTACGTGGAAGACATACGGCGAGTAGTCGGTGAACACGTAGGTAATCTTGGAAGTGTTGGCGCTCAGCGGCGTTTCCTCGGTTCTGCCATATGCCGTGAGTCAGGAAGCGAACCGAGCAAGCGGATGCAACATCTATCGCCCTTGAACATACGTGGACGAGGCTTCAACCTCCGAGGCGGGGGCTTCGGTGTTGGTCGGGAGCGAGGTTTTACCGATCATCAGCTGGACCTCTTGCTCAAAGTGATTGGTAGTCGGTGTCATCAGAACGCGATTGGTCGACTCCTGGCTGGTTGCCGTAGCCTAATGCCCCATGGGTTCACGCATTCACACTTGCGTCAGTCGATTGCTGGAGGCTCAGTGAACGAGTGTCGGCATACCGAGTGGGCGATACCGATCAGCAGATGGCTGATAATGGCATTGCGCACTTTGGTGGCAATCACTTGAAAGTCGGCAACGTGCATCGCTTCGGACTCGCCTTCGGCACTCTCCTTGCGCACCAAGAAGCACACGATGCAGCGGAACCAGAACGAGGTTCTCAGACGGTACAAGAAGAACGGATTCGTCAGCCACACCTGGATACATTGCCGACGTGGGTGAGTCCTTCTCCTCCCATTCGAGAGCGTGCATCGCTCGAGTGAGGTAAATTGCTCGTGCGTACCAGCGCGTTTGCGAAACCTTGACTACTGACCGAGAATGCATCAATGTATGCCAGCAACGGAGAGTTGCATCCGAGATTCAAGATCAATCGATGCAGCAGTGGACCGGCCTATCGGTTTGCCGCCATTCGAATGAGCATACCACTAGCTTTGTGCATCAAGTGCTCAAACAGATTCGTACCCAGAAGCCAATGAACACAATGACGTAGAATGCCATGCGAAAAGTCATCTTCGCGCGAGCTTCGTCGTCCTCGAGAACGTGTCTCGCACGCAACAAGGTCAGCAACAATGATGCGCCACTGCGTTCGTAGATTGACACACTCCATTCAGATAAGCTCATGGTCAACTCGATCAAGCAGGCACAAGCAGTTGTCGTGCCTCAAACACATGTAGAGTATGAGAGGGCCATAAAACAGCAGTTGCCAGTACGAAGGGCCATTCACCATGCTGATCCAACATCTACATGTCATACCGCGCAAGCATTGTGCCAACATTCGAATGTTGGTCCTCGCGCGAGATACATTCCCCATGGTACGAAGAATCTTGTACGTACGTTCCATCAGGAGATGGTCCATATTGTTGAGAACCAACCATCACCACGGTGGTGATCAAGCAACTGCCCCATATCAACATGTGATACCACTTTTGATAGGAGGCCGTGTTGGCGAATGGATCTCTGTGGCACCAGTGTCATCATCACCATCACCGTCATCATCAGCATATCATGATTGATTGCGGGCCTCGCTTGGTTTGCCACTGACCTGAGCTCGAGAATGATGTTCAAGGCGATGATTCCATTCCACGAGACGGAGCCTAGACCCCAAAACTGTGCCCAGATCGCTTGTACGAAGCAGATGGCAGGTTGCTCGTCGGGATTCGAGTCGTCGCTGGGTATTAACAGAGCCGTGACAAAGTACTTTAACGCAAAGCTGTTCTCTCAAACAAACAAACAACCAAGCGAGCCACCAAAGAGCAATGTGATTCAAAAGAATGGTTAGTATCAATGACAAGGATCAAGTGGATTGATGAGTGCATTGGATGATGAGTGGATTGCTGAGTGCATTGGATTGATGCATTGGATTGCTGAGTGGATTGATGGGTGGATTGCTGAGTGCGTTGGATTGATGCATTGGATTGCTGATTGAGAGAGGTTCACGAAAATTCTCGTGAAAAAGCAAGGTGCGATAATATCTCCCATCATGCGATAAATATCTCTCGAGTTCGTGTGGCAAACTCGTTGATTGATCGAGTATTCGATTGAGCGATCGATGGCATTGGATGTGTTGATGATAGCGTGGATGACGATGGACCGTCTCACCATAGGGAGATAGATAGACGTGCATTTGGAGGGGAGTGTGGTTCGTGGTTGAGAGAGAGCCAGCTCGTACCTAAAGTCACAGATTGATAGAAAGACGACGAGCGAGGCAGGGAACTTGCGAAGCTCGGCGACAAAGAAGAACGAGCCGATGATGATCGAGGTACCGATCATCGATAGGAACGAGGCGATGAGGTACACGAGGTACAGCGCCTCGGGTATCGTGTCGTCAGGCGACACCACGAGACTGCGCATCGCCCAAGTATCCGAGTGTGAGTATCGTATCGTGTACGTGTACGCGGGTATATGGATCATTAGACGTACCCGCATTGGAAGGAGAAGAACGACCCCATGGTCGAGAGTCTCTCCAATGTGAGTCTCGATATCTGGCTCTCTCTCTCTCTGTTTGTCTCCCCTCTCGGACAAGCAAGCAAGCGAGTGAGCGAGTGCACGTGTGAGCGAGGCAGCGAGCGACTGACTGATGGCACAATCAATCGATACCTGCCTCTCTCGATGCCTCGTCAGCACACCAAGGCGGTCCTCACTCACACCCTCATCCAGGTTTAGGGATACAGCAACCATCCAACCATCCGGGTGCGACTCGGTCTATCGATCGATTGCTAGAAGCAAGATTCCTCGAGGCTATCGAGGCACGAGATATTAAACTCGATCCAGCGTGGCACGCGAGCATCATCGCTCAGGCACACGACATATCTGCGAGCCTCCATCGTCTCCGCGCGCCAACAGGCACCCAGCCTTGGCTACCTACGTGCCTACCTGAATGTACTTCCCTTCAACCCAAACAACACCCTGGCGAGATTGCGAGATCGATAGGTATGGGGGTATCATCGTCTCGCACGCGAGCGAGCGAGACGGCCTCGGATATGACACGAGGCTTTACTACTACAGCTTACATCAAGATTGCAAGGAGCCAACGTCGGTAGATTCGCGTCTTGGGGTCGCTCGAGGCTCTTCTTAGTAGTCGACCAAGACGTTGCCGCAGCTCGCGCAGTACGAGCCCGACGCCGCGGCGGCGCCGCAGTTCGAGCAGACCTTGGAGCCAGGACGCTGGGGAGCGCCCTCGGGCGCCACGTCGCCGCCGATCAACTGCGACTCGCCTTGGCCGAAGGACTTGAACGACTCGTGCGTGCCACCGAAGCCGTAGCCCTTGATGCCGGCCTCCTGGGCGTAGCAGGTCTTGCAGTAGATCTATGAAACGTGATTGCGCGCGGTTCGGTTCGAGAGGTGGTCCGTCAGATGCGCGTGTCTCGATGGAGATAGGTCAGTAGGCAGGCGGGCAGGTACCTTGCCATCACGATCGCTGAGCGATCCAGGCTCGAGCTTCTTGTTGCAGGTCTCGCACTTGACGCTACACGACCCAAGTGCGAGTGTGAGTGAGTGCGTGGTTGGTTGGAGGTACAGGCGGACACGACGAACGACGAACCAGGTCTTGTGCCAGTCCTTGCCGAGCACCACTTGCTTCTCGGCAAAGTACACGGTCTTGCTGCACTTGGGGCACTTGGAAGCGGGGGCAGGCTTGAACGACATGGTGGTAGAGGGTTGGGAGGGAGGGACGAGGGAACGAGTGAGGGGCGATGTGAGCGGCAGCAGGCAAGCAAGGGACTGAGGCTCAGTGAGGGTGAAAGGTGCCTCTTGCTCTCTCTTGCTTCAACGGCTGCCAAGGATAATATCTCCCGCTCGCTCGTTCGTTCTCACACGAGGTTCAGCTCTCGCGCTCTTTTTTTTGAACTCGATGGCGCTTTATAGTGGCGTGCTGCTCATAATCTGTATGAACCTCTCCATCTATCCCAACGTGCTAGACTTACGAGTGGAGTAGACTGAGGCACTCAGATCGAGAGCTATCTCTCAAGAAACGACACGAGTCAAGTCAACTGTTGGGCCGCAATGTATTGTACTATTCTCTCTATCTCTCTCTCTCTCTCTCTCTCTCTCTGCTCGTGGTGCAAGAACAACAATGGACGTTGAATGATCACTGCGACTTGGCGGCTGCCAACTTCGCTTTCGAAGGGAGCCAGCCGATCATCGTAAAGAACTTGGCAAAGTACGGCAGCGTCGGCACGTAGTAGCGGCCAATCCACGCCTGCGCAAACGCCACGTGCGGCTCGATGATGACGTCGGTGGGCGTGATCTTGGTCGGTCGCTTGGGTCGCGAGCCCAGGAGCGACAACAGCTCTCCGACCGGCACGTCGATGCTCTTCTGCACTTGAATCGTGTCGACCAGCACCTTGGCGCCGCAGGTACACAGAGGACCAGCGCCGTATCGCGCCTGGCCCATACCGAACACAAAGAAGTTGCGCAACTTGGGATGCACGACGCCATTCAGCAGCTGCGGAACCTTGTTTTTCCACTGTATTCGCCAGTATACCGAATGCAACCGAGTGAGTGATTGATAGATGGAACCGAATGAGAGAACGCGAGAGAGACCACGTACCTCGATAACATGCGAAGCCATCGGAACCGAGATATTGAAGCCGGTGGCAAACACCACCATGTCGAACTCGGCCTTTTGGCCATCAACAAACGTGACCACTCCCTCATCGATTCGCTCGATATCAGGAAACACCGTTACTGGATACACTCGCGTACGTCAGCGTACTCACGTCGAATGTGCTGCATGCAGGTCGGGAGGAGCAGCGCTGTACCTCGGCCAAGCAAGAGCGCCTCGAGCAGGTGGCCTGAAACCGACACTGGATGCTCAAAGAGAGAATAGTCGGGTGTCTTGAGACCGAGCTTGGCGTACGTGCCATAGGCCATCCAAATGCCGCAGCGAATGATGGCTTCCATGATACAGTTCGGCAGCCAGTGCTGGAAGATCTCGGCCGTTGGGCGACCGAACATGGTTCGTGGCAAGAACCAATACGGACGTCGCAAGCAGATGCTCGAGGACACGGCAGAATCGGCAGCCGCGACAGCAATATCACACGCAGAGTTGCCACCGCCGACGACCAGCACCCTCTTTCCAGCAAAGACGTCGGGCGTCTTGTACTGTAAGCAGAGAGCAGCGACACAGCGACAGCGACACAGTGAGAGAGAGAGAGAGAGAGAGAATGAGTATCTGGAATGCGTTTGGTTAAGCAGCGCACTGCAATTGATCGTACCATGCGCGAATGAATCCAAGGGATGGTCATGTTGCCTGGGTAGGTCGGGACCTTCATGTCCCAGTCGTGGCCGTTGCAGATGATGACGCCCTTGTAGGTTCGCTCCTCACCCGAGCCGAGGCGCACCTTCCATTGCTCGCCGTCTCCGATCGGATCAACTCGAGCCACCTACAATCCAATCGAGAGTCACTCATCAGTGGAAATGCAGAGATTTGCTTGCCACGGGGGACAGGCGCATTGGCGAGGAGAGAGAGGAGTTGCTGTTGAATGAGTGGATGTCGTTCTGACAGCTCAATCGTCGCCTCTGGTCGAGATATCAAACAGCCACGACACTCGACCAAAAGCGTGGGAGAATGAAGCACAGATACGGGTGACTCGATGGCAGCATATGGAGAGAGTCGAGAGAGTCGCAGCTCGAACCAGCGATCACCACCATGGCACTACCACGGTGCCGTTCCACGTTGATGACAGCTCCCTCAACCGACACACAAAATCCAACAAAAATCCAACTGACCAAACCAATGATTGCTATCACATGACATCTATGTATGTGTGTGTGTGTGTAGCGCGCTTGTGTGTTTACGAGTACAAGAGATTGAAATAACCAGAGAGATATCGAAGCAAGAGGCAGGGAGAGAGAGAGATCACGCGCGCGTACCTCAGTGTTGAAGTGAATGTGCTCGAACAATCGAAAGTGCTTGGCGTAGGAGTTCAGGTAATCCAAGATCAAGCGAGCCGACGGGAAGGTCGGGTACCAGTCGGGGATCGGATAGTCACCGTACTGCGTCGTGGTCTTGCTCGAGATGACGTGCACGCCGTGGTAGACGCCCTGGTGCCAGTTGCCTCCGATCTGCGCGTCCTTCTCGAGACAATCGAACGGCACGCCTTGGCGCTTCAATTCGGCGGCGATCGCGAGACCCGAGAAACCGGCTCCGACGAGACAGAACTTCTCTTCGGTCGGGAGGTCTGGATCGAGACGAGATTGTTCGATATCAGATGAAGATATCGAGAGAGCGAGAGAGCGAGAGAGAGAGTCGTACGCGCGGTGTCGGGGAGGTTGTCGGGTAGATGGCGTAGTACGGTTCGTGGTTGAGGTCGGCGCATGACAAAGTACACGAACCAGAAGCGTAGGATCAGTAGCGTCAAGATGGTGGTCCATAGCGCACGCCACGTGTCGACACCGAGCGCCAGCTGCAGCGCCACGATCATGGCGGCGACGCTCGCCATAACGAGCGACTTGAACACGATCGCCATCCGGTGTCGTCGTCGCTACAATAATATCGATATCGATATCGGTATCGCCGAGAAAAATCGAGAAAAATCACGAATCAATCGCCGAGAATGTAGCGAGTGAGTTCAAGGTTGGTTTGGAGCGAGGTGATGGAGCGAGAGCGAGGGCGCGAGAGAGTGAGAGTGGCGTGTGTGGTGCTCGTGGGTGGACGCACGTGCTGGCTGCGTTGGCGGGAGCGACACCACGCAAAGAGAAGAGAAGGGAGAGAAAATAATGCGAAGCGTGAAAGTCGTGCAGGGACGGCCTTCGCTCTGGTGTGCTGTGAAACTGCGAGCGACACTGGGAGTGAGAGGGAGCACTGAGGAAACCAAGGACAACGGCTGCTTGCGCACTATCTTCCCTCCGCTACCAAACGCACCTGGTTCAACTATTCAACTATTCACCACATCGGTTGATATCTCATTCAACTATTCGACGCATTGGTTGATATCTCATTCAACTATTCGACACATTGATTGATATCTCATTCACCCACATTGATTGATATCTCACTCACCACATCGATTGGTTGATACAATCAACTGCCACCATGAACTCACCTCGTCACGTTGCTGTCTTGGTGGTGCTTCTCCTGTTCACGGTGGCAGTACCGACGGTCACTGCTCGCACGAGCAAGTTCGCCATCATCTCCGACACGCACGTCGGTGAATCAGCACAAGGCGACGCCAACGTTCGATTGGCCGTGTCGCAACTCAACGCGATCGCCGACGAGATCTCGATGGTTCTGATCACGGGCGATCTCACGGTCTCGGCGCTGCCGAGCGAGTACGAGCTCGCGGACGAGATGCTCAGCGAGCTGCGTGTTCCGTTCTATCCGCTGCTCGGCAACCACGACGTGATTCAGTACACGCGACCGACCAACTGGAGCTCGTGGCAGGAGCCGAGTGCCACGGGCGACCACTTGTTCATGCAGCAGTTTCGACGGGCGTTCGAGCGTTCGAGCGCCATGGTCACTCATCGAGGCTTCGATCCCGTGTGGGATCCGACGCTCGGTCGCAACTCGACGCTCGTCAACTTTGAGGTGCGCGTCGGGGCCTTGGCGCTGCTGTGCGTCGACTTTGTCTCGCGCCACAACGCCACCAATCCCAAGGACTACCTCAAGGGCGCCGAGCCGACCGCCAATCTCAACGACTTTCCCGGTGGCACGCTCGATTGGATTCGAGGTCGTCTGCGTGTCATTGCTCGCGATCCGTCGGTCCGACGCGTGGCACTGATGCATCACCACAACATCGCTTCGGTGCCGTCGTTCCTGCCCGACTACTTTTCGTTCGACCACGCCATGCGCTCGACCTTTGCGCAGCTGCTTCTCGAGTCCGAGGTGCCGCTCGAGCGCTTCGTCGGCTCGTTCGTCGGCCACCTGCACTTTAGCGACGAGCATCTCTTAATGTTCGACTCGTACCAACAATGGGTCATCACGGCCGCCAAGGACCAAGGCGCCGCCTCGATCGTGCTGGTCGAGGTCGACCACGACTCGGGCGACGTCTTGTCGGTCGTCAACTGCTGCGGCGAGTCGTTCGTCACCAAGGCGCTCCTGTACCGTGCGATGCTCGAGTGCATCTCGGGTCTCATGATTGGCGTCGCCATGTGTCTCGTCATTCAGTACACGTCGCATCTCAACGACTTTCTCGCCGCCAACGCAGCGATCGTCAGCGGCGACCATCCGAATGGCTCGGAGCTGTGGGCCAAGTACTCGTTGCAGTTCTGGCGTGAACAGCTCGGCTCCATGTTGTTGATCGGCGTGGCGCTCATCGGTCGCATCGCCATTCTGCCAGCACTGCATCAAGCCAAGTACTTTCAGACCATGTCGGCCATGATCGTCACCAACTTTTCAGTCTATATCGCTGCGGCCGTCGTAATCTTGCACCAAGCTTCGAGCTGGAATGGAGCCTCGACGAGTGTCGTTTCGAATGGAGGCAGTAGCAGTGGCGCTGGTCGTCACGATGCCATCAGTCGCCAAGATGTCATTGAGTGCTTCATGATGCTGATTGCTGCGTTGACGATCGATCTCACTCGAGCCACTGTACGTACCGAGTGGCAACAAGACCGTGATGCCTTCGAGGCCTTGGCACTCGTGGTACTATCGGTGTTGGCCGCCATCGTGATGCGAGAGCTCTTCTTGCTACGCCGCGTGGTGCCTCGCACGAGCGGCACCAACATTTGCACATCGAGTGTCTTGCACAATGTGTGGTGCGATCGAGCCATGATCGTGATCTTGTGCGGAGCCGCTGGGTTCGTGTGGGACTCGGCGACCGAATACGTGAACCTGATGCTGTACCGCATGCTGTTACCGATCACGATCGACCTCTGGCGCGTCATGTTGATCGCTGCGATACTCGGCTACATTGTGATCGCCATGGTGTACTTGCGACTCGTCGCAGCCGTGTTCTCGAACTTTAAGCCGCTCGTCGGTGTGAGCTTCATGGTGGCATTCGAGAGTCTGCTCTCGAGCACGATTCAGTTCGGTTTTCGATCGGCCAACTACCCACTTCCTCTGCGACATGTCTCAATCATGATCGTCGCATTGATTGCAATGGCGATCGGAGCATCGGCGTTGCTCTTTCGTGCACATCCTGTTCGAAGGCACTTTGTCTTTCATTCGGGAGCTGTTCTTCCCACGAATCGCCGTGCCAAGGAGTAATACGTCTCGATCATTCACATTTATTGATACTCAAAGAAGCAGAAGCAGCGTCAGCGAATAGCAGTATAGATTGTATTGTACTTGTACATGAGAGATGTTGATGATAAATTACCATACTGCAGTGATTCAAGACGAGTTGCATGGTGAAGAAGCAGTGAGATCTGGCTCAGATAGTTTGTTGAAGGTAGAGACATATTCGTGAGGCACGCCAATGTCGAGGCCCTCACCATTGAGTACAATACCCAACATTCGATCGCAATCTGATGCGATCAATTCGCATAGCGCTGGCGTCAACTGGATCTCGCCGTTGCTGCGCTTGTCTTCGATTCGATGGCGCTCGAGGATTGAAAAGATCTTGGGTGTGAGCACGTATGGGCCAAGGGTCACCAAGAACCACTCGTGCGCGTCGTGTGCGGCTGCTCCAGTCGATTGAATGCGAAGCTCTTGTCGTGCTTGCTCGATCGATGGCTTCTCTACCATGCAAGAGATTCGAATGAGTCGGTCTTGTTCTGCAGTGCCGCCGACTGTGCCATAGAGACCGACGCGATCTGCGCAAACCGCTTGTAATCCGAGCAGTGATGAGTGCGCTCGCTCTCGAATGTCGATAGTACTGTAGGCGTCCAGCATTTGTTGCAAGCACGACGTGCCGCTCGGGTGCGTCGAGCGAAAGATGACATCGCCCAGCAGCAGCACGAATGGCTGCTCGCCGACGTGTTCCTTGGCAAGCAGTACCGCGTGCCCGAATCCTTGTGGTTCTTCTTGCACTTGGTAACGAATGTGCGATGCGAGTTGTGCGATGCGATTCGAATACGCTTGTTGCTCTGGTTTGAGCTTGGCATAGGCACTTGGCGGGCACGGTTCAAAGAGATGCCGTACGGCGTCCAGCTCACCGCTGGAACCAACGATCAGTACTACGGTCTCGATGCCACACGCGATGCACTCCTCGACCAATGCCAACAACAATGGCTTGGCTCGCTTGTCGGTAGGATCAACGATAGGCAGCAACGACTTGGGTCGAATGACCTTGGAGGCTGGGAACATGCGGGTGCCAGCTCCTGCTGCTGGAATGACGGCCACTCGAATGCGATCGTGGCACCTCGTGGTCGTGGTCGTGGTGGTGACGGTAGTGGCGGCGTTGGTTGTGGCGTTGTCGTTGTTTGATTCGCTGGATTGAGTGTTGGAAGCGAGAGTGAGCTCTAGTGTCGGCTGGCTGGCTGATGAAGGAGCGACGCCGTCACCTCCGAGTGAGAGTACGAGCGCCGTGCTGCAGCCAAGCGTGTTGGGTTCGCACAGGAGCTGCTGCAACTCGAGCGCCTCCTGCCAGCCACGAGCAACGAGCTGCACCGAGCCGTCACCTTGTGAGCCGACGCCCTTGCCACCATACGAGAGGCGCTGCACGTCCGGGTGTGCGAGTACAAAGTGCAGTCGTGGCGCACCGAGCTGATCCGGGCACAAGGGTGCGACGTCTTGATCGAAGAGCTCCTGTGCCTCGGTCATCAAGCTGCCGAGCCGTGCCGCATCACCATTAGCGATTGCGTCTACGACCTGATTGCCGATTCGCTGGTTCTTGTGTCCGAGTGCTTCGTGGATTCGGAGATCGAGGCCGTCGTTGTTGTTACGAGGCAGCGGGTATGCCTGCTGCAACGCCGACAGGATGCGCGTCGTGTCCTTGGAGCGACCGAGATCGGCCACCACGATGTGGATGGCGCGCTGACCTGAGGTCGCGAGTGGCTTGGCATGAAGCGCCTCACCATCAAAGTGCAAGATTGATGGCGACGAGTCGAACGAGAGTGCTTGAGCCATACGACCGCACAGGCTGCCAGTGAGGCGCTCGCCCGAGTACGCGAGTTCCATCTCGCCTTGTACGCTCAGATGCAGTCCAAAGAGACGGTTGAAGGCGCGAGCCACGAGCACGCACACGGCGGCACTGCTCGAGAGACCCTTCTGGATCGGTAAGGTCGACTTGTACACGTGGATCGATACTGACGAGCGAGTGCCACCATCACCACTGCCATCGAGCTCGAATCGCGACAGTACGAGAGCAGCCACCCCAGCGCCATAACGCCAGAACGATGTCGATCGTGCCACCTCGAACAAGGTCTCGGCTTGCATCAAGAGCGACTCGCTCATCTCCTGCGTGTCGGGGCAGGTCGTGCGTAGATGCAGCATTGGTCCAGGATCGAGTGGCGCGCTCGGACGTCGAGAAGCGCGAGCATGAAGGCCATTGGATGGAGTCGGTGCCACGATCGCGAGTCCTGCTGTAATGTGTGGGTTGCTGGTTCGATGGCCACCGGCCCAGTCTGAGTGCTCGCCTGTCACGCACACTCGACCTGGAACAAAGAGTTCAATTTCCATGGTAGATATCGTCGAATCGATGATTGATATCTACTCGATAATGAAGCAAGTATCGTTGATTGACGACAGATATCTACTTGATGAAGTAGCAAGTATCGTTGGTTGATGATTGATATCTACTTGATGAAGTAGCAAGTATCGTCGGATCCAACCCGAACCAATCAACCAACAGGTGTTCGGAAGTGTGTGCGTGTGTGAGGCGCGAGAGAGCGAGCCTCCCTCACCAACCACGAAAGCACGCAGGCGCACACGAACAAGAAGAAGAGGCACACGCACGCAGTGATGACGTGGCTGACGAGCGAGTGGTTGGATGACGAGCGGCAGCGACGCCCAGTCGCTCGTCAGTCGCTCGCTGCTCCTGTGCCTCTCACACCTCCACCACCCATCCATCATGACTAAGAAGGACGTCCACGCCTCTCCCGCCAAGACCTCGTCCACGACCACCGTGGTCACGTCTACGGAGAACGGCGCCGTACAGAACAAGCTGAGCGCCAAGCAACCACCGGCCAAGAGCCCGACGAAGACCACGACGTCGACGACGACGCGACGTCTGAGCTTGTTCGCGCTGTTGATGGTGGCTTGGTTCATGATGTCGGGCTGGATCCACGTGGTGCTTGAGGGCGTGTGGCTCGCGAACCACCAGCATGTCCCATCGGCGGTCGACTTCTTCGCATCGCTCTCGAACTTCCGTACGAGCTCACACAACCTCAAGAGCGATCCATGCAACCGGCGCGCGGATATTGATATCTCTTGGTGGTGGTCGTCGATGGGCGATCGATACAGCAAAGGCATATCTGCACAACGTGAAGAACCTGGCGTCGTTCGACGGCATCAAGACCGTCTTGACGCGAGTGGTGCTCGCCTTGTGGAAGGAGTACTCGTTCAGCGACACGCGCTACGCTGACAGCAACCCGCTCGTACTCTCGCTCGAGTCGTACGTCGCTTGCTATCGAGATCCATCGAAAGCTATCGAAATCTCTCGTAGTTGACGAGCCATCGTGCGTTGGGATAGAATCTCGGTCTTGGTGGTTGGCCCGTTGTGCTTCGTGGCAGCATTTGCCATCTGGAATCAGACCTCGTCACGATATGCCTTGCAGCTTCTCGTGTCGATCTGTACGTCGACCAAATGCTCTCGACCAATACGTGTGTATGCGTTTGTGACATTGCTAACGAGTCGTTGGAGCAGGCCATTTGTATGGAACGGGCATCTACTTTGGATCGGAGCACTTTGAGCATTATATTCATGTCGATGTCGTGAGCGCCAAGGTACTGACAAGCTCTCGATCAATCTCGCAAGCGCTCACAATCGCACTCGCAAGCGAACTCTACTCGGCAGTTGTTCTGGGTGTACTACGTCGTATCAAACGGAGTATGGGTGGTCGTACCGACCTTTGCGGTGCTCAATGCCTTCTTCCATATCACGAGTCAGTTCGCTGGCTCGAGCAGAGCGCCGTCGTTCTTCAGCTTCATCGCGTTCCTGGTGCTGGCGCCCATCATTGCGACCTTGTTCGCTGCGCTCTTCATCGTGGCACTCTTGATCGCCGCCGGTGTGCTGGCCAAGGACCCTGCGATCGTCAAGTTGCTCAAGCTGTAACAGACTTCTATTCTATCTATGAGCGTTCTCTTTCTCTCGCGCGCACCATTCTGCTCGATTCCATTCTGCTCTATGTATTAGGATGATGCGCAAAGAAGAATGCTCGACTCTATCTGGTCAGGGAATGAAACGATAGCGTGCTAGTAGTAACACAACCGGTGAGTGGTGATACGCATTCGTGCGTGCTCGACTTGGGTTAGATGGCTTGCATTGCATTGGCGTGCATTGCGTGGTTCCGAGTTAAGTTAGTCTTGAGACGCAGGGCCCGAGGAGTGCCACAGTTCGGGTTGCGTCTTGTGCAGCTCGAACATGAGCTCCGCATACTGCAGAGCCAGCTTCTCCATCCACGAGAGGCCATTCGGAACCAAACCCGTCAGCCAGCCTCCATGTCCACCGGTCCTAGATGGTGATTATGATTCGAGGAGTGAGAAGGTGTCTTCGTATGAGTGGCACGGAATCGAGCTCGACGACGTACTTGGTGACGACGCTCATCAGCATGGGGTTCTTCATGACGAGCTCCTTGGTCGGGAAGGCCTCCATCGGCACCACGGGGTCGTCTTCAGCGTGCACCAGCAGCATCGGCACCTTGATGTTGACCAGCTCGGGACGACAGTCGGCTCGCTGCCAAAACTCCTCCTCGGTCAGGTTCGCGTCCATGACCTGCTGCAACATTGGCAGCGACAGGCAGCGCTGCAGCTCGGGCAGCGAGGTCGAGCTACTGATTCGCTTCTCATCGAACGCTTCGTGATTGGCAAACAACTCCTTGTTCCTGGTTCGATCGAATCTCTTGCATTAGAGAATCCGATCAAGAACCAGAACGAGAACGAGTTTATGAGTTGGAGGAGTACGTACTTGTTGTACAGCGATGTGAATCGGCCCCAGAAGTGCAGCCCGTAGATCGTGCGAGCGACCAAGGTCTTTTGGATCGCCTCGAAGCAGGTCTTGAGGCACCATGGGTTACTGAACGACATGGCCGCGATCAATGGCGATTCAGGTTCCTGCGCCATCGTGACAACGCATCAGTAGGAGCAATGGCAAG
>ERZ778027.3724-NODE-3724-length-14519-cov-11.906872_pt1 | contig 14519 bp, 11 predicted proteins | sample MGYA00375757_ERZ778027 | MGnify/ENA primary metagenome ERZ778027 (study PRJEB29350, sample SAMN05389817) | bioreactor metagenome | isolation source: Ammonium sulfate bioreactor | place: South Africa: University of Cape Town | collected 2014-02-18 ... | reverse complement strand
ATTCGTCAACAAAATATTGAATGGCAGTAGATTCTGGTATTATTATTTGTTGATTCACACAAAAACAAAAAAAGAAGCAATCACAGTCACACGACGGCAAACGTTTAAAAGAACATATAAAAAGCGATAATTTTATACTGAATCAGTGCGTTATTTGTTCCTATCTAAGTCATGGTACCTGATACCGGCGGAGAAATATTTGAAAAGGTATTTGGATATGGATTTGGATAGGGTGGTGGCGGTGGTTGCTGTTGTTGTGCGTTTCGACTTTTAAAAAATCTGGTTTCTTTATAAATAAACCAAACTGAAGCAACCCAGAGTAAAAAATTTAAAAAGCCAAATATAACTGAAACTGTCACGTTTGCATAAGTGCCCGCTAAAAGAAAAAACAAATGCAGTTTTGTTTTTTTCATAAAATATTTATACTTACATTCGTATTGCGAGCAAATGTCAGTTCCATTAGATTTACATCCGGTGACGATACGAGTAACATAGTCGGTTGATGTTTGATGACGAAGATCGGATACACCTTGTCCCCATGCTGAACTACCAGCAATCCAAAAAACAGTCCAGATTATTGTCAAAAGAAAATCAATCATTGGCAAACGTTCATCATTTCGATATTGTCGATCGCAAAGAACGTAGATAATAAGAAAAGCAAGAGTGATGAGCATCGATGTGACACCAGTAAAAACAAAGAATTCAGCTGATGGTTTAATACTATTGGATTTGGAGAGATAGGGTTGACTTTTGTCAAGACCTGTGGTAATGGGTGTTTGTTGTAAATTATAGGGATAGGACCATTCAGCACGGACCTGTTCTTTAGAACCATCTCCAAGTAATAAATCGGAACCGCCATTACATGCTGTGGCGAAAGCAAAAATGGCGAAAATAAATTGAAGCAGTCGAATAAGACCGCGAGGTTCTAAATACACAAAAGAGTTTCTTTTCAATTTAATCGATAGGATTTTGTTAAACCTTTAAATATTCCAAAGTAGAGCGTCATTTCTCGAACTAGAATCTTGGATGGCAAAGATTCCATTCAAATAAATTTATTGTCTAAACAGTAGAGATAAAAAACAGTGAATGAATGATATCAGTCAGTCGTTGTACGTGCTCGAATCTATTGTTTTGCACATCGTGAAAAAATTTCTGTACCTTCATTTTGTTGATTGTATGATTCTGCGTTTGTTGTCGAGATGAATGAAAGCCAGTGACGACGACGGCTTCTTTTTTTTCTCAGCTCTTTTCTGTATGACTCAACAAAGTATAGCGAATAAAAAGTAAGAGAGAACAAAATTTTCTTTTTTTTTTCTTCATAAAATATTTGCATTTGGCATTGGCTGTATTAAAAAAGAAAGAGGAAGGACGGGTAACTCGACCAGTTACAAGAGAATTCTCTTTCTCATTTTTCTTCTTCTTCTTCATCTTGTATTTGACCTGCAGGAAAAAAAAAGAAAAAGAAACATTTTGTGTTTTCTCTTCAGAATGAAATGCCATTGTAAATATTGTTTTCCAAAATTTTTTTGTCAAACAAAAACATCGACTGACTTTTGCTACTATCGATACGCTCGAAAAACGAATCAAACCGATGATTTCGGTTGCGTTGAAAATGATGTTGCCAAATTTCTCGTATGTTATTCAATTTTCAGTCTTTCAAGAGAGAAGAAATTTGTTCTCTAGTGTAATACGACAGATGTTAATTATCGGACCGAATGTTGTTCAACATTTTTCTGTAATATTCCCTATGAAATAGCAAAACGATCGAGTACAACAACAATTCAATCGATTATAATTGAACAAAATCTTCTGTTGATAATCGGTTTAATTCTTAGTGGTTCGGTTCTTCTAAGTTTGTTGATTTATTATATTGTTCGACGAATGAAATCCAAATCGAAATTCGATATGAATTCAATTGAAACACTCTCGTGGAATTCGCAATGTTTCGATCAAGAACATAATCATGTTTTACTAGTAAATCGAAACGATCGCAAACATAGTTTTTTTAAAAAAAAAATATTTTTATTCGAAAGGAAACTCGTCGAATGAATAAAGAACTAAGATTTCACGAACAACTAGGTCAAGGTCGACATGCTCGAGTTCGTTTGGCGTTGATTGGTCAACAATATCGAGCGATAAAAATGTTCGAAACACGATTTCAAAATGAATTCGATCGCGAACGAACCATTTACGAAACTGATCTCATTCAACATCCGAATATACTCGGTAGGATCATTGATCGTTTTCATTTCCATGTTTTGTGTTCAGCTTTTTTCGGTGCAGATTTCTATGCAAAAGGTGCTGAAACGTATCATATATTGATCTTCGAATGGCATCCATGTGGAACGTTGTACGATGTTTTAAAAGCTGATCCATCGATAACCAAAGAAAAACTATTTCAATATTCAATTTCATTATGCGATGGTCTCGCACATTTACATTCGATAAAATATGGAACAAATGGTACAAAGAATCCTTTGAAGAACTCTATTCGATTTCGTTGCTTGTTTTTTTTAGATATTTGCAAACCACAAATGGCACATTGTGACATTAAAAGTTCGAATATATTAGTCAAATTAAATGGAGACTGTTGCCTATCGGATTTTAGTCTTGCTGTTCGATATCAACAGAATGAAATTCAAGGTGGTGGCATTGAACGATTATCTCATCGTGTCGGTACGAAATTATACATGCCACCGGAATTATTAAATCCAATAAGTCAATTTCATTTCGATCGAATCAATGCCTATCAACAAGCTGATATGTATTCACTCGCACTTGTTCTCTGGGAAATTGCTAATAGTTATTGTTCATTTGTGCATGTTCGACCATACGAAAATCAATTACCAATTAATTTTACAGTTGAAAATCTTGTTCGATTAGTTTGTATCGAAGAAAAACGACCGATTAGTTGTTTAATTCCGTCAGATAAAGTAAAAAAAAAGGCTCACATACAAATCGAATTTATCTTTTTTGATTTAGATTATTCAATCATTTTTCAATTTACTCGAATTTTACTGGTGTCAAGATCCATGTGCACGTCAATCAGCTGCGAATTTACAAGATCAACTTCGACAATTACACTCTCAAATCTAGTCTCATCGCTGTTGCTATTTTTTTTTTCTAGACTAATAAAAAACTAAAGGAAAAAAAAACTTTTTCTGTTTTCTTTTTTATCTTTGGACTCCGCTGGATTCAGATTTTAATATTTTTTTTCTCTCTTTTTTATTGATTCAGCATAGGAAAGAATGTTAGAAATTTAGACAGTGAAACCATCAGCGCTTTTTTTTGTCATCGTCATGTCGAAGAGAAAGAGAAGGTGTAGAAAAAGAGGAAAAAAAAAGAACGGATCGATAAATAAACACGCAGCGTAACACACGTCCGTTTCTATATGCACGTTGTGTTATGTGACCTTGTGTGTCGATGAATCAAAAAATCAACAATTTATCTTTTGCTTTAGATGTCAATTAATTTTGATTTGTTATCAAATGACGAATTTTTCGTACACGAAGTAAAAGAAAAACAGCATATTTATCAAGTTTGACTTAGATTTATCTTTCTTTTATTTGAAGTGTGATGTGCCAATGATAGAAAAAGACAAGAAAAAAGAAAACAAAAATTTATTCTGTGTTGTTTGTGGTGCTAAAGCATTAGGATATAATTTTGATCAAATATCATGTGAAAGTTGTAAAGGTAGATGAATAAAAAAAGAATACTTTGTTTTTAAATTCGATTTTATTTTCTAGCTTTTTTTCGACGAAACGCTTTGAGGAATATTGTAAACAATTTCACCTTTTTGTACTTTTAAAAAAATTATCTGTTTTTTTTATTTGTTAAAAGTCTGAATTACGGTGTCGTTTTACGGGTAATTGCGAAATAACAATCGAAACAAGACGGCATTGTCCATATTGTCGAATTCAAAAATGTTTTACTGTTGGTAAGTAGATCTTCAAATAAATCATGATGACTCATTTGTAAAAAAAGTGCGTTCGAGAATGAAAACTGCATAGAGGTCGTAGGTGCTTTGTCACGAGACTTGCTAAACTATGTTTTTTGGATTTAGGTATGCGAAAAGAATGGATCCAGTCAGACGATGAAAAACGTACGAAACATTTACGAACGGAAAAAATTCGTCGTCGAAAATATCCACAACGAACAACCACCAATGAATTATCAATAAACCTATCAAAACTATCTCATATTCAATCATCATCAGTTCTTTTGAATGATTCCAATCGAATTCGTTTAAATAATATAAGTCATTGTTATAATATCTATTCAATGGAACCGAGTATTGCAGCATATCAACCAGTGAGTGAACTTCGTCTCGTTCGTTTAGATCAATTATTCGATCGAAAAATGCCGGTTTTTAAGAATTTCATTTCCTATTTTAAACAATTACCTGAAATACAAAATCTAAATCTCGATGATCAAGTCACATTAATCAAACAAAATATTCGAATTCTAATGCCATTGAACTATGCAATGTTACGTGCGCCTGACAATTCTCAATTTCGTACAGTTAAACTTCAAACAGTCAATTGTTATCAAGATGCAAATATTCATGAAATGCTTCGTGCATTAGCCGATATATTCGTTGATTTCGTTCGTTATGATCCATTAATTGTAAAATTATTAGTTATTGTACTTTTCTTTTCGACAAATTCACTTACCACACGTTCAATCTATGATCCTGGACGATATCAACAATTGAAATATATTCAACAAGTTCAAACATCCTATCTCGAATTATTATGGTCGTATTTGTTTGAAAAATATGGCGAAGAAAATGCGATTATTTGTTACACGCATTTGATTACCAAATATCTACATGTTCAAACAGTGATCGATCAAGTTGATCAAATAATTCAAATCAATGCCGATATACAAAATGTTAATCTACTAATGAAAACATTATTGCAATTAACATAAAGAATCGATCTCAGTCTTTGTAATATAAAATACGACCTCTACCTGTTTTTGTTTTTGATCTAGATAATATATATTTAACAAAAAAACACTTCTCTCAAGAACATAAATCATTGCTGCTCGTTTTTTTTTCAATTAACAATTGGATAACTGAACGATAAAACAAACAAATTGATCGTATTTGTCATCGTCGTAGTAGTATTCTGTTATTTTAATGCAAGGTCAATGAAATTTGAGCACTGATTGTGATGCTCATGAGAAGGAGGAGTACAGACATAAATAGCTAAGATGACAATCAATCATCGAGATGTATATGAGAAGTGAGACCACTCAAGATAGAAATCACATCAAATCTAATATTTGCTAAATAGGTGTCAATAACAAGGTTTCGAACAGATGTTCATCAACGATAATTTCCGATTGAAAAACAACACAAAAACTTCAGAGAATGGTCGATATTGATTGTTTCAATTATCAGCTTGATAAACAATGTTTTTTTTTTCTTCTCTTCTTTATCTCAGAAAGAGAATAGACATATACAATATAATCATCAAAAATTGACCAGTAGCAGATGAAGAGAAGGAGAGAGAGAGAGAGAGAAAGAATATAAGAAAAAAAAATATCGACACGTCTTTTTACATGCGTCACTTGACTCAATTGTTATCAGACATCATGATGCCTGTATTGTGTGTTTTTTTTTCTCAATTTTAATCATCGATATGAAATTTGTTCACCATCGTAAGTTTTCATTTTCGTACGTACATAGACAAACTTTTATTAGCACTCATTCCGATATTCAAAAAAGATCAAAGATAATCATTTCATTGTATGTGTGTGTATATATATAAAAACTAAAAAGTAAAGAAATCAATTGCCCTGTAGACACACGCACAATCAATATCAACCATATGTTGATCTGTTGACCGACAGATTCCCTGCCGTGTTCGATGTGCCGCCCAAATATAAACTTATGCAACATATTTCATTAACATAGATTAATTCTAATCTTTTCTCATATTGACCACCATCACCATCAATTCGAGAGAGATTTTATTAACTAAAATCGCGGGGATGTAGCTCACTCGGTAGAGCGCTCGCTTTGCATGCGAGAGGCACCGGGATCGATGCCCGGCATCTCCATATCGATCTATCTCTTTTTTTTCTTCTTCTTTCATTATTTGATCTTTCTTTTTCTCTTTCTCTTTCGTTGGAATCAAATTGAACAAAAGAAAAAAAAATCTCAATTGATTTACCTTGAATATTATTCTCTCGTAAGGGTTCAATTTTCATTTAACTGAATAAATCAGATCGAATTCATTTATCGTTTAGATTTGTTAACCTTCTCGTTCTGTTCTCAATTGCAATTAACACTGATTTATTTTCCTTTCGTTTTGACGTACATAAATTGTCAACCCAAACGGGTTATTAGAGGGTTGAAACTGTCGTCTACGGAGTTCAAGTTCATAATTAAGTAGCAAAAATGTTTTTCACCTTTTTCTACGACGCAAGTTAATTGACGATGACAATTGTGAGATGATAGATGAGAAATATCGATCGAATAAATTAGTTGTGTCGTGTGTTCAATGTCCGAGAGAGCATTTTACTTTTTCTTCTTCTTCTTCGTTAACAAGACACTCGAATATGATGATATGGAAATCACCAATTGTTACATTGCAAGTTTTCGATCATCATTAGCATTTAACTACCTTGAATATCGATATATATACTTATGTAAATATCGACTCCGTATGTGCACTGTTTGATTATGATAAACATATTGCAAAGTAAGTGTATATTGAACGTTGTTATCATCATCGTTTCTTTTTTTTGACGAGTTCATCAGTCTTTATTCAATTCCGAACAAACAAAATAAAAAAAAAAGAAGAAGAAGAAGAAGATCGATGCCTAGACGATACATGACATCATTTATCATTCATGTACATATTGTTGTGAAATTTATTCTTTCTTCTAGATTAGATATCATGTTAACAGTAGTAGTTTTCTTTGTTTTTGGTTTAGTCAATTCGTATACAGCATCTATTACTCATGATAAACGAGAATTTGGCATACGTATGTTATTCTCTTTTTGTTTATTTATCTCTCTTTTCTTTTTATCGTAGAATTCAAACAAGTTATGAATGATATGATGAAAAAAATGGATGATCTTGCAACGAGTAAATAGAAATTTTCGAAATAGAAATTCGATTATGACGTTTCGCTTTGTTTAGCTTGTCCGCCTGGAGGATTTTTTTATGATGGTTCTTGTTATTTTTATTTACCACCTAGACAAATCGATAATATCAAAGGACTTGGATTTCCGGATGTATCCGTTGATGAAGGTGTGAAAAATGTTTCTATTGATAGAATTCAAAATTTTTTTGTTTAGCGGCTAATCGTTGTCGATTACTTGGTGCTGAATTGTGGGATATTGAAAATATCAATGAATTTGATTATATTCTAAATCGAATTTATACACAAACAAAATCTTTTGATAGTCCACGGATAGCAGTCAATTTTACATTGGGAAAAACTCGTGAGGATTTGGATTTACCAACGTTTTTTTTCTCTAAATTTTACTTTTATTTATTAGTTTTACATTTACAAAAAAATCTTGGCGAACAACAATTTCTTTCCGTAGGAAATACGAATGATTATTCATTGATTTACAAACCTATGCCGGATATTCCTCCGTCGAATACATGTCTCATTCTTGATATTAGCAAAGCAACAAGACGAATATCTTTAGAAGAAAAATTTCGATTAGAAAAACGAAGTAATCATTACATATGCAAAATGAGTTCGTATCGAGTTAATTTAAATTCAATGTGGATATGTGTTTCGTTTTTTTTGTTATTTTAACAGAAATTAATAGTTGTTTTAATAATACACGTTGTGGTCGACACGGAAAATGTCAAAATTTAATTGTTAAATATCGATGTTTATGCAATTTTATGTATACAGGACAGTATTGTGAACAATGTAAGTCATTTGCATAGATGTCATTAGTTATACGATAGCCCATATAAATGACCACATCATTTTCGAAAAAAAAAATGTTTTTTTTCCTCGTCGTCGTGTTTGAAGTGCATTGAAAATGAACATGATTTTGCTTTGATTTTAAAAACATAAAACTTCATTTTTCAATGTCGATTTAAACAAATTCATTATCTCTAAATCGTCTTTGATGTCTTCATTTAGAGAGAGAAAGAGGGAAATGAAGCTAGTCGTATTGTTACGGTTACTTTCATTTAAACAATAGATCGATAAAATTCATCTGTTTATTTTATCATTTCAATTTTCGTTCTATTCAAGCGAAGACAAGCATAGTCGATTAGTTCATATCTTGACTGATCATCAGTGAGGAAAAAAAACAAGGAAGTTTGTCGATTCAATTGAGAGGAAAGAAAATGTTCATTGTTTTTCGTAAAGTAAAAACTGTCTACGTATTATAGTCGATAAGTATGATCAGCAAGTAACGTCATCCATTATTCAAAAAGGGGTAATAATGGATTGTCTGTTTCGTGTTGACAACAAGATCATTATGAACTTTCATCCATTTCGTATATCGACATATGACAAATTGAAAAAAGATGACTTTAGTGTTTTTGTCTTCTTCAGTTTAAAATTGAATATGTCTTATACTTTGCCTTCTTTTGTTTTAGTAAGCAGTCGTGGTGTTCAATCGATCATTGGTTTAATTTTGATCTTCATTGCAATCATCGTTCTTGTTGGTCATTCAATATCGCATTTGTTTGTTCAAAGAAGGTACAAAAACGAAATTTCCTTGTTGTCAAAGCGCTATTTTCATGTTTTTGATACGGTCAATGATGATGGATTACATTTAAGGTGTCCCCAATTAAAAGAAAAAGAGAACGACGAGACACATTTGAGGTTAGATGATATCATTATTTTCGAATTTGGTACGATAGACATATGTATGTACATTCATTGCAGAAAGATGGTGAAAATGATATTCACTGACTATCTTTTGATCAATATTCAATGTGAATGAGAACGAATTTTTTTGTTATACAATTCTTATTTTTTGTTCTTGTTCTTGTTCTTGTTCTCCTCTGTCATATATCGATGATAAATGCGATCGTCAGAGTATAGACGAACGCACACTATACATATATATATACGGACATTTATCTTTCGTGAGCATCAGTTGAAACTTACATAAGACCTTATTTTCGAGCGTAACCGTTCATTTCGCTTCGCTGTTCTTTCTCTTCTTCTTCTTCTTTCTTTTCTTCATTTTGAATGTGTATCGAACATTAATTTATTTCCCTTTTCCTTGTTTCATAGTCAAACTTGTTGTATGTCGACAAGAAATACTCGTGAAAAATTCTATTCTCTTCCAAATCAATCATCGGACCAATTGATACTATCCGATGGTCTCAAAAATCCTGTTTACACACATGATAATGAAATATCAACCATTGATACATTAACACCGCATACGGTTGTTCAACTTCGACGTTATTCAATTGAATCAACATCAACAACAACAACAACGAATATTTTCTTTCGACATTCGTGCTTTTTCTATATCTATCGGTTATTTATTTGTTTATTAACAATTTGTTTTGCCACATTATGCTGTCATACGATTTATTTATTTAAAATCGAACATCTACAGGCATATCAAAAACTTCACAATATAACTAAGGAAACAACATCAAATATTTGTCGATTATTTCAATCGAATTTAAATCTCTATTATAAAATTCCAGCCAATTATATTTCCTTAGGATTTCTCTTGCTATTAATTATTTCACAGATAGTTTTTCAAAGTTTATCATCTCGAACGAAAACAACATGGAAACAATTCTGGAAATGGTTATCATTACCAATGATATTCAATTCTCATTCACATATCTATCGATTTCAATCGGCTGCTGTTTTCGGTATAATTGCATTAGAAATTCTTCATATATTCGATGAATATGTTGTCAATGGTGCTCAACATTTCAATCATGGCCCATTGATTGATCTTAGTATACAATTTGGCATTGGTTTACTATTAGGTTTACGTTATTGTCCGATTTTATCGATATTCGAACGAGAAAATAATCAAGAAAATCGTCTGGAAAATTTAGTGACATATGGTCTAGGAAGTATTTATTTATATAGTGAAATTGTTTTTAAAATTCAATCGGATATTAATTGTGCATTGGATAAACGAAAAATGACTATGATTAAAGAAACATTAAGTAAACTTCATCGATTAGGTATTAATGCAAAAGATTATATGTTTGAACATCTTGGAATGAATAATCGAACTGAACAATTCAATCAAACATATCGTACATGGTTAAATGAAAAATATGAGAATAGTTCGTTCGATGATCGACATGAAATGGAAAATGAACTCACACATTTAAATTATTCATTAGAATTAAATAAACAAAGTATTATTTATAATATCTTAAGAAATGCACCGTACTATTATTTTATTGTTTATTTGGCTGTTTGTTTGACAATCTTGTTTTTTAATACATTGAGAAAAAAATTTCCACGATCATCATCACCACGTTGGAAATATGTTCAATTTAATCTATTGAAATCTTCGAAATATACCGATTTGAATGATCAACAAACGTATTCTCGTTTATTTCGTTGTTTAAATTCATTAATCTTCTTTTTCAAAGAACATATCTATTGTATTCGACCGTATTTTCGTTATTCAAAATTAATTATTTGTATTTATACAAGTTCATTTACACTTGTCTATTATTTTACATTTTGGATTCAAGATCATACATATTCATTAACAAAGAAATTATTACTATTTCTGAATTTAATTCTATGTGGTCTAGCTAATCTATCCAAAGATTTATGTTATAATCTCAATATTACACATATCAATCAAGATATTAAATATATTTGTTTTCTCACCGCATTTATCACTTATTTTCAATTATTCTGTGGTCTTAAACATTATCAAATACAAATGTGTAATGCATATCGAGGTGTTTTCATTGATATACCTAAACCAAAACAAATCTCGTCAGTGTCAATCATTAGTCGATCGATTCACTATCCAGGACGTTTCATGGGTTAGTGATTTTTCTATCTTCAGATTTCGTAATAAGTTATAGAGTCTCGTGATATCTATCTACACGTTTCGTAATTTGAATAGAGAGTCTCGTGATTTTTATCTACGGATTTTACGTTCATTTTAAATCGATTCTTTTCGTTTGTGTTTAGGTTCATTGGTTTATAGTTATGGTTTTTTGTTTCTATTTGTTTCAATATTTTATATCATTGGTCGATATGTATTCTATTCGATAATTGTCTTAGAATTTGCATCGAAATTATTATTACCAATGATTATATTTTTTCTTTTTCAATTATTAGCTATTCGACTTCTATGTAAATTATTATTCATACAAAATACTCAACTGCTTGCATTACGTAATCTTCGTCTTTATTATGCATTTTCGTATTTTAGTTTTTTTTTCGATTGTTTCTTGGGTTTTCTTATGTGTTTATCGCGTATATCGAAAGGTATACTATGTACACTAGTATTTTTTGCACGTTTGGATTATTCGGCCTATGGTCGAGGTTTAGAAATGTATGATTCATCGTATGCATCTTATGTAAGTTTCTTACATATTGAACGTAATCAACGACATCCTGTTCTCAATGTATTCATTGATATTATTCGTCAACGTTTAATTGAAATTCGAAAATTAAAATATAAATTCTCCGAAGAGAAATTCTATGAAACCTATCGCGTAGACAAACATAAACAATTCATACGTTTTCGTTGGGCATTAGCATATACATTAATACATAATGAACAATTGAAACGTTTTCGAAAACATCGTTTACGTTCAACTAAAACAGTACAATCACGAACATTAGAACGTATATTTGATAAAATTGGTCTAATACAAACACTGCCAAGAAAATATTAGTTTTCGAACCGGTGGACATTTTTTTTTCGTTTTTCTTTTTTGTTTGATGTATTTAGTATTATATTATTCATTGTATAAATAAAAAAAACTAAAATTGAACACATAAATCTCTATTAGTGCGTATTGATGACGGAAATTTGTCGTTTGATGATCATATCTCTAGCTCTAGGTGTCATATTACATCACATATTGAACTCATTTCGAACAAGAAAGCGAACTAATTATTCTTATGTCCTCGTTTTCTTACCTTGATCATCATTCTTACGTGATGATACCCGTTGGTCATCTCTTACTGACCTTTTAACAGAATACATTCAAATAATGGATATTTAATCAAAGAGCTATGTAGTATATGACCATTTGTCTTTGTTTGAATATACAGGTCATGGTTGAACGCTCTTTCTCGTTTTTTTTTCTCGCTCGCTCGCTCGCTCTTTTTTTTCGCTCTCATACGTTCGGTTTTAATGTGTAGATAGATGAGTTCATTCGAATGGTCAACTAAATAGCTCATTTTTCGTGCTTAGCATTGTGCAATCGAAATGACGTCAATGATTTTCGTACTTTACTTTTGTTTCTTCGGACTTTTTCACACGAGTTTATCCGATAAATTTGTCGATTTAATCAAAACTATTCGACAGAAAAATACCGATAATCAACAAACGAAAACAAGTTTCGTGTCAGAATTTCGAGATATTGTTCAAACAATTCAAGACAATCTACTCAATTCAAGTGCGACGGGTAATTAATCATTTTATTTGGCTCGTCTTTCAAAACAAAAAAAAAGAACTATTCTAGTCTGTCTGCCTGGTTTTCATGCATTCGAAGGTTCATGTTATTTTCTGTCTCCTCATCGATCAACTTGGTTGACAGCATCGGATACTTGTGGATTAAAACGTAATGCATCTTTAGTTGCATTCGAAACCAAAGAAGAATTAGATTTTGTTGTCGAAAAAATTCTCAAACCATCACGAGTTAATCAAGCTTTCATCGGTCTCTACGCTCGAAATATTGGCGAATGGAATTGGCTCGATGGACGAACATTTTACGATTCAATTTTTGGACCGTTATTTTATGATTACAGACGAGATACTTCACATTGTGGATTAATTAATCTTGTCAATCGAACTGAAATTGCTATTGAAGGAAGAGATTGTATTAATGATGAAGCGAGATTTATCTGTAAATATGGTAAGACTAAAACAATATGTGTTTATTTACACATTACGATATACGTATTTCTCTATGTAGTACAAAATCATTGTTATGCTAAACATGTTTGTGGTCGTGGCGGAGAATGTATGAATTTCGGTTTGTCCTATCGATGTCGATGTAATTTCTTATATCAAGGGCGTAAATGTGATCAATGTATGTTTATCTTTTATTATGAATTTAATTTATTTTTCTCTTTATTCTGAAGTGAGTTCAACAGGTATTCAAACTATTCTTGGATTGATAATGGTTCTTCTCATGGGTTTAATTGTATGTTGTATAAAATTCGATATTTTCTCTTATTGTAAACCGACGAGAAAGTACGCATTTCGTTTTTGCTATTAAATAATTCAAAAATGTTCTTTTCTTTTTCATTTTCTAGGAAATCCGATGATCAAGATAATATTTTAGGTAAAAGAAAACTAATTAACAATATATATATATGTTTTCTTGATTTTGTTTAGAAGAACGTTAAAATAAAAAAGAACCGACAAATAATTTATTTATAGAAAACTAAAATCATGTATTGTTTCTTGAATTTTTAATAAAAAAAAACACGAGACAGATATTTATCATGTTTGATAAGTGCAGGTGAAAAGAAAAATACATATAAAATTGTGATAATATTTCAGTCGATATATTTGAATAATAGAACGACGTGATATTCGGATAAACAAGACAAGCAAACGTCTAACTAAAAATAGAAGCCACAAAATATATCCTCGTTAATTTATCACAACGACATGTTTTTTGTCAACACATATTCTCATCGAGAAGACTGATAAAAAAGAAAAAAACGTCTTTTGAATAAAGTCTATACGTAAAAAGAAAAATAGCAACGGCGTTCCTGTCAACTTCTATTCTCGGTCTAATTTTGATTATCATTTATTTTCATCAACAATTTGAGTTTTCCCTAATATGTAAAAACGAGAGAAACAAATAATTGATGAGGAAAGAAAGGACATATGCTCAACAACAATAATATTAGCAGACGAGAGAATAAGAGAAAAATCTAATAAGTAAATTTTTTTCTTTTTTTTTCAAAAGGAGAAAAAGAATAAGAATAAGAAGAAGAAAAACTTTTTTTTTCTTGCTACATTCTATGTCTGTCAATAAAACTCGAACGTGTCCAAATGATTTTTTTTCTGTTCATTTATTCTTCAGTTCCGCTTCGTTTTTTTTTAATTCTTATTCTTCTTTTCTCATCGACTACAACGGTAGGTAGAAAGTCAGTTATTGAATCGCAAATCTTTTCCGTTAGCCATTCTTATTCGATCATCATCTCATTCATAATTTACTCAAGTCCTATTAACTAACTCTCAACGATATATCGAACGAAAATCAAATTGAATATTATTTCTATCTATTGTCAATTCATTCATTCGTGCACATCGACATAAATATATATATATATATATATGGTAAAAGAATTTCGTTGATGACAATGTGTAATCG
>ERZ778027.3722-NODE-3722-length-14536-cov-11.890477_pt1 | contig 14536 bp, 18 predicted proteins | sample MGYA00375757_ERZ778027 | MGnify/ENA primary metagenome ERZ778027 (study PRJEB29350, sample SAMN05389817) | bioreactor metagenome | isolation source: Ammonium sulfate bioreactor | place: South Africa: University of Cape Town | collected 2014-02-18 ... | reverse complement strand
GTTTATGTTCCTCAATTATAACACTTTCATCATTAACTTCGGTGATTTTTTGTTTATTTTTTTAAAGTTTGTTCAATCATTGGTCAATTATCGTGTTCTTCAATTTAGTTTAAATAATATTGTAAATACTGTCAAAATAATTGCTGATGGTAATTTTTTTTGCATAAAAAAAATCTTTTAAGCATCAAATAATCGAATTCAATTGTTTAGTAGAAATTACGTCGTTCTCCATATATGCACACGTATCTCTTTTTCTTTTCTTTCGTTCGTTCTATATATATATCATGGTTACTTTGTAACACGTGCTTTTATTCTTCAAAATAAAAAATCTAAAGAAGATGTTTTCGTCTTTTCTTTGTTCGATTGTAATTCGGTTACGGTCAATAATCTTGATTCTATTCAATTTATGGTTGAATTTTTTCGTTAAACGTTTAACAATCACTTCTCGTATCATCAAATTTCTTGGTCAATATGTTCAACTTTTTCTTGGTATTTTAACTGGCAATCATGTTAGTCTAGTCAATGTTATGGACGATGATTTTAAAATTGGTACAACTGTCGATCAATTATTTCGAAGCAAAAATCAACTTGAACCTGATTTATACGATGTATTTCATTGTTATTTATCAAAGATTATGTATGAATCACCAAGTGCCATTATTGATCAATGTCTCAATTGGGGTTTTAAAAAAACTTCAATTGAAATATTTCAATATAGTCAAATAGAAGATGTAACGAAATATACATATTCAACACAAGCAGCAGTTATTTATCACGAAGAATCGAATCGAATTATTGTTGCCTTTCGAGGAACAGAACCAATGGATCTATTTCAATGGTTAACTGATGCATCAACAAAATTTACTACGATTGCAAATCGATTTCATGATGATAACGCACAGATACGTGTTCATGAAGGTTTTTGTGCTGCATTAGGTTTAATAACAGAATTTGATCCATTGAAATCGATTGATTTCAATCGAAGTATGAACGGTGCACCGATGTTTATTCAAATATTAAATTCGATTCAAAACTATCAACGAAATAATAAATCATGTCAAATAACAATCACCGGACATAGTCTTGGAGCTGGTCTAGCTTCGTTATTTAGTTATGTTTTATTACAATATAATTATGAATCACTGATTTCAGGAGTTTATACATACGGTCAACCATTAGTTGGTAATCGTCATTTTGCAATGTTCTTAAATAAAAAATTAGGAAATCGTTTTCATCGATGGGTGAATCATAATGATATTGTTCCACGTATTCCTGTTATTGAATTACCATCGATTGCATGGTACTATGCTCGAACACCGTATTCAGATGCATTAGAAGCTGCTGGTAATGAGAATCGAATTGTTGGTAAATATTATTTTCATGCAGGATTGATATGTCGTATTGATTATCAAGGAAATCTTGTGAAACAAAATTTCGATGATCAAGAACCAAAATCAGCTCTTCAAGATCGACTTCATTTATTTGATAATAAATATTCGATTCGTAATGCTATTTATTCATTATTTAATATTACACTTCTACGTGCAATATCGTGGTTAATTGTTCCAACAGAAATTAACGATCATTTTCCTGGTGATTATGCAAGAAATATTAAAAAGATTGTTACATCCAAATAGATTCTAAAGTTTTCTATTTTATGTTTTTTTCTCTTTCTTATCATTATATTTTTTGGATGATTCATCGAAATCATTGAATTATAGCTCTGTAACTTATCAGTATGTTGAAAAAGAAACTGCTTGTTTATTAATAAATCGACTGAGAGAGAAAAAAAAATGCTAAAGAGTTTATTTCAGTGAAAATGTCAGATCAATTGAATAATCGAATAAATTCATCCAATGAAATTCGTCCATCTTTATCCGAATCTAACGATCCCATCATATATTTAACTTCATTTCGTGTCATATTTCGACCGATGGTATTCATCACATTTTGAAGTTCATCAACTGTGAGAAAACCGTTGCCATCAAGATCATATTTTTTGAAAATTGCTTCTAATTCTTCTTTGCCTTGTCGACGAAAATATGTTTTACTCATGACAGCTTTGAATTCTTCAAAATCAACATCTCCACTACCATTTTTATCCATTTGATTGAGAAGAGCTTGTAGATTTTTTTCATCAGCTGGAATATTCAATTTTTTCAAGACATTTTTTAATTCTTTTCGCGAGAGTCGACCAGATCGATCTTTATCGAATAGATTAAAAGCATCAAGCAATTGTCGTTCTTGACAAGGCAGTAAACCAGCCATGCAAGTAGAAAGAATAATTTATTAAAAATGAATAGAGAAAGAAAAATACATTCAATACAACTACAACCTTTTTTCTTAATGTAAAACATTTCCTTCCTGATCATTGAAATGTGCAATATATGCCCTGTAAGGTTTTGAGGTGATAACAATTATTCTCTTGTTTATCTATGCCGACCACGTTGTTTTTTTTCTTATTATTATATTTGATAACGTGTTGGTCAATAAAAACATCTTCCAAAAATACGCTACCTTGATGAAGGCAAAGATGAGAGTATTCTTATTGTTCTTGGTGACTTTGTATTCGCAATCCATTCTGTTGAATGCTGAATTTCTTTCTCGTTCACCGTTCAATACAAGTATTTGGATGCAACAATTACTTCCAAATATTTCTCATTTGCATCTATATAATATTACTTTACCAGGCACACATGATGCAGCATCTTTCACTATTACTTCAGCTCTATCGCCCGATCCAACAGGCAATCCTGTTCTCGATGAAATCATTCGACTGGCAGAAAAATTAGGCATACCTGTTCAAGATGTAGTTATACCTTGGGCTGAATCACAGAATCGAACTTTGTATGGACAAGCCGAAGATGGCATGCGTTATTTCGATGTTCGCGCTGCGTACAATGGTACAGATTGGTGTTCGTATCATTTCGATCTTGGTCTACCCATTTACACGCATTTAAGTGCATTACAATCATTTCTTTTATCACATCCAAGTGAAATTATGGTCATTGAAGTTTCACATCTTGTTAGTGCCAATCTAACACAAGATAATTTGAATACATTAAGAGATATGATTATTAATCTATTCGGTTCTATGCTCTATCCACGTACAAAAGATTTTCAAACGATGACTATTGGTGAAATGATTGCTAGTAATCAACGAGTCGTAGTCACTCTAAGTGATGATAAAACTATAGCCAATTATACTCAACTTTGGCCAGGTTCTAGTATGATTAATTCATATGCAAATTCAGATTCATTGCCTCAAATGATTGCCTATAATACGCAACAAGTTCAACAATTCAATACACTTTCTTCTTTGCCAATGAATGCATTGTATAAACTCAGTTGGACACTGACACCACAAGCATCAACAATTGTTGATTCAGTTCTACCTGATAAACCAAGATCATTGAAACAATTAGCTGATATTGGTAATTCGGGATTGAGTGCATTTGCGAATAGTACGTTGACAAAACGATGGAAACTATGCCAATTGTTATTGATTGATTTTCAAGAACGAAGTACAATCATGGACGTTATATTTGCTTCATTCTTTTTATAATTTTTTTATCGAACAAAATGAAATCGATATTTAAATCCTTTAGATTTTCTTTTGTTTTTAATTAAATTCTGCGTTGTCTTATAAAAACCACGAGAACAGATCAATATCATCAGATACACGAAAAAAAAAGAAAATGTTTTTTTGTCTTCGAACGTGGATTATTCTTTTAACGATCAGTAGTACTTGTTTCAGTCAACAACCTGCTGACAAAGGAGCCAATGCTAAGACCAAAAAAATACTTGAATACATAGCCGGTTTACCTAAACAAGGTAAGTAAAACTTCATTTCGAATTGATCAAGTTCATGAAAATCTCGTCTCTAGGAAAATATCTTTCTGGTCAATTCAGTGGTTTTAGTCAAACAGGTTTTAATCTATCTCAAATGAAACAAATTGCCAATGTTACAGGACAAACTCCGGCTATTCTCGGTTGTGATTATTCGTATGGTTGGGATCATACTATTCCTCCTCAAGCATTAATCGATCATACATGTAATCCACATTTAATCGAACATTCAAATCAAAATGGAATCGTACAAGTCAGCAATCATCTACCGAATCCATCGTCACCGGATGCTGGAGATGTTCTAAATCGTTTAGATTTAGTCTTTAGTGATCTCTTAAAACCAGAAACAAAATCAGGCCAAACATATCGATCTTTAGTAGATATTGTCGCCGAAGGTTTAGATGAATTGCAACAAGCAAATGTTACTGTTTTATATCGACCATTTCATGAAATGAATGGAGGTTGGTTTTGGTGGGGTGCACAGAATCCAGCTGAATATCATGCTGTTTGGATTGATTTATTCAATTATTTTACTCAACAAAAGAAACTACACAATCTTCTTTGGGTTTATGCACCTGGTTATGCTGCACCGAATGTAACTTTATACTATCCAGGTGATGATTATGTTGATATTGTTGCATTGGATGTTTATGTTGATAATCCTGTAAGCGAAATTTTGTCTTTTAATGATTGAATATTTGATATCGTTTATATAGTATTCAACTCAAGGTTATGACGAATTAATTAAATTGAACAAACCATTTGCTTTAGGTGAACTCGGCCCGAATACATTAGATGGTCGATTTGATTTTACTTTGTGGTAAGAATCTTCATTTAAAAAAAACAACTCATTAATCTATTCGAAATGATTCTAGGTCAAAAGCAATGGTAAATCGTTTCACTCGAGTCGCTTATTTCTTAGGATGGCGTGATCGATGGTCACCAATTGCTAATAAAAATGCATCTCTATTTTTCAATGATGAACATGTTATTAATAGAGAACAAATATTGAACAATTAGAAAAACAAACGAATATATGATTAGATTATAAGAACTGGAATAAAGAAAGAAAGACGTATTGTTCAATGATGTTGATTCAGTTGGTATATTTGAAGTCATTGTACTAGTACTAGTACTATCGGTAACTGTTGTTTTTGTTGTTGTTGGAGTTGTTGGAATTGTTGTGGAAATAATTGGATTACATTGATCAATTTTAATATCATCAAAAGCAACAGCTATCAATGCTGATTCTATTCGATAGACTTCAAAATAGAATTGAACTACTTGAGCTATTTTATTTAATGACAGATGAACTGTCTGCCAACCTTGACTATCGAATAATGTTTGATACCATAGTATTGTATTTGAATTTGCATCATTCGATAGACGAATAACTACTGTATTGTTATTGGTCATATTTGATTTGACATAATAAGCAAATTGAATGCACATATCACTATTTTGTTCGATTGATTTTGGAACATAGATTCGACCTCGATCACTTGAATTACCTGGTATATCATTATTCCAATAAAGAAATCCACCAGTTGTTGAATTACTCGTATGATCTTGAGCTGGACCAAGTTCTTGATTAGGTATTGTTTCAGGTGTGAGAACAGTAAAATTATATGTTGAACTACCTTGATCATTAAACATATTACACATTGTCAAATTATCAAAATCACATGAAAATGAAAGGAGAGAATCGTATGAAATATACGAAAGTGAATAATCACAAGACGTTATATCGATATTATCCAATGCAAATGAATTGACACCAGTTGCATATGTTTCCACACGAAAAAGAAGTGAATAATTACCAACTGGTAAACTGACACTACCCCAACTCCTGATTGTTTTGGAGAAAGAAAAACAAAAGATTTAATCGCTGGTTTTTATTGCTTCAAAACACAAACTTACCATCGACCTCCGTATCTAAATTAAAGAGAGAAAAAAAAACGATCGAGTAATTCTTTTTGAAATCGATTTCTTACACATAGTAACTAGGCCGTTTTCCAGGCCATAATTCTTGAACTAAATCAGGATTATCAGTGGACATTGCATAGATTCTCAAGTAGGCATTATCAGCTGTTGGATAGGCATAATATTGAAAATTTAAACAATAGGATTGTTCAGCTGTGATTTGTATTTGTTCTTGTAAATGTAAATAACCAACTCGACCAATATCAACGTTTGCACGAACAGATGCAAATACATAATGTCCTGATTGATTCCGAAATGTATAATCAACCGATGGAGTACTGTAATCTAATTTATTTGCATAACTTGCATTTAAAATTGGCCATTGATATGGATAGGTGGGCAATGAAACGAATTTATCCGAACATGATGATTCGAAATCACAACTAAATAAAACTTTAGCTGGTGAAGGTGCTGGACCATCACAATAATCAATCGATAGATCGTCGAATGTTAAATGTTTCTGTAATAGATTCACTACAACATAAATTTTGAGTTTTTCATTTGGTAATCGAACGTTGACTAATGTCCAATCTGTTGTAGATGCATTTCGATCAACGACTGATGCGAGTGTACGTACCGATTCTATTCCTTCACCTTGAATGGCTTGAACATTAAAGAGAAAATTAGTAAGAGTAGAATAATACCATAGTTGAAAGCATGAATATCGTTCTGTTGATGGTTGCGACCAATTTTGAGCTCGAATTTCCAAGCCATGTGTGCCCGGTCCTGGGTTATAGTAAATATAATGACCAGCTTTGATCTTTAATGTATGATCATGATCAAGAGGTTGAGGAGTGTAACCATCCGTTTTTCCCCAAACACCACTGGGAAGAAAATCATTACATGTTGTTTCGAAATCACAATGAAAAATTGCGCTTTGATATAAAATTATTTGACCAAATAAAATGATCAGTTGAAATAGCATCTTTACATAAGAGTAGAATTTATGTTTTCTGGTATCTTTATACTGGAGTAATGACTTCTATGTGGTGCAATAACAATAACAAGTGTGTATATTATTTGAGATAAAGAACGATCTCAGTGTTTTGCATTTCTTTCACCTAAATTTCAATATTCTTCATCAAATTCTCGACAGAACGAGATATGCAAAATAACAGTTCACCTCAAATGGGACATGTATGGAAAAATCGTTGAAAAAACACGTGCATTATTATACTAACACACGCTTGAATGAGAATGTCCTTCAAATAGGAAATAAATCCACAGCTTCAAGATTTATTTTTTTGAACTGTGAAAATAGCTTTTGATTGTTCATGAATAGAAGTAACTAGTGCATGCAATTAAGAAGATAACACTAAAATTATTCGATAGTTTTGTAGATGATGCTAAAATATATCAAACATGTTTAAATAGCTTTTTATGAATTGAACAACTTTTTTTACTTACAAGTTGAAGGTCGTCGAGCTGTTGTTGTTGATCTTGTTGATGTTGTTGTTACTGTTGTTGTTGAGATTGGTGGAAATGTCCTACCAGTTGATGAACAATTATAAAATAATCTAACCTCCTGAATATCAATTGCACTCATATTATGACGTTGTCCAATTGTAACACCTGATTGTTTTGGTGTGATTGTTGGCTGACCATTGGAAGAGAGACGATATGCATCATAATGCATAAGTGATCCATAGTCATATGGAGTGCTTTGTGTATCAACAGTATTTGAATCGTATTTTTCGAAGTTACTCTCCAAACCTAATTATATTTCTGATTTTAAAAATATGTACGATCAGATTTTAAGTTTACCGGGCTTGATATTAGCGTAGTTAATTTCGATGTAATTATCACGATCAGGTCGTGACTGTTCATGATAGAAACCTTTTCAAACAAATAATTTGTTCAACTTTCTAATTATTAAAATAACTATAACCTAGCGTATGCAATAATTCGTGCATAATAATTCCTTCCACAGTGCATCCTGGATGTTGTAAAGTTACAGTGTGTCTCAGATTTTGCCCAACCTAGAAATATGTATAATTCTATAAAATCGGTTAAAAGAATCAGAACAGATTTAAATTACATAAGATGAACAACCACGTTCATTTTCGATACTTATATAAAATTGATCCAATGAATTTCGAGGTCGAAAATGAACACATTGAACATTATTAACTGCAATTAAACGTTCCATTTTCTGCATTGTTGATTCAATTAATGATTGTTCGGTTGAACCTAAAATCAGATTCATTAAATAAATGCTACTATTAATCAAATATGAAACTATAATTCGATGAAATTTCATATGGAACAATTCCATTTGTCCATGCGACAGAATTTCCACGACGTAAAACACCACGTATTATGACTTGAGACGAATCAGGAAAACGCATGTCTCCTTCAAATAAATCAGCTAGAAGTAAATCAAATCAACATATTTAATGAATTTTTTCCCTATGATGATGATGATGATGACGAAAACTCACGATTCTCCTCAACTGATGGACGTCCATCGATTCGAGATATCAAAAGAAAACTAATAATGCTTTTCAACAGCTTATTCAACAGCATTTTTCGCAATTCCGGATTTACTCTTTATGAATTGATTTTTATAAACCTTTAAATAAAGTAATACATAGTAATATTATACAAAAGCAATAAAGAAAAGAAACAAAGATTTAGATATAGTATTACCAGCATCGAATGATGAATCATTCGATACATATTTCAGTTCTATACAATCAAATATAAAGGTAAGTCAGGATTTTGAAATTGAATCCAGAAAGTGAGTAACTTTTTCTTGTGACTATATATGCATACTCATAATCAATATTTTGGTCACATTCGAGTACGAGACAAGTAATTTTGTTTTAAAAGAAATTGTGCATATATTTAGTTAAGCAATGAAAAATAGTGAGGATCTGATTATATACTAAGTAGTTTTTTATTCATCTTCAGACGAGTCATCCGCAATCCACGAAGGTGGTTTAAATTCCTGAATCATTTGCCAAATAATGTCTAACAAATATAAAATACGTAGAAATATTGTAGATAATTGCTTAATATATAGCCTACTTTTCCATTCGCTAATCGAATGATTTGCACCTTGATGTGGATCATTGAGAACTTCAGCAGTTGGCTCATCATCTTGATCGTGTAATGTTGCAAAATATGGATCGGCTACACACATAAATAGATAAAAAGTCTTTTTTTCTCTTAGAAAGTTTTACCGATTGCAGCTGCTGCAGACGGACGTTGAGCAGGATCGAATTCTAACAAACGTTTAAGTAAATTAATACCTAAGAAGAAATCAAATAGAGCATATAGTCATCTATAAATATATTTATTTATTTACCTTCCGGCGAAAGTTGTGTTTGAGCTCTGGCACGAGGATGATCATATCCAACTGAAAATCGCTCATGAAAATTCTGTACTTGATATTGTTCTAATCCACCTATATATTCAAGAGTACCTTTAGAAAACAAATCTCAATAAGACATTATTTTGAAGAATTATTTCTCCCAAACTTGGTTTACAACCCATGCCTGTTAATGTTGCATCATTAGGTATACCCGTTAATTCAGAAATTTGTCGTAATTGATCAAGAGTATCTTTTCCATCGAAGATCGATTTTAAACAAATTAACTGTGCCATGATACAACCAACTGACCAAATATCAACTTTTTCATTGTATTCTCCATCACTGATAAGAACTTCAGGTGCTCGCCACCATCTAATCAAAGACAATTGAACATTCATACTACAGAGATAAGGAACGTACCGAGTGACAACATAAACTGTATGAGGATCAATTGTCAATTCACGTGCAAGACCAAAATCAAGAATCTGTATAGAAAAGTCTTTACAATGAAAATAATATCGTACGCAAACGAAAAATTACGTAAATATCGAATTTTTTTGTTACTCCAATATTCTCTGGCTTTAAGTCCTATTTAAAAGAAGATTACTTATTTTAGTAAATTATACTCTTAACTTACCCGATGAACAATACCTGCTGAATGAATATACTAAAAAATAGCATAACATGAAGTATAAGTATAGAGACTATATGTTACCTTTAAACCTCTGAGAATTGAGTAAATAATATGGTTGATTTCATTTTCTGTAAATGGTTGTGATTTGTCACGTCGAATATTTATATATCGACTTAAATCATAATCCGCAAAATTTAATGTCAAATATCTAATCAAGAAAATAAAATTTTCAATATCATCGAAGAATTATTCAATTTACAAATCCCGAAAACTTCCAACATCAAGATTCGGTGTGAAAACATTGTATAGTTGTACAATCTATTAATAACAAAAAAATCATAAGTAAAATAAAACAAAAGAATTGATACAGACATTTGCATCTCGATGATTAAGATACATGAGTAGTTTTAGTTCACGATAAGCTCGTTTTGCACGAACATCTACTCTAAAAGGATCAGTTAGTTTTTTAATTGCTACAGTTTTTCCTATTTCCTAAATCATATTTTTTATTTATTTATTAATTCAAATAATAATCTCAAACATACTCGATCTGTAGCTTTACTAAAGAAATAAAAGATGATAGAAGAAACACATGCATTGGTAATACGAAACAATTAGCTTACAAAACGACTCCAAAACCACCTTGTCCGATGCGTTCAAGATTTTCATATCGATCAGGTAGCGGAAAGGGTCCACCAGCATTATTTGCCATTTCGATAGGTATATTTAATCAAAAATATAGAGAACAAGAATCTCACGGGATTTTGTTTAAATAAGAAAGAAAAATATAGATTTATATTATCTGAGAAATTTTCAAGCTATAGTTGAGGTGTGTACACATAAGTCGACAAATCGTATGCAAGTATAAAATGCATATATAAATCAAGTTTTCTAGAGTGTAGATGTCTCTGTGATATCCATTTACGAAACTAAGATGCCGATTATCAAGATACCATTGATTTTTATTGATAATCAATGAATAGATTAAAAGAAAAAGAGTTTATTTTTCTTCATTTTTACGTTTAAATATCATTCAGAGGATAGAATGAAACATAATAAGGTCCACTTGCTTTAATTAAAAATGAACCAAATGTATTTGTGCTGTAAGTTGTATAAACTAATACATAGCTTACGTCGGCCTGTAATCTTTGTGTTATACTAAATTGTCCATTCATACCAGCATCATCATCGGATTGTATTAAATTCAAAAGTGGTGTCTCTGGAGAAAAACTGTTCTCATAGATAGAACCAAACGCATCTCTGATATAATCACTCGCCAAAGTTTCATTACTCGGAAAGAAACTCATGGTTGTTTCTTCAAAAAAGTTGGCACTGGTACCATTAATGTCACTAGTGAATGTATAAACACCATTTAAATACGCATTAACTTGAATTGCTTCGTAATAAAAATTGATACCATGACCTAATGGTCGTTGAAAATGACGGCTAGCTATTGTTAATTCACTTGAATATTCTGTTATAACTAAAGATGAATCACTACTACTAGTAGTGGCCATTTCTTCCAGATTTTCTACACGATCGAATACAACTGTAGCTGGGCCAGATACAATAATTCTAAAACGTTCACTAACATAGGGACCATAGATAGTAACAACCAAAACATATGACATGCCTGCTTCAAGATAAGTTATAAAACTAAATTGATTATTTCCACCAGTTAGACTATTATGAGCGATTAGATTTTGTCTCTCATTCGATGGATTAAAATATGAACGATAGAGATAAACTACACCATCAAGAATTTCTTCACTTCGAAAACCGTAGAAACCACTAGTATCAATTCTCACATTGATGGTTTCATTATGTCCAGTAGTTTGAGGATATCGTGGACTATCTTCTGATAAACTACTCGAATAGACAGAAACAACAGATGATCCTGGAGTGTCAGTAATATTTGAATCTATCCAAGAACCTTAAAAATAAAATGTAACCATATAATCATAATGAATGAGTTCCATTTCTTACTCGTTGTTGACTTTTGTGCAACATTAATCAAATAAAATTCTGCAATACCTTCTCCATAAACTTCAACGATGTATGGTCCCGTTATTTTCGAACTATATGTTGTAAACTCCAATATATACGAAACACCAGCTTCAAGGTAGATATTTAATTGAAATTGATTGCCAACATAATCATCATTGCACATTGTTGCGTCTGTGAAGTCCGGTGAATTGTTTACTTCATCATAAATACAACCATATGTATCCATGCTACTATTACTTCGAATGTAGTATTCGCCAGATATATTGACACGAATTTGAATCAGTTCATAATATTTATAATTAGATGCATTTATAGGACTGTTTATTGTCAATTCACTCGAATAAGTTGACAGAGTTAAGTTGGTTAGATCTGATGTTGTAGCTAGATCATCTTTCAAAAAACAAAAAGATTCTTTCTGTTAATCATCTGGATCATACCTGTAGTATCGAAGTCGTATTCTGTTATAATGCTTATGGCTGGTGTTGTTCTAGTAGTTGGCGTTGGCGGACATAAACGAGTATCAGCCATTGACATTGGATAACAAACTGGAGTATCACCACATCGTGAATGCCACACACACTTTTGATTGCTACTTGGACATTCAAAGCCTCCCTCACATGGAGTTAAACGAGCGCAGTTAACACTAGTAACACCACAAATACCAACATCGTCAATAGAGACTAATGGTATGCATCCACATGCAACATTAGTCGAACACGGAAACATGATCTCACATGTTTGAGCACTTATATGAACTAATCAATTAATAGGTAATATATACGTCGATTGAAATAAAACGACTAACCTGTTAAACTGAAGAGAAAAACAATAGCGAAATTGATTGGTAAAATCATTTTGATTTTATTTTAATCGAATGTCGTTCGTTATATTTCTGTTGCCGATATATATACAATACACAGGTGCTTGCGATGTCTGAGAAACCTAAATCTTTTTTTAATTATTATCCAATTCCTTTTTTATTGTTTTATTGAAAAAAATAATTCAATAAATTCAGAAAAAGAACACATTGCAATCAAGATGACTATATATTTAGACGAGTAAGATCAACATAGTCAGGACCAGTTGCTTGAATTGAAAAAGAACCCGTTGTGTTTTCAGAGTAAGTTGTAAAAACTAACACGTATTTTTTATCAGTTTCAAGCGTGTACATCAAACGAAATTGTCTTTCACCAGCACCATCATCATCAACTTGAAGCAAGTTCATTGATGGTGATAATGGAGAGAAACTGTCACGATATAAATAACCAACAGAATCCATACTGTCGTTACCCGTTGAGTTATTATTAACGGAAATAAATCTATAAAATCCGAGTGTCTTCGCTTTGATTTCAATAGCTTCATAGTAAAATGCTCCACCTGGACCTGATGGTCGCTCAAAATAGCTGTTATTCGTTGTCAGTTCACTAACATATTCAGATGTCATTGCGATTTTAGCATTAAATTCAACTCTAGCTGGACCAGATACGATAATTCTAAAAGGTCCAATAACATTGGCACCATAGGTAGTAAAAACCAAAACATATGACGTGTTTGCTTCAAGATATTGCGTAAAATTAAATTGATTATTTTCACCACTTTGGTCATCATAAGCGAGTAGATTTTGTCTCTCATCGGATGAATTAAAATATGAACGATAGAGATAGCCCATACCATCAAGCGTTTCTTCACTTCGAATATTATATAAACCACCAGTATTAACTGTTATATTGATGGCTTCATAATGTCGACTAAAACTAGAAGATCGTGGACTATCTTCTGTTAGATTACTTGAATAGATAGAAACAATAGATGATGGATCTGTTGGAAAACCTGAAAGTAACATATTCGTATTAAAATATAATAAAACAATTCTCTAACTTGTTGTAGTTGATATTTCTTCGACATGAATATGATAAAGCTCTACGATATCCACTCCATAAACTTCAACTGTGTATGGTCCTGTTACATTTTGACCAAATGTTGTGAAGTTCAGTACATATGAAAAGCCTTCTTCAAGATAAACATCTAATTGAAATTGATTGCCATTATAATCATCATTACAAATTGCTAAATTTCCCCATTCTGATGAGTTGGTGATTTCATCGTAGATACAACCATATGTATCGATATTGCTAACACTTCGAATGTAGTATGTACCGGATGTGTTGACACGAATTTGAATGAGTTCATAATATTTATGAGTAGATGAGTTCAGAGAACTGTAGATTGTCAATTCACTTGAATAAGCTGAAAGAGTCAAGTTGCTTGGAAATGATGTTGTATCTAAATAATAATTCATACAGAGCACGGTTTTCTATTGTTTATCATCAATATATCAGTACTAGTGACATTGTATTCATAATCTGTTGTATTATAAGGAAAGTATGTTGCTGTTTCTAAATTATAAAACATACAAAACACGGTTTTCTATCGCATAGCTTCTATATATCTATACCAGTGACATTGTATTCATATTCTGTTGTATTATAAGGAAAGTATGTTGCTGTTTCTAAATTATAAAACATACAAAACACGGTTTTCTATCGCATAGCTTCTATATATCAATACCAGTGACATTGTATTCATAATCTGTTGTATTATAAGGAAAATATGTTGCTGTTTCTAAATTATAATTCATATAAAAGACTATTTTCTATCGTTTATCATCAATATATCAGTACCGGTGACATTATATTCATAATCTGTTGTATTATAAGGAAAATATGTTGCTGTTTCTAAATAATAAT
>ERZ778027.3716-NODE-3716-length-14575-cov-3.252893_pt1 | contig 14575 bp, 10 predicted proteins | sample MGYA00375757_ERZ778027 | MGnify/ENA primary metagenome ERZ778027 (study PRJEB29350, sample SAMN05389817) | bioreactor metagenome | isolation source: Ammonium sulfate bioreactor | place: South Africa: University of Cape Town | collected 2014-02-18 ... | reverse complement strand
CGACACGGTCCACAGGATGGTGAACCCGAACGCCTGCGCCGCCTCGCCGAAGCCGGAGCTCGGGGTGGCGGCCGTCTCGCCCTCCTCCGCGACTTCCCGATAGGGCGGCGTCTCGTCCACCTCCCGGCGGAGCCACAGCCCGATCGGCCCGAACAGGCCCCCGACCAGGAACGGGATACGCCAGCCCCAGTCGTTCATCCCCTCGGGCCCGAGCAGGGAGGTGAGAAGGGCGGCAAAGCCGGAGCCCAGCAGGCCGCCGCCGGCGACCGACATCTGCTGCAGGCTGGTGTAGAAGCCGCGCCGGCCTTCCTCGGACCATTCCGCCATGAATGCGGTGGCGCCGCCCCACTCCCCGCCGGTCGAGAACCCCTGCAGCAGCCGCGCAAGCAGCAGCAGCACGGGCGCCGCGATCCCGACGCTGGCATAGGTGGGCAGCACGCCGATGATCACCGTGCCGGCGGCCATCAGCAGGATGGTGAGCACGAGGGCCGGCTTGCGCCCGCGCGTATCGCCCATGCGGCCGATCACGATGCCGCCCAGCGGGCGGAAGATCAGGCCGACGCCGAAGATCAGGAAGGTGTTGAGCAGGCCGGTGCTGGGATCTTCCTTCGGGAAGAAGTTCAGCGCGAGCGCGCCGGCCAGATAGCCGAACACGCCGAAATCATACCACTCCATGACGTTGCCGATCGTCGCGGCGTAGATCGCCTTGCGACTCTCGGCAGCCGTCGGACCGCGCGATGCGGCGGCTGGGCCCTCTGTGCCGGATGCCATGCGCTCGTCCTTCCCCTTCGGTTCACGGAGAAGGATGCAAACACGGGGCCGCACCGCGCCGGAAGGGGTCCGCGCCAGGGGCCTCCGCCAACGGCGTCGGCGGTGGCCACGAGATCACGGGGCCGGTGCGTGCGGCGACTGCGCCGCACGCACGCGCATCACCGATGCCAGAAGGCCTTGTTGGCCTCGTGTTCGGCCTCGGAGTAGCTGACGCCAATATCCTTCAGCATCCGCCCGTCCAGCTCCGCGATCGCCTGCCGCGTGCGACGCCGCAGCAGCATCTCCCGCATCCCGTCCTGGAGACGTCCCAGGGACCGGCGCCAGGCGGTGGCCCAGGGACCGGATCCTCCCCGGCCGCCGTTGCCGCGGCGGCGCGGCGTGAACGGCTCGAGATCCCAGGGCGCACGGCGCGCCTCGGCCAGGGCCATCTCATGCGTGAGGCCGACATCGGCGAGGCTGCGCTCGTCGAGCTCGACGAGATCGCGGCGGCTCGCGACCGTGCGCAGGGCCAGGGCTGCGGTGGCGCGCGCCGCAAGCAGGCGGTTGCGCAGGGCCGGCTCCCGGGGCAGGGCCGGCTCGAACCCCTCCAGAACCCGATACGACATCTCGAACTCTCCACGTTCCGACGTTGCTGACCAGCGGAACATGGGCGAGGCGGGGTCATTAGAAAAACGAATTGCCTGAATGATGGGATCAAGTATGCTGATGAACATGAGTGATCCCGGCATCCCGCGGAATCTGGGGCTGGACATCGACCTGCTCCGGTCCTTCGTTCTGATCGTGGATTGCGGCAGCTTCACCCAGGCAGGCAGCCTGGTCGGGCGCACGCAGTCGGCGATTTCCATGCAGATCAAGCGACTGGAGGAGATGCTGGGCCAGACGCTGCTGCGGCGCGGCCGGGGCGGCACGATCGAGCCGACGCCGCACGGGCGGTTGCTGCTCGACCGCGCGCGGGAGATGCTGGCGCTGAACGACACCGTGGTCGCGGCGTACCGGGAGCCGCCGCTCTCCGGCACCGTGCGGCTGGGCACGCCGGACGACTACGCCTTCGCCTACATCCCGGCGATCCTGCGCCGCTTCGCGGAGACGCATCCCGCGGTGCAGGTGGACGTCATGTGCCTGCCATCGGACGAGCTGATGCGCGAGCTCACGGCCGAGACGCTGGACCTCGCTTTGGTCTCCGAGGGGCACGACACGGGCGAGCTGGTGGCGAAACGGCTGTGGCGCGGGCCGCTGCACTGGATCACCGCCTCGCGTTATGCGCCGCACCGGCAGGATCCGCTGCCGCTCGCGCTCGCCGATCGTGAGCATTTCCAGCGGCGGGGTCGCGATTGCGAGTGGGCCAACGCGGCGATCGAGGCGCTGGAACGGGCGGGGCGTCGCTACCGGATCGCCTATACCTCGGCCTCCCAGGTCGGGACGCATGCGCCGGTGATGGCGGGGTTGGCGGTGACGGTGTCCACCCTGTCCTGGCTGCCCGAAGGGTTGCGGGCCGCTCGGACGGACGAGGGCCTGCCGCAATTGCCGGATTTCGGGATCATGCTGGTGCAGGCGAAACGCCCGCGCACCCCGGCGCGCGCCTTGGCGCAACATATCGAGGAGAGCTTCCGGCTGCAGATCGACCAGACGCCGCGCAGCTATCTGGCGGCCGAGTAACCGGCGGGACCTGCAGCGGGCGTACATCGGCTCTACGCCGGTTTCACTGGGCGTGTCCAAATACTGGCGGAATCTCCTGCTGGCAGGACGCAGCGTATCTTGGATTGGGACGCGGCTGTGGTTGCCGCAGCGAAGTCCTCGCGGATGACTATGGCGGCGCTGCCCCCCCGGCAGGCCTCACGCGCGGGCAAGGGACGGGGCGCGGGGTCCGGACGCATGCGGTGGGGCGATCCGGGCGGCGATGTAGGCCGGCGGGCGAGCGGAGGTGCGCCGAGGCTTGACCGTCGGTGCGGTGGCGACCGGGGCGGATCGCTTCCTTGACTCACTGGGACAGGGTGCCTAGAACACCGCCTCTGCGCCGCCGCCGGGGGTCCCGGCTGGCGGCTTTTATACCGTGTCAACAGTAAAACGAGCTCATGGCCAATACTGCTTCCGCGCGCAAGCGCATTCGTCAGACCGAGCGGCGGACCGCGCGCAACCAGGCGCGGAAGTCGCGGATGCGGACCTTCATCAAGAAGGTCGAGAAGGCCATCGCCGGGGGCGACAAGGCCGCCGCGGCCGAAGCCCTGCGGGAGGCGCAGCCCGAGATGCAGCGGGCGGCCGGCAAGGGCGTTACGCACGCGAACACGGTGGCGCGCAAGCTGTCGCGGCTGTCGGCGCGGATCAAGGCGCTCGCGACCGCCTGATCAAACGCCGCGGACGGTCAGCCAAACGGTTGACCGTCTCGGACGGCGCGTGTAGAAATGAATTTCGTCAAATTCCTGTCGTAATTTGACTGCGCAGCGTGAGCGCCGCGGGCGTGTTGCGTCGTTTCCCTTTTTTCGGAAATCACGATAAAATAATGGCACCGGTCAATACTTTGATCGGTCGTGGCGATTACTGATCGTTCCTCATTATTCGCGATTTTCGCATTGCCAGCGACCGGGCCTCGGCTTAATCTGGGCTCCATCGAAGCTGGTTCGACCGGCAAGCAGCCACCGTCATCCGATCGCCTGTAGCCCAGGCGACAAGCGTTTTGCCACGGCGTGACGCCGCGGCGCATGCTGAGTCATGGGCGGCCGAAAACGGCCGTCGCAAAGGGGACGTAGGAATGCCCACGACGACGGAGCAGGACCTCGTGGAAACACCCCAACTCGCCGCACAATGGGCTCGGATCCGCGGCAGGCTGCAACACGAAGTCGGCGAAGTCGAATACCGCACCTGGCTGCGCCAGATGACGCTGGCAGGCGTCGATGGCGACGAGGTCACCGTCCACCTGCCCACGCGATTCCTGCGCGACTGGGTACGCAGCCGCTACGGCGACCGGCTGAGCGCGCTGTGGCACGCCGAAGCGCCGGCCATCCGCCGCGTGGAAATCCGCGTCGGCGGCAATATCGGCCCGATCGCTCCCCTCGCCGAACCGGTCGCGCCCCCGCCCGATCCGCCGCCCGCCCCCAATGGCGCCGCTGCTCCGCGGGAGGAACGCAACGAGTCACGCGGCGACCTCACCGCCGCGCTCGACCCGCGCTTCACCTTCGATGGCTTCGTCGTCGGCAAGCCGAACGAATTCGCCTATGCCTGCGCGCGCCGTGTGGCCGAACGCCCCGCCAGCCAAGGCTTCAACCCGCTCTTCCTCTACGGCGGCGTCGGGCTCGGCAAGACCCACCTGATGCACGCGATCGCCTGGGAACTCGTGGGGCGCGACGGCGGACGGCGGCCCGTCACGGTCGCCTACATGTCGGCCGAGAAGTTCATGTACCGCTTCATCGCCGCGATCCGCAGCCAGGCGACGATGGAGTTCAAGGAAACGCTTCGCAGCGTCGACGTGCTGATGATCGACGACCTGCAGTTCCTGATCGGCAAGGACAACACGCAGGAAGAGTTCTTCCACACGTTCAACGCCCTGGTCGATGCCGGCCGGCAGATCGTCGTCTCGGCCGACAAGTCGCCCTCCGACCTGTCGGGCCTCGAAGACCGGCTCCGCACCCGGCTGGGGTGCGGCATGGTCGCCGACCTGCATGCGACGACGTTCGAACTCCGCATCTCCATCCTGGAATCCAAGGCCTCCCGCGCCGGGGTTCCGGTGCCGGGCCGCGTGATGGAGTTCCTGGCGCACAAGATCACGTCCAACGTGCGCGAACTCGAAGGCGCGCTGAACCGGCTGATCGCGCATGCCAACCTGTTCGGCCGGCCGGTCACCCTGGAAACCGCGCAGGAGGTGCTGCACGACATCCTCAAGGCGCATGACCGGCGCGTCACGATCGAGGAAATCCAGCGCAAGGTCGCGGAGCACTACAACATCCGCCTGACCGACATGTCCTCCGCCCGTCGCGCCCGCGCGGTCGCGCGCCCGCGCCAGGTCGCGATGTATCTCGCGAAGCAGCTCACCAGCCGCAGCCTGCCGGAGATCGGCCGGAAGTTCGGCAATCGCGATCACACGACCGTAATGCACGCGGTCAGCCGGATCGGCGAGCTGATGGAACGTGACGGCAGCTTCGCCGAAGATGTGGAACTGCTGCGGCGCATGCTGGAATCCTGACCAGGCCGGCCGAACGCGCCGGCCTGCCTCTCCTCGCCGGCAGGTTCCTCGACCCCTTCCAGCCACACCCGGCCGCCGGTCGGCTGCTTGGCCGCGCTGATCCGGTTGACCTGGGTCAAGGCGCAGGCGCACGCAACCCTGCATCGTCCGCCCGACCAGGAGGTGCAGTGGTGTTCAAGCTGATCCTGTTGCCGCTGCGGGGTGACCCCGCGGAAGCGCCCGCCGTGGCCACCGCCCTGTCCGTCGCGCGCCTGTTCGACGCCCATGTCACCGCCCTGCACGTCCGGCCCGATGTCGAGCAGGACATGGCCGCGCTCGCTGCCGCCGACATGGGCATGGCAGCCGGGCTGGAGCCGGCGCTGAGCCGCATGGAAAAGGAGGCCGAGGCGCACGAACAGGCCGCGGTCGCGACCTGGAAGGCGCTCTGCACGGAGGGCGGGTTCACGGAGGCGAACCATCCGGGCCCGCCGGGCCCGACAGCCGCCTTCCAGGCCGAAACCGGGGACGAGGCCGAATGGGTCGCGAGCCTCGGTCGCACCGCCGACCTGATCGTGGCCGGACGCGGCGACGACGCCCCGGGCGATATCGGGATCCTGGAGACGGCGCTGCTGCAGAGCGGCAAGCCCCTGCTGATCGCGCCCGACCGGACCCCGGCCGCCGGCCTCTCCCTGGCGGGTACGGTCGGGATTGCCTGGAAGGATGGGCGGGAGGCGGCGATCGCGGTCGCTGCGGCCCTTCCGTTCCTGCACCATGCACGCCGCGTCCTGATCTTCTGCGTGCCGGAGGACGGCGAGGCGCCGGATGCCACGCCGGCGCGTCTCGCCCACGCGCTACGCTGGCACGCGCCGGACGTGGCGGTGAAGCTGTTGCCGCGCGGCACGCGCAGCCCCGCTGCCGTGCTGCTGGAGGCGGCGGCCGAACTCGGCTGCGGATTGCTGGTGATGGGCGGCTATGGCCACGGGCGGCTGCGGGAAGCCGTGTTCGGCGGCTTCACCCGCGCGGTGCTGCAGGCGGCGCCGATGCCGGTGCTGATGGCCCACTGACGGGCCGGCACGTCATCTCGCGGGCGGGCGCATCAACGCGCCGGCGCGGCCGCCCGTTCCGCGGGCGGATAGCGGCGCAGCAGGCGCAGCATGAGTCCCATCGCAGGCAGCGCGGCGAACAGGCACAGCGTGTAGAACTCCTTCCACCCCAACTGCGCCGCGAGCACGCCCGAGAACCCGCCCAGGGTATGGATGGCGATCGCCGCGAGCGATGAGAGCAGGGCGTAGTGGGTCGCCGCGAAGCTGCGCGTGCACAGGCCGGAGAGGAACGTGAGGAACGCGGCGTCGGCCATGCCCTGCGCGAACGCCTCGATGGTCACGGTGAGATAGAGCATCGGCACGTTGCCGGGCGTCCAGGCGAGCGCGAGATACATCCCCATCGCCAGCGTCTGCGCCCATCCGGTGCGAAGCAGCGCACGCCCGACCCCGATCCGCGCCACCAGCAGGCCGCCCAGGGCGATGCCGGTCAGGGTGCCGAACAGGGAGAACAGGCCGGTGCCGCCGATCTCGGCGCGGTCGAAGCCCAAAGCGCGGTAGTACGGCGCGGTCATGATCCCGGCCATCGCCTCGCCCAGCTTGAACAGGGCGACGAAGGCCAGCACGGTCCAGGCGCCGGGCCGGGACAGGAACTCGGTCAGCGGATCGAGCAGGGCATGCCGCACCCGCGCCAGCATGCCGCTGGGGGCCGGCAAGGGCTCCGCGACCGGTTCGGGTGCGGCGAGCGTCACCAGCAGGCCGGCACCGATCAGCGCGGCGATGCCGAACAGCGCAACCCGCCAGCCGACGAAGCCGGCCGCCCAGATAGCGCCGCTGGTGGCAATCAGCAGCGCGACACGGTACCCCCAGACATACACGGCGAGCGCCGCGCCCTGCAGGTGCGTCGGGAACAGCTCGATGCGCCAGGCATCCACCACGATGTCCTGGCTCGCCGACAGCCACGCGATCAGCGCCGCCGCGGCGATTGCCCAGAACGGCGCCTGGGCCGGGCTGGTCAGCGCGAGCGCGACCGCCGCGAGCGCGAGCGCGGGTTGGATCACGGCGAGCCAGCCGCGGCGCCGCCCGAGGCGACGGAGCGGTCCGGGCGGCGGGACGTGGTCGAGCAGCGGCGCCCAGAGGAACTTCAGCGAATAGGCCAGGCCGATATTCGCGGTAATGCCGATGATGGCGAGCGTGACCCCGCTTTCGGACAGCCAGAGCCGCAGGGTGAACCCGGAGAGCGGCAGCGGCAGCCCGGCGACGAAGCCATAGGCCGCCATGGCCCAGAGCCGCCGGTCGAAGCCGCTGCGGGGAGGGTCGGTATCGCTCATCGGTTCGCTGCCGGAGTGGGCGCCCCGGTCGCCGCGGGGCGCGCCGTGTGGCACGGACTCCGCCTGCGCGCGGGGGGCGGGGGCGAGGGGAGCAGGGATGGCCGGCTCAGGCGGGGATGTTGGCGTCGCCACGGCCGAGGGGCCGCTGCATCGTGACCACGTCCACCCAGCGGCCGAACTTGATGCCGACCGCGCGCATCGTGCCGACCATCTGGAACCCCAGGCTGGCATGCACGCCGATGGAGCCGACGTTCTCGGAATCGCCGATCACCGCGATCATCTGGCGCATGCCGGCGGCGGTCGCGTCGTCGATCAGCCGCGCGACCAGCGACTTGCCCACGCCCTGGCCGCGGACGTCCTCTCGCACGTAGATGCTGTCTTCCGCGCAGAACCGGTAGGCCGACCGGTCCCGGAACTGGGCGTAGTAGGCGAAGCCCAGGATGCCCGAGGCGTCCTCCGACACCAGCCAGCTCCAGCCGTGATCGACGACCTTGCGGAAGCGCTGCTGCATCTCCTCGACCGAGGGTGGGACCTCCTCGAACGTGCCGGTGCCGGTCAGCACGTGATGCGCATAGATCGCCTGCATGGCGGGCACGTCGGCGTCGGTGGCGGGGCGGATCTCCATCCGGGTCAGCATCCTTGCATATGCATCTGCGCGCCTCTCCGGGCGCATGCGTCGTCGTGTGGGCGCCCCGGGAGGCCGTGCGGGTCCGGTGGTCCGACCGAACAGGTGACAAGGTGTTCGGCGGCGGCCGGCGCGACTCGGGATCAGGCCGACATGGTCGCCATCATGGCGCGATCGGCGCTGACGGGACAGCCTCCGTTTCCCGGCTGCCGGTGGCCGGGCAACCCGGGTCGGCGCCTCGCGTTGGCGCGTGGAGAGGAGTGCGCCATGGCAGACGAACGCACGACGTCCCCGGCCGGCTCGACGACCGGCACGCTCGGCGCCCCCGGCGGGACGAGCACCCGGGCGGCCGCCGTGGAGAGCGGGTCGGGTGAGATGGCGCCGGGCGACGAGGTGCCGCCAGAGACCCCGGGATCGGGCGAGGACGTATGCCCGGATTGCGCCGGAACGGGCGGGCAGGGTGGTGATCCCTGTCCGACCTGCGAAGGTACCGGGCGGATCACCCGCGCGATCGGCGGGGCATAGCGCGGCCCGGTAGGCGTCACGCCGCCTCGGCAGGCGGTGCTGATCACGGGGCTGACTGCGATCGGCCGGCTTTAAGCCTGCATTAAGGTCGACGGCGCATCCTCACCTCACGGCTTGCGAGAGGCTGTGGGATGGGCGTGGAACGCACGCAAGGGGCTGGGCTGGTGGCGGGTTGGTCACCGGTGGGGGCGTGTCCGGTGGCCGAACGCGGCCCTGGCAACCCGATCCGCCTGTGCAACCCGCACCTGACGGTCACGCGCAGGTTCGGCCATATCGTCCCGCGCCGGCCGGGGCCGCGGGGTGTGGCCCTGGTGCGATCCCTGATCGGGCCGGTGACCCTCCTGCTGGCGCTGGCCGTCGTTGCGGCCGGGCTCTATGTCGCCGCGGTGTTCCTGCTGGTGGTGGTGGTAGGATCGACGTTGCGGCCGAGCCGGTTCCACGCCGCTGGTGGTGACGATGGTGTCCGGCTCGCCGGAAGCGGGCGCACGAGGCTGCGCCGTCCGGCCGGCGAACGGCCGCTGCGGCCGCTCCGCGTGGCAGGGTCCGAGGCAATGGCGTGGTCCGAGGCACTGGCGTCAGGCAGCCATGGGGCATGGGTTCTGGATCAGCGCCGCGATTGCCTGGATCGCCGCTTCGATCCGGTCGTGACGGCCGAGACGCACGAACTGGTCGCGGGCCACCATGGCGAGGATGATGGTCGCGCCTTCGACGTGCAGGGTGAAGACCGGGGTGTCTTCGCACTCTGTCCGCGCCGAGATCGTGGCGAAGACCGATCGGTCGCAGTCCTCCTGGTGGTCGAGGTCCCAGTCGGGGAGGAGGCGCGCGAGGCTGGTCCGTGCACGCCGGAGGTCGATATCGGTCAGACCAGTAGGCCGCGGCACGACGCGCAGGCTCGAGCGTTGCAAGCTTGTGAAATGCGTCAAGGCACCAGCTCCCGTCTTGGTCCCAACCCCACCGATTCGGGGTTCGACATGCGCAAGCGTGCGCTCGCGAGGTTAATGGCCGGTTAATTTCCCCCGATGGGGCGTTCCGCATTCACGCAAATTCACGCTGGCGCGGGGTGGACGCGTCTTTGGGGGCTGTTCCGTTGGCAGCGCCTGGTTGGTTTGGGGCGGCGCGCCTGCCTTCGGGGCCCGGTGGCCATGACACGGGGCCCACGGGCGCGTTGGGTGCGCTCGCTCGGGCACGGATGGTGCGCCCGCTATGGTACGCGGGGCGTCCGCGATGGCACGCGCGGTGCGCCCGCTATGGCGTGCCGGTTGCCGATGAGCGGAGGAGCTCATCGGAGGTCATGACCCGCCGGAGCGGTCCAGATCGACGAGTCTGGGGCCGAACGGCTTTGCAGGCTCGTCCGCCTCGGGTGCCGCGGCGAGCAGTTCCGAAACCTTGCGCGCCAGTTGCGTGCGGCTGAACGGTTTGGCCAGCAGCGCGACGCCCGGGTCCAATCGCCCGTGGTGGACGATGGAGTTCTCCGTGTAGCCCGACATGTAGAGCACCGGCAGGCCGGGGCGGAGCGCGGCGATCTGGTCGGCGATGTCCCGTCCGCGGACGCGCCCCGACAGGACCACGTCGGTCAGCACGAGGTCGATCGAAGGCCCGTGCTGCCCGAACAGGCGCAGCGCTTCCTCGCCATCCGCGGCCTCCACCACACGATATCCCAGCTCCTGCAGCATCGTGGCGGCGACCTCGCGGACCGCGGCCTCGTCCTCGACCACCAGGATGGTCGCGGATCCGCGTGGCAGCGACACCGGGCTGCCGGCCCGCGGCAGGGCGCCCGCTTCCTGCGCACGGGGCAGGTAGAGCCGGATCGTGGTCCCCTCCTGCGGCTCCGAGTAGATGTTCAGGTGGCCCCCCGACTGCTTGATGAAGCCGAACACCATGGCGAGCCCGAGGCCGGTTCCCTTGCCGTCCGGCTTGGTCGTGAAGAACGGCTCGAGGGCGCGCGCGAGCACGTCGGGGCTCATGCCGTGGCCGGTGTCGGAGACGGCGAGCATGACGTATTCGCCTGGCCGGACCTCGACATGCGAGGCGGCGTAGGCCTCGTCCAGCACCGTGTTGGCGAGTTCGATGGTGAGCCGTCCGCCGCCCGGCATGGCGTCGCGTGCATTCAGGGCGAGGTTGAGCAGCGCGCTCTCCAGCTGGGCGGCGTCGGCCATCGCGGGCCAGAGCCCACCCGCCTCGACGTAGCGCACCTCGATATGCTCGCCGAGGGTCCGGCGCAGCACGGGCACCATGTCCTGTACGCTTTCCACGAGGTTGATCGGTTGGGGGGCCAGCGCCTGCCGCCGCGCGAAGGCGAGCAACTGGCTGGTGAGCATGGCGCCGCGCTGGGCCGCCCAGGCGGCACGCTCGAGCCGGCCTGCCTGCGGGTGGTCGGCCCCGAGCCGCGCTTGCGCGACTTCGAGATTGCCCAGGATCACGGTGAGCAGGTTGTTGAAGTCGTGCGCGATGCCGCCGGTGAGCTGGCCGATCGCCTGCATCTTCTGCGCCTCGCGCAGCACCCCCTCGGCCTGGGCGCGCTTCGTCATGTCGGAGATGGTGAGCACGAACCCGCCACCCGGGGTGGGCGTCCGCCGCAGCTCGAACGTGTGTCCGCCCTGGCGCGTCCGCTCGTAGGTGATCGGTTCGCCCTTGCGGGACGGGCCGAACCGCACCTGCTCGCCGGTTTCCAGGAAATCCGGGCTGTCGCCGTTCGTCTTGGCGACGATCGCCTCATATCGCGTGCCGACGTCCAGCAGGGGGTCGGGCAGGTCCAGCAACTGCGCGAAGCAGGGATTCCAGTTGAGCAGGCGATGGTCGGGCGAGAAGACCGCGACGCCCTGGCTGAGGCTGTCGAGCGAGGCGCGAAGCTGCTGGGCGAGATTGCGCTGTTCGGCCTCCGCGACGTAGGAGCGCTGCCAGGCCAGATTCAGCATGCGCGCGGCCCAGCCGAGCCCGATGATCGCCAGTAATGTGCCGACGCCCATCCAGACGCGGACCCATGCCGTGCGGGCCTGCAGGGTGGCGACCCGGTCCGCGAGCAGCGTCCGTTCCGTCTCCCGCATCCGGTCCAGCTGGGTTGCGATCTGGCGCATGTAGTCGAGGCCGGTATCGGTGCGCACCACGGCGAGCGCCGCGTCCAATCCCACCGTGCGCCGGAGCTGGATGGTCTGGGCGAGCTCTTCGAGCTTGCGCTGCACGAGCGGGCCGAGGGCCTGGATCCGGGGTTGCTGGACGGGATTGTCGGCGGTGAGGTGGACCAGCTCCCCCTGCAGCGCGTTGACCTCGTTCATCGCGTTCCGGTACGGCGCCAGGTAATCCTCGTCGCCGGTGAGCAGGAACCCGCGCTGGCCCGATTCGGCCGACCGCAGGGCCCGCTGCAGGGCGCCGATCGTGTCCATCACCTCGTAGGCATGCAGCGACCAGCGGCGCGCATCCCGGGTGGAGTCCATGCGCTCCCAGGTGAGCCCGCCGGCGAGGAGCACGAGACCCATCAGCACGCCCAGGACGAGGATGTTGGCGCGCGTGATGACGTAGCGGGTCATGAGTGGATCACGGGTGGGATTCCTGCGGATCGTCCCGCACTCTTGTCACGGTTCGGCGCCGAAGTCCCATGCTGGTTGCACATCCCCGCGTGCAGGCCAGGGCCTCCCACGGCGAAGTGGCGCGCGATCCTGCCAGCGAGCACCGCCTGGCGGGGGCCGGCCGGCCCCCGGTCGCTCAAGCGCGTCGCCGCAGCCTGCGAGGCGGCGCGACGCGTTCCAGCAGGGGAGAAAGGAAACGGCCGGTATGGCTCTCGGGGTTGGCGACGATGTCCTCGGGCGTGCCTTCGGCCACGATGCGTCCGCCGCCCTCGCCGCCTTCCGGGCCGAGGTCCAGGATCCAGTCGGCGGTCTTGATGACTTCGAGGTTGTGCTCGATCACCACGACCGTGTTGCCCTGGTCGACCAGCTCGTGCAGCACCTCCAGCAGCTTGCGCACGTCCTCGAAATGCAGGCCGGTGGTCGGCTGGCCCAGGGCCACGTAGCCCAGCCCGACCTGCTGCAGGATTTTGAGCCGGTCGTGGATGCGGGTCTGGGCGGAGAAATACGGCACCGCCTCGTCCACCGTCATCGCCAACACGTCGGCGATCGACTTGTCGCGGAACTTGATCTCGAGCGTTTCGCGATTGTAGCGCTTGCCCTTGCAGGTGTCGCAGGTGACGTAGACGTCGGGCAGGAAGTGCATCTCGATCTTCAGCACGCCATCGCCCTGGCATGCCTCGCATCGTCCGCCCTTGACGTTGAAGCTGAACCGTCCCGGCTTGTAGCCGCGCGCGCGGCTGTCCGGGAGTTCGGCGAACCAGTCGCGGATCGGCGCGAACAGGTCCGTGTAGGTGGCGGGATTGGACCGCGGCGTGCGGCCGATCGGCGACTGGTCGATGTCGATGATCTTGTCGAGCAGTTCCAGCCCGTCGATGCGCTCGTGCGGGGCAGGGACCTCGCCCGACCCCATCAGCTTGCGCGCCGCCGCCTTGTAGAGCGTGTCGATCACCAGCGTGGACTTGCCGCCGCCGGAGACGCCGGTGACGCAGGTGAAGGTGCCGAGCGGGAAGGCGGCGCTGACCTGCTTGAGGTTGTTGCCGCGGGCGCCGATCACGCGGACGACGCGGTCCTTCTGCACCGGGCGGCGCATCGCCGGCACCTCGATCCGGCGCCGGCCGGAAAGGTAGTCGCCGGTGAGGGATCTCGGGTTGGCGGCGACCTCGGCGGGCGTGCCCTGGGCGATGACGTGCCCGCCATTGATCCCGGCGGCCGGCCCCATGTCGATCAGGTGGTCGGCGGCGCGGATCGCGTCCTCGTCATGCTCCACCACCAGCACGGTATTGCCCAGGTCGCGCAGGCGGCGGAGGGTGCCGAGCAGCCGGTCGTTGTCGCGCTGGTGCAGGCCGATCGAGGGCTCGTCCAGGACGTACAGCACGCCGGTGAGGCCGGAGCCGATCTGGCTCGCGAGCCGGATGCGCTGCGACTCGCCGCCCGACAGCGTGGCGGAGCCGCGCGCCAGGGTCAGGTAGTCGAGCCCGACATCCACCAGGAACTGCAGCCGGTCCACGATCTCGCGCAGGATGCGGCGCGCGATCTCGGCGCGCTGCGGCGTCAGCGTGGGCAGCACGGTCTGGAACCACTCGAGCGCCCTGCGGATCGACAGGTCCGAGGCCTCGGCGATGTTCTTGCCGGCGACGCGCACCGACAGCGCCTCGGGCTTGAGGCGGGCGCCCGCGCAGACGGCGCAGGGTTTCTCGGCCTGGTACCGCTGCAGTTCCTCGCGCACCCAGACGCTGTCGGTCTCCTGCAGGCGGCGCTGCAGGTTCTTCAGCACGCCCTCGAACGGCTTGGTGACGGTGTAGGCGCGGACGCCATCCTTGTAGGTGAAGGCGACGGGCTCGTCCCCGGTGCCCAGCAGGATCGCGTCGCGCACCTGGGCGGGCAGGTCGCGCCAGGGGATCTTGGAGTCGATCCGGTAGTGCTTCGCCAGGCTCTGCAGGGTCTGGTCGTAATAGGGCGACTGCGCGCCGGTCCAGGGCGCGACCGCGCCCTCCAGCAGGCCGATGCGCTCGTCCGGGACCACCAGCAGCGGGTCGAAGAAGCTCTCCAGGCCCAGCCCGTCGCAGGCGGGGCAGGCGCCATGCGGGGAATTGAAGGTGAACAGCCGGGGCTCGATCTCCTCGATCGTGAAGCCGGAGACCGGGCAGGCGAAGCGGGAGGAGAACACCGTGCGCTCCCCGCTGTCGGCGTTCTCCGTGTAGGCGACGCCGTCGGACAGGGCGAGCGCGGTCTCGAAACTGTCGGCGAGGCGCGGTGCGATGCCGTCGCGAACGACGACGCGGTCCACCACCGCCTCGATCTCGTGCTTGATCTTGCGGTTGAGCGCCGGGACCTCGCCGATCTCGTACAGCGTGCCGTCCACCTTCACCCGGGTGAAGCCGCGGCGCTGCAGTTCGGCCAGTTCCTTGCGGTATTCCCCCTTGCGGTCGCGCACCACGGGCGCGAGCAGCAGCAGGCGCGTGCTCTCCGGCATCGCCATCACGCGGTCGACCATCTGCGAGACGGTCTGCGCCTCGATCGGCAGGCCGGTCGCGGGCGAATAGGGAATGCCGGCGCGCGCCCAGAGC
>ERZ778027.3708-NODE-3708-length-14596-cov-12.101575_pt1 | contig 14596 bp, 8 predicted proteins | sample MGYA00375757_ERZ778027 | MGnify/ENA primary metagenome ERZ778027 (study PRJEB29350, sample SAMN05389817) | bioreactor metagenome | isolation source: Ammonium sulfate bioreactor | place: South Africa: University of Cape Town | collected 2014-02-18 ... | reverse complement strand
TGGTTCATATTGCTACCGCACGATACTGGCTCAAATTCGTCCACGCCGCCTAGTTCGGCCCGAGCTTGCTGACATGCATCACTATAATTGCCTCTGCAATGATCAAGTTGTTCATCTCTTTTATTTGAAAGGTCTCTAAGATTATCTGCAAGCTCGCACGCGCTTGTGTCTCCCCCCGAACAAGCAAGCCGGGCTCTATCGAATTCTTCACGCTCTTTGTGATTTAAATAATTATTCTGATACGCATTTCCCGCATATGCGGCACCGGTTCCGCCGGTGGCGCCGCCGACGCCTGCGAGGATAGAGCCCGTCACTGTGTTAGTCATAAACTCCGCTGCCGAGCCAGTTAGGCCGGCATCCTTGACGAATTCCGCCACGAGCTCCCTGACCTTCGGCGCCAGCAAGGCAGACGAGGCGCCGCCGAGCGCACCGCTCAGCATGCCACTGAAATCAGTAACACCCCCGAGCAAGCCACCTGCAATGGCGTGTAATGTGGCGGGGCCGACGCCTCCCTCCTTCCAGAATTCACGCTCGGCATCAGTAGTCGCCTCCGCATACTGCTTTGTCGACCAATTCCCGATCATATTGGCGGCCTTGGCGGCTGCATCATCGTAGAGCTGTTGTGTCTTCAGCTGCTCGCCGAGGATTTTCTGAAGATCGGGAATGCCGGGCAGTGACGTGTTCGTATTCGCCGTGTCGCGGCGCAGTTCGTCGATATTCTGCTGCTGATTTGCCGGGTCGGTGATGATAATCTCGGCGGGAGAAACGGCGCTCAGTGCCTTCCCCGTCTCGCTTTCGCCCTCCTTGATGGGCGGGGAAACCGACGGCCCTTTACCGGATAGGCCGCCGCCATAAGAGTCCGCCTTCCACTTGGAATGCGTATCGACGTCCTCGAACTCCAGCGTCCCAGTCTCAAGACGACTGTCTTTCGAGTCAGCGTCACTGGTGATGAGGCCGCCCTTCAAGGCGGTGTTGCCGTCCACCTTGATGTCAAAGCCACCTTGACCGGCATGAATGCCCGATTGCTCGGAAACAATGGCGGCATCGCCATTGGCGGCCTGGTAAGTACCGGATATAGCTGCGCCGCTTGCCCCGACGCCTCCACCGACACCAGTCTGCTTGGCCTTGCTCGTTGTCGTGTCCAACTGGCTTTCGATGTTCAGATCGCCGCCAACGTCGGCAACCACAGTCTCGCCAGAAACAGTCGCCCCCTTCAGATTGGTGTCATTGCCGGATTGCAGATAAACGCCACCACTGCCCACAACATGTGTGTTGACGTTTGTGACCGTCGTTCCGTTGGCATTACCCTTCCCAAAATTGAAGTTTCCGCCTGTCAGATCGAGATTGATTTGCACACCGCCTGACACACTCTTGCTGGAACTTTCGGCGGTCGCTTGCGCACTGATCAGATTGATGTCGTTACCGGCGATCAGAGCGATGTTGCCGCGGCCACCCGTTCGCTCGCCCTTTTCGTTATAGCCCGCGGCGATCTGAGCGCCAACGGCGTTGATATCGCCGCTCGATGCTTCGATAACGACCGTATCACCAGCCCGAATGATTGTCGGAACCGGAACCGAGGCGGACCCTTCCGCGCTGTTCTTCTGGTACTGGAAACCGGCTGAAATCGACGTTGAGAGCAGCGGGCCATCCTGCTTGAATTGCCCGGGCGTGATCGGTTTACCGTTTACCAGCGCATCATAAGCGTAATAGCCATTGATCGCAGCGATCGTTCCCATGGCAATCGACTGGCTGGAGTTGCCGTCACCGACCCGTTTTGCTGCGTCATAGACATTCGTCGCCGCAGAAACGACACTCGAAGAAACCGTTGCCGTAACACCGGCGAACAGTTCCTCATGCACATGCTCGTAGTTGGTCTCGTCCTGCGCGGAGAGCAGGTTCACGTCACGCGTGGCCGTGACGGCCACGTCATGCTCGGCCTCCACCTTCGCCGCTTGCAGATTGGCATCGCGGCCGGCATTGATGACGACGTCATTGCCGGCTTTCAGCGTGGAAACGGCGTTGGTGTCGGAACCCTGACTCGTTTCATCCTTCGACTTTGCAAAGCCGATACCGATCGACGCGCTGCCCTCGCCCGACTTTAGCTGAATGCCGAAGCCCGAGCGCTTTTCCTTGTCCTGCGAGGCATAGCTCTCCGCCCCCGGTGTAATGTTGACGTCGCGGGCGGCATCGAGCGCGATGTCGTGCCCGGCCTCGACCTTCGAGCCGATGATGTTGACGTCGCTCTGGCGGGCGGTGATCGAAACATCGCTGCCCGCCGAAACCTCCGACGGCGCATTGACCACCGCATGCTCGTCGTGGCTCTTCTGCTTCTTGCCCCAGAGCGAATAGAAGCCGTCGCCCGAACCGGCGCCAAGGCCGGATTTCTTGGACGACGTCTGGAGATCGTGGGTTTCCTGCGCGCCCATGACGGAAACGCTGTCCCCTGCGATAGCGACGTTCTCGCCCGCGTTCACCTTCGAGCCGGCAACGGCGACGTTCCTGCCGGCATCGAGATTCACATTGCCGGACGCGCCCAGCTCCGATGCGACGGTGGTTTCGTCATATTGATGGCCCGTGCCGCTCGATTTCGACAGCAGGCCGGACTTCGACCGGGACGTATCCGTGTTCGTGGTGTTCTTGCCCGATGCGATCACCAGATCGCCGCCCGCATCGACATTCAGGTCGGCCTTGCGATCTTCGGTCCCGGCCTGAACCTTCGAGGCCGAAATGGTCGTGTCCCCGCCGGAACGGATATCGACGCCACCGGACCCGCTGATAGAAGAGCCGACGACCGTTTCAGTTTCGGTTCGGCTGTGGGTTTCCTTCTTGCTGAATATCCGTTTGGAACGCGTGTCGAGCTGCGAATAACCGGTATCCCGCGCTTCCGCGATGGTGACATTGTCGGTCGCGGAAAGCTCGACCTTGTCGCCGGCATCGACCTTCGAGCCGATGATGCTCACGTCGTGCGTGGTGCCGGCATCGGGCCCGTTACCGGCCTTGATACCAACCGAGCCACCGGCGCTGATTTCCGAACCGATATGTGTTTGCGAGCCCTGCTTGAGTTCGGAGCCGATGGTTTCCTTTTGCTGCTGGGCGACCGTGATGTTCGCATCGTCTGCGGCTTCCAGCGCGACATCGCCGCCCGCCTTGACCTTCGAACCCTCTATCAGAATATCGTCGCCGGCCTTTATGTTCGTATCGCCGCCGGACGAGAGGCTGGACTGCTTCTGCCATGTCGAATCTGTCTGCGAGAGGCGTGTGCCTGCCACGCCATTGACCTTCTTTTCGACATCGGCTGTCACGACATTGACCGAGCCCTGCTCCGCCTCGATATCCAGACCGCCCTTCGCCACCACGTTCGAACCAATGATATTGACGTCGTCCGTCGCCTTGATGGACGTGTTCCCATCCGATTGCACGGACGTGCCGAGGACATTGTCGGAACCGTTGTTGGTTGCGCTGGCAGTGTCCAGCACGACGGTCTTGCCGCTCAGGTCGGCGTCGGCGCCGGCCTTGATATCGGCGCCATGCAGCGTAAGTGCCTCGCCTGCGGACAAGCTGGCATTGCCGCCCGCTTCCGCTCCGCTGCCAGCCTTGACGAAAGTCTCGCCGCCGATCTGCATGTCGGCCGCGGAAATCGTCAGATTTTGGGAAGCGGAAAGCGAAAGATCGTTTCCGGCCGTGAAGCTGCCCCCCGTGGCGGTGATATTGGTTGCCGCGAGCTGGAGATCGGTCTTCGCGGCAATCGTGCCGGAATTGTTCACTGCTCCGACCTTCATCGCCACCGAACCGCCCGAGATGAGCGCGCCGGCAACCGTCAGATTGGCCCTGTCGGTATTCGCGACATAGACCGTCGGCACCAGAACGTCGATGCCGTTGACAGTCTTCTTTTCATACCAGACCATCGTCTGCGTCAGGTTGGCGATCATTTCGGGCGAGAGCTTTTCGCCAATCGTCAGTCCGTTGGCGGCGGCATAGTCCACACCGCGATCAAGCAGGGTCTTCATCTGCTCGATCGCGTCGCTCCCAGGAATGAAGGAGCCCTTGCCCAGCCCCTGATTGACGAGCTGGCGCAGTTGCTGGTCGACCAGCTGGTTTTCGAAATAGGCATCGCCCAGGAAAGGAATGGACCTGTCCGGATTGTAGCCGATGCGATTTATGAAATAACCCGAACCATAGAATTTTCCGATATCGAGGAACTCGGCGCGCGTTTCATAAAGAAATGTCTGGCCGGGGACCGTTCCCCCAAAGCCGCCGGAGTCGGGCTTCGGCGCGCTGGAACCAAGAGCAGTCTTGATTTCCTCGGCAGTCAGCGCCAGATCTCCCGCCTGCAGGCTGTTTCCGGAAACAGGGATGCCCTTGTCGGCGAGCAAATCCGAGATCGCGGAATTTGGAGTGAAGAGCGCGCCACCCGCGGTCAGACCGTTCAGAGCCGATGTCGGATCATCGGTTACAGGTGCGGCGGAAAGTTGCGCGCCACCGGCAATCGAGCCGGCTGCTGGCGTATTGTTGACAGTAGCGAAGCCACTGATGTCCATCGTACCGGCGGCTTTGATGTTAGCAAACGCGCCGTCGATAACTGTCTGCCCTGTGACGCGCGAATTGCCCTTGTCCAGATCGTTGACGGCATTGCGGTCTCCGTTGGCATCATAAGCTTCACAGCCGCCCCTCGCCTCACAGGTCGATGTAACCGTCCGGTAAAGGGCGATGCCTTCATTGTTGAGAACCGATCCTGTCAGCTTCGCATTGCCACCCGCCTCGATGGAACTATAGGCGTTGTTGAGAATGGTTGCGTCGATATTGAGATTGCGCCCCGTCTGGATCAGAGCCTGCGGCGACAGATCTCCATCGAACTTCTGCTCGTGGATCGTCTGACGCATCTGAGTGCTCTCATCCCATGTAAACGACCATGCGAATGAGTTGGAGTTGTTGATGACGATAAAGGCCTTGGGCTGCAGATCGGGGCTTAGGATGATGTTGCCGTCTGCATCGGTCGGATAATGCTTCCGCAGAAAGCTTTTCATCTCCCCGACGTCATGAAGATTATCACCCCATTTCCAGGGTATGTTGCTGTCGTAGGGAGCGTAACCCCTCGTATGATAGGACGTGCCGTCATCGAACGTGACAACGCCGTAGAGCTTGTCCTGCCATTCACTCGTACGCGCAAGCTCTTCACCGGGATAAAGGTTAATGGGGCCATCCGCCTGCGGATTGTTGAACAACTGGCCCAGCGGCTTGCCCCAGGTTTCCGGATTAAGCTCGAATTTCACTATCTCGTCATTGCTGATGATGTAGGTGGACCATGTCGGCGTCGATATACGCTTGTTGGTCAGATTTGCCGTTGTAATGACGGCGTCTCGCCCGGCCCTGATCAGCCCCGAAACATTGGTGACAGACCGATTACGTCCACCGGCGGCATCGGCTGCGATGGTCAGGTCGTTGCCGACCAGCACGGCCCCCTGATCGTTGACGAGATCACCTGCAACGTGGAGACGGCCGTCCTGTCCTGCATATACGAGACCGGTCGGCGTGTTATTGAAGTTGCCCGCGATGTTAAGGGTCAGGTCGTTATTGGCGGCAAGCTGGCCGGAATTCGACAGGGAGGCCAGCGTGAGCGTCAGATCGTTGGCGGCCAGAAGCGCTGTGGCCGATGTCGTCGTGACAGTCTGCGCGCTGATGGCAATGTTCCCGCTGCCGCCATTGGCCGTCACAGCGCGGATTTTTGCATTCGATGCATCGGCGGCGCCTGAGAGGTTCAGCGCGATACCGCCGAATGTCAGCGTTGAATTGGTGAGATCAGCGCTGTCCGCATTGACGATCAGCGTACCGGCAGTTGCAATCTTGCCGCGGCCGTTGCTGAGATCAAGGCTTTGCAGGGTGAGCGAGATATCGCCTTTCGCAACCGTGTCATGATCAAGGCTGATCGCGCCCTGCTCCGATTTGAGGTCGGCCGAGGCAAAGCTCCGCAAGCTGTTATAGGCAATATTGTGCCCGGCCCGTGCTGTGAGATCGCCACCGCTGATCAGTTGGTCGGCCGTGATCGAGCCTCCGGCCGCACCGAGCGTCATCTGCCCCGCAGCAGCGTTTCCGGTCTTGAGGATCAGGGAACCGGCGGACTGTTCGGTCGCCGTGAAGTCCACGCCGGAAACAAGGGTCCCGATATTCATCGAACCTGCATTCAACGAAGCGCTGCCGCCAGCCAGAGACTGGCCGGACAGGGTAAGGGTGCCGCCGGCCGTCAGCGCCAGATCGCCGTGAACCAGCGTATTTGCCGACAGATTGCCGGTCGCGGATGCGATCATCCCGCCAGACGACAGAAGACGGCCTGCCGTGATATCACCAGCCGTCGCCGTCAGATTGAGTGCATGGGCGGCATCGACAAGCTCGACCTTGCCGCTGCCCAGTTCGGCCAGATCGACACCTGCAACGGCGGTATCGAGAGTGATCGCAGACCCTGCGATGGAGATGTCCGAACCGGACAGCAACTGACCACTGATCGCAGTCGTGCCCTTAATGGTGGCCGCGCCATGGCTCGTCACATCGGCGGCGCCAAACGTCCCGGCCGTGGCGGTGAGAGATCCTGCCGACAGCAACCTCGTGGCGTAGACCGCGTCATTTGCCGTCAGAATTGTCTTTCCGGCCTTGGCCGGATCGGCTTCGAGAACGAGAGCGCCGGTCTGATCGGTCGCAGCAAAATCGACACCGGAGGCAAATGTGCCGATGTTGATCGAATTTGCGCTGAATGTGGCATCGCCGCCGGAGAGCGACTGACCGGACAGCGTGAGATTGCGCCTCGCCGTCAGATCGAGGTTTCTGTGGGCAAGCACGTTGGCGGAAATATCATCTGTCGCTGATGCAATGATGTCGCCTGATGAAAGCAGGCGGCCGGCCGAGAGATCGCCCGCCGTACCGGCCAGACGAAGCGTATGGGCCGTGCTGGCGAGCGTAACATTGCCGCTCGCCAGCGCGGTCAGATCGACGCCTGCGACCGCAGCGCCCATGTCGATCGAAGGGCCGATCACGGAGATGTCCCCGGCCGAGAGAAGCTGGCCGCTGATGCCAGTCGCGCCCGTGATGATGGCTGCGCCATGGCTGGTGACATTGGTGGCGCTGAAGCCGCCAGCGTTGACGATCAGATCGTCCGCCGACAGAAGTGTTGCGACATCGATGTTGCCGGCCGGGGCCTGAAGCGTCAGGCTTCCTGAATTGCCGACCACGATGGCTCCGTTGGACGAAGCCTGGCTCGCCGCGAAGTCCACCCCGGATATGATCGCATTCGCCTGAATATTCGCCCCGCCGACAGTCACGGCGCCCGCGCCGAGAAGCTGGCCCGCGATTGCCGTGCTGCCTTCGATCGTCACCGCACCGTGGCTGGTTACGTTCTGCGCGACCACCGACGAGCCGGTCACATTCATATTTCCGGCGGAAAGCAAAGTGCCGATGTCGACCGCGCCGTTAACGCCCTGCAGGGTCATGTCGCCGGTCGAGCCAAGCCGGATGCTGCCATTTGCGGCACTGGTCGCGGCAAAGTCCGCGCCGGAAACAGCGTTCCCGGCCTTTATGGACCCTGCCGAGGCAACGAGCGCGCCGCCGGAGAGGATCGCATCTGCGACAAGAATATCCCGGCCGGCAGAAAGACCCATATTGTTGAAGCTGATCAGCGTGCCAGCCGCAATCGAGCCGGATTCTGCCTGGACCGTCAGTTCGCCGCCACCTGCCTTGACCGTTCCCGATAAGGCGATGTCGCCCGACGCCGTTTTCAACAGGGCCGCGCCATCGGCGTTCACATCCGTCGCGGTAATTCCCGAGCCGGCTTTGAGGCTCGCATTTCGGCCAGCCGAGATGCCGCCGGCTGCGATGGCACCTTCAGACGTCAGTTCGACGTTACGGAGCGAAACCACGTCGCCGGCGAGCGAGAGAAAACCGTTCCCCGCTTCAAGAACGACATCGTCATCGGCGGCGACGACCTCAAGGGTGATCCCTTTGGCCGCCTTGACAACGACACGCTTCTTCGACGTCACCTTTCTGGCTTCGACTTGGCGGCTCTTTGAGCGGAGATTCACACCGTCGCGTGCCGATGCGTTGCCAAGCGAGATACGACCATCCGCTGAAAGCGTCAGGTCTTCCGCATTGGCGGCCATGTCGCCGCGCATCCGCACGCCCGCGCCCTTGTCGGTAACGACGATCTTGATACGGTCGGCCTGCATGGCTCCCAATGCCGAGCCATCGATGGCAAATTCCCCGGAATCGTCTGCACCGTCCAGAGCGGTTGCCTCGCCTGTGGCGTAGTTGAACTTTTGACGGCCCGCGGAAAGTCGCAGATGTTTGCCGTTGACTGGTCCGTCGATCTGAACCCGGCGCGAGACGATATCGAACAGATCGACCGCGCCGTCGCCGGCCGCGAAATTGCCGCCCCTGGAGCCGAAGGTGACATCGCCACCGCGCACGGTAAAACCGGAAAGCCGCCCGTTTCCGTCTATATCCGGTGTGCCGGTAGTCAGCGTTGCACGCGGCGTGTTGATGAAGCCGCAGCCGTCGCAGGTGATGCCGTTGGGATTGGCGACGATGACGTCCGCCCGGCCGCCATAGACTTCCGTCGGCCCGAGCAGCGAACTCCGCCGCCCGCTCGTCACCTCGTTGAGGATGACGGAGGCGGGACCGGAATTCTTCAGGTTGGGATTGCCCGGCGTCACGCCGCCGAGCTTCGATATCCCGGCTTCGCCATTATGGTTGTTGAGGATCAGGCCCGGCGTACCGACATTGAAATCGCCGTATTTGTTATGCGACAGGCCGGAACCGTTGGGCGTGACGATATCGACGAGCGGCACGCCGTTCGGCGCCGCGCCGACATTCGGCTGATTGGCGGTCGGAGCGCCGCGATCCGGCGCTATCTGCTGTGCCTCAACCAGCAGCGGCTGAAACACCAGGAGACTGCTCAGAAGAACGGCGACCGACTGGCGTGCCAGACAGATCGTTTGCCGGACCAGATGCCGCCGAAACAGAAAACCTGATTCTCGGGAAACCGATGCGCGGATGGATTTGCTCTTCATCAGTCTGTTCCTCAAAAAACCCGAAAGAGGCGGCTCCAATGACCAGAAGTATCAACTACCTGGGCGACAACCAGGTCTTGACGTTCTGCGTGAAGGAAACGGCCAGCTTTTCCGCCAGATGCTCCTGACTTTTGGTGGTAGCGGCATTTACCGCGACGGCAACGACAACACCGAGGCCGCTGCCTCTCATTCCCCGATCCTCACCCGTGATGCGGGGATTCTGTGCGATGAGCTTGCCCGTCGCAGCGTTTTCAAGCCGCACTGTTCCCGCGATGAAACTGTCTCCGCCACGAAGAATTCATCCCGGCTCCGACGCAAGATCGGCCTGCTGAAGCGTTATAACCAGCCGTGTCGGAATCTGTCCGCCGGGATAGCCCCTGAGATCTCTTGCAGCGACTTTCTGTAACGCGGCTACGACCATCGATGCCTGCTGTGCCGATGTCATACCGTTCATCATTGGCAACAGACCCGTAGAGACGTCCGGCGCGGACTCCACCCTTACTTCCGTGACCCGCGTGCCTTTCAAGGCGTCAAGCAGGCGAGGATCACGCGTTGCACAACCTGTCATCACGACAGCTCCCAGGAGCACGGCGAAAATCGCCCTGGCAACGCCGCCAAAATTTCCAGATTTCGAAAGCATATTTCCCCTCTCCTCGCTCACCACTGGAGCGACGTGCTGACAAAAAACAGATCCCTTGCCCTGGTATTGGCCGTACTAGCGATGAGGCGCGAATAGCCGATATCCGCGCCGATGCTGCCCCCGACCAGCCGCGCGCCGACGGTCCATGACGAAATGTCGCCTCCGGGCAGGCCAAAGCGCTGCTGTCTGAACGTGTGTCCGTAGTCGATGGCCGCATAGGGCCGCAACTCGCCGAAGCGTTTGGTCAGGAGCGTACTGCTCTTCCATGGTACGGTGCGCCAGGCGATCTCGTTGCGGGTGAAGACCCCGCTATTGCCGAAAAGCACGCTGTCACGGATACCGCGCACATTGCTGTAACCGCCGAGCGAAATCTGTTCGGCGCCGTAAAGGTTGTCAGGCGAATATTGCCCGTTGACCGTTGTCGAAAACTGGAGGTTCTGCCCGGAAAGCTGAAACGGTTCGGTGACGCTGATCGTGCCGCTGAATTTCCTGAACTCCGGCTCCGCATCGCCGGCTCCGGGTTCCCCGCGCCGGGTCGCCCCGAAGATGCCGAGGCCCTGATTGTAGTTCACGTCGAAGACCCAGAGCCCACCCAGCATACGGCGCGAATGAGAGAGGCCGAGACTGGCGACGGTATATTCGCGGCTCCCCACCTCGATACGGTTTCCCATCAGGAAATTATCGGTCTGCTTGTAGCTGAGGCCCATGTTCAGCGTGGTGATGGAATCCTTGTCGCGCAGGATGACGCGGTCGGCATTGAATCCGACTTCACCGGAATCGCCGGACGTATCGATGTCACCGAAATTGCCGGGAGCCGAACTGCGGTATTTGTACCAAGAACCGTTGAGCGTGAAGGTCCAGTAGCCATAGGGCACGCTGGCGGAACCGGAAAAGCTGTTGCTCTGGCCGATGCCGTCATCCGGCCATGGATAGTCCGGGCCGCTGTGTTCGTAATTGAGCGATATCAGGTCGTTGAGCGCGAGCAGATTGTCCATGCGAAACCCCATGGACGTTCTGGAATAACCGGTGGATTTCTGGCCGAGATTGTTGTTAGCGAGCGAGAAATGCCAGGGCAGGTCCGGCTTGTTCTCGACATTGAGGATCGACGTGCCCGGTTCCTTGCCCGGCAGCATCGACGTTTTGGCGTTGTTGGAGGAAAGGCGGTTGATCTGGTCCAGCCCCTGCTCCATGTCGCGGATATTCACCGGCCGTCCCTTCATGCCGGGGAAAGCGGTCGCCAGCACGCCCGGCTCCTTTGCGAGCTTGCCGTTGAGATAAATGTCCGAAAGCGATCCTTCAGCCGCGACGAGACGCAAGACTCCGGTCCGGGCGATGTTTTGCTCCGGCACATAGACCCGGGACGTGATATAGCCCTTGTCCATGTAAAGGGCGGTGATGCCCTTGAGCAGGACATTGATATCGGCAAGCCCGATGCAGCGGTTCCGATAGGGGACAAGAAGGGGCTCCAGCGACCGCTGCGAAAGCAGCTTCACGTCGTCCACCTCCACGCGTCGCACCCTGAAGCATGGCCCCTTTGCCGGGACTGACTTCTGCTCTTCATCAGAGGCCGATGTGCCACCGCGCGGGGTCGCCTGACGCAGCGCGTCAAGCCGCTTCTGCAAGTCTTGCTGCGCCTGCCGGCGCATGAAATCGTCCGCCGGTGACGAGCCCGGTTGCGGCGACTGCGCCAGCGCGGAAGAAGCGGACACGGCAAGCACTGCGCAAAGCGCAAGCCGCGACGCGGCCTGACGGGCGAACGGCATAACGACGCTCCCCGATTACGCTTTGGACGGCTTTTGCAGCTCGGCAAGGGCCTTGGCCAGCCCTTTCAGCGAGAATTTGAGGTTTATGTTCTGCCCATTCATCAGACGAAGATGCGCTTCGCCCGAAGTTCCCTTCCGCAATGCGTCGAGCATTCTTGCGTCGAGCTTCTGCTGCGCCCAGCAACCTGCCTGATTGCAGTTGCGATAGGGAATCGTTGCCAGTTCCTTGCCCCCGGTACCAAGGCCAAGTCCGGTCGGCAGAACCACATTGAGCGGTACAAGCGCTGTCAAGAGAAGATCGCTCTCCGACGCCTTTTTTCCAGCCTCCGGAGCGGTTCTGGCAATCGCCAGCGTAAGCACATTGACGTTCTGATCACCCTGTCTGACCTGAGCGATCTGGGCAACCTCGCATTGCTGAACGTCCTTGCCGCCAGCCGCCTTTACATTGGCGCAGCGATAGAACCAATCGTCGAAACGAACCGACTGAACGGCTGGAGCCTGCGGTTTGCTGGCTCTCGCGTCCCGAGCCTGAGCCAATACCGGGCACGCCATGAAAATTGCCGTGCCGATCCCCAACCGTAAAAGATTCACGCCGAATTGCATTAAAATTCCCCCGATTCAGACAGTCATGGCCCACTCACATGACAGCAGATATTCCGGCCAGAAGGTTCTGGCAGCCCCGACACTCAACTCAACGCCTGATGCATTGGCGGCAGGATTGCGAGGACACCCGTCAATTGCGTCCTATGCATGCAGGAAACAGCGAATACAACCACAATAATTCGGTCCGGATACGTAAAGCCTGCTGCCATGTCAAGCATTGTCAGCGGAAATCCCGGCTTCATTAGACTTAAGTCAAAAGAACAAAACGACAATTCCGCACAACGTCTGTGAACAAACCCGCCGCCGCGTTTCAAATTGGTACGTTGCGCCGATATTGTCTGCAAACGATGAATGTCGCCATATTGAGGATTTCAATCGTCCGTCCTGCTCTCGCAGGAAGTAGATTCCCCGAGCCTCGATCACTGAGATAAGATAGCGTTCTCACGCAGGAACGGCAAAACCCGAGTTCAGGTGCGACATGCAAAAAATTTCGCTGGTGACCTGAGCCCCTGACCTTCCTCCAAATTTTGGTAGAGTCCGTCGTATCAAGGAGACGGACGGAATGAAGCGTGCACGGTTTACGGACGAGCAGATCATCGGAATGCTGAAGGAGCAGGAGAGCGGTCAGAGGACGGCCGATGTCTGCCGCAAGCACGGACTATCCGAGGCGACCTTCTATAAATACAAGGCGAAGTATGGCGGCATGGACGTCTCTGACGCCCGGAAGCTAAAGGCCCTGGAAGATGAGAAGCCAAGCTGAAGAAGCTACTCGCCGAGGCGATGCTGGACAATGCCATTTTGAAGGATGTCGCATCAAAAAAATGGTGACGCCCGGCGCAAGGCGAGATGCGGTGGCCCATGTATGCGAAGAGCATGATGTGAGCCAGCGCCGGGCGTGTGCAATCCTGGCCGTGGATCGGTCGAGCGTGCGATATTGCAGCGTTCGGCCCGATGATGCGTCCATTCGCGAAGCCATGAGGCAGGTCGCGTCGGAGCGCCGTCGCTTCGGCTATCGCCGCATCCATGTGATGCTGGATCGACAGGGCATCGTCATGAACCTGAAGAAGCTGCGTCGCCTTTACCGGGAAGAGAAGCTTGCCGTCCGCAAACGCGGAGGTCGCAAGCGGGCCTTGGGAACGCGGCGGCTCATTGCACTGCCGTCACGGGCCAACGAACGGTGGAGCCTCGACTTCGTCAGCGATGCATTCACCGATGGACGACGGTTCCGTGTCCTGGCCGTTGTCGACGACTTCACACGTGAATGCCTGGCGCTGGTCGCGGACACCTCCCTCTCGGGTCTGCGTGTCACGCGAGAACTCGACACCGTCATGGCCCAACGCGGACGCCCGCGAACGATTGTCTCCGACAACGGCACGGAGCTGACCTCGATGGCAATCCTCAGATGGCGCCAGCAGACACGGGTCGAATGGCATTACATCGCGCCGGGAAAGCCTATGCAAAACGGCTTCGTGGAAAGCTTCAACGGCAGTTTCCGCGACGAATGCCTCAACGAAACACTGTTCTCGTCCCTGCCTCAAGCCAGGGCCGAGATCACCGCATGGAAGGAGGATTACAACCGACAACGACCGCATTCATCGCTGGGCAACATCACGCCCAACGAATTCGCTATGAAAATGGATATGGAAAAACAGGCCGCATAAAGCCAGATTGAAAACCAAAGACTCTCCGAAATCCCGGAGGAAACTTGGGTCTCAGGTCACGATCTATAGTTGCACCACCTATGCCGAATTAGGGTAAGAGGGCAGGTGGGATAGCGAATCCGAACTGTACGTCACGAGTGAACGGTAAAAGCCCCGACGCTTTCGCGTTCGGGGCTTCGCGTGTCTCGCCGGTCTCGATGTAAGCTGTTGTTACACTTCGATTTCGAGTGTTTTATGACAGAATTGGTTGCGGGGGCAGGATTTGAACCTGCGGCCTTCAGGTTATGAGCCTGACGAGCTACCGGGCTGCTCCACCCCGCGTTATGGGTGTGATTGTATTGAACCGGTGTGGGTATGTTTCGCGTTTTGCGTTGACTGGTCTGTTTTGTATGGTTTTGAGAAGATGTTTTGATTTCGTGTTCTTGGCAGACCTGGCAGCGACCTACTCTCCCGCGTCTTGAGACGAAGTACCATTGGCGCTGGAGCGTTTCACGGCCGAGTTCGGAAAGGGATCGGGTGCAGCCGCTCCGCCATAACCACCAGGTCGGCGAAGAACACAAATGAGAAGCTGTTGTCTTTCGTGCTTTTCCAGTGCGTGCCTCGAACGCTTTGGCGTTCGCAAGGCCGACTGGCCGCCGACGCCGATGCGCCGCCCCGTCCGGAGCGAAGCGGCGTGAGCCGCGACAGCGTGAGGACAGAAGAGACATCGAACTTCGTTCGATGGATATTGTAAATGGGAGTGATCAAGTCGATCGAGCTATTAGTACCGGTAAGCTGCATGCGTTGCCGCACTTCCACACCCGGCCTATCGACGTGGTGGTCTACCACGGCTCTGATAGGGAATACTCGTTTTCAGGTGGGTTTCCCGCTTAGATGCCT
>ERZ778027.3703-NODE-3703-length-14623-cov-17.771074_pt1 | contig 14623 bp, 14 predicted proteins | sample MGYA00375757_ERZ778027 | MGnify/ENA primary metagenome ERZ778027 (study PRJEB29350, sample SAMN05389817) | bioreactor metagenome | isolation source: Ammonium sulfate bioreactor | place: South Africa: University of Cape Town | collected 2014-02-18 ... | reverse complement strand
CCTATACAAACGATATCACGATATACGATCATTACGATACGAAATCGAAGCTGAACAAGCATCCTCTTTTTTAGAAGAACTGAGGGTCGACGAAGAAACAATCATCGAAACCAATATTGCCAGTTCGACTCTCATAAGACAATTAGGAGGAGAGACTTTTGTGCTCCGACCATAATTAATCAATCAAAAGCAAATCTAACTAAAGATGAATATGAACTTATAAAACTCGGGCCCAAATTCATATTCAACGACCCTACCTCAGCCGCCCGTCGTCGTACCATCGAAATTTCTAATTTACATAATAAACTGAAGAAACAATTCTATAACAAGAAAGTTAAACCCGGAATGGTAGTAGACAAATTTATCAATGAACTCGAAATTATTCTCAAAACCTTACATGATACAAATATCACTGACAAATATCGAAAATACAAAGATCGAAATTACACAAATAATACAAATAGAATTATATCATATGATACACTAGATAGTATTATAGGAAACAATACACCTCAAATAACTAATAATCTAAGAAATCAATCAAAAAATTACAATCGAATAGTGAAACGTCTTAAACACAAATTACGTCATACAAATACAATTATACAACGTACAGACAAATCCAAAATCTTCCATTTAGGAAGACAAGAAGATTATTTGAAAAAATCGGATGAACATATGGAAATAACAGGAGCATATAAATGTCTAGACAAACATGATCCATTACCAGAATTAATTCAACGAACAAACAGTTATCTATTAAAATTAAGATTAAAACATTTGATTACACAAAAACAGTACGAAAGCTTAGTCGTGAAAACAGAAGAAGTCGATTTAGCACACTTATACTATCTACCGAAAGTACATAAACAAGACACCCCTCTGCGACCAATCGTTGCAGGTATGAAACATCCTACAATTAAAATATCTAGGATGCTTGATAAATTACTTCGTCCTCTATTCAATAAAATGGCAGCTACAACTACTGTTACATCTGGTAATGAAGTTCTTGACAAGTTAGGAAAATGGTCAGTCAAAAACTTACGCCAAACAACAACTTTCTGCACATTAGATGTATGTAACCTTTATACAATGATACCTCAAATTGATGGTGTACTATCCTTTAAAAAAATGCTTGACAAATTAAATCTGAAACATGTGAGTGGTCTATCAACAGAAACAATTATTAAATTAAGTCGGTACGTATTACAAAATAACTATTTTACATATAATAGTAGATATTATCATCAAATCCGCGGTGGAGCCATGGGCTCGCCCCTTACTCTTACAATGGCCAACTGTTATATGTACTTCTACGAGCTTGATATTATTAAGCAAATTACGAATAGTGGAGGAATTTACATGCGTTACATAGATGATATCTTTATAGTGATTAACTGGCCAACTAGACACCTACATAAGCAGATTAACATATGGAACAATTTCAATATGAATATTAAGCTCAATCCACATGTAGATCAATCAGTTAATTTCCTTGATATAACAATTGAAAACAAAAACGGACAATTATTTACAAAAGTTTACCATAAGCCATCACATGAACCATATTTTTTGCCATACAACAGTATACATCCATTACACATAAAAAAGAACATTCCATTTGCAATGTTACTCCGTAGTATAAAATACTGTTCTACATTCGAAGCCTATCTTGACGAACGTGAAACAATACGTATGGCACTACTACTTAACAAATATCCGAATAATTTTATTGACAATCAATTCAATCGAATATTTACAAAATATAATATAAACACCCATTTAACACATGAAAATTATACAAATGAAAGAAATAAAATAATTAACAAACCAATTACCAAAGAAGATCAACTGAATACCAAATATAACCAATCGATGTATATCCATTTTACTTATTGTACGAGCATGGTCAATTTTCCAAAGAAATTCAACGAACTTTGGAAGAAATACTTCGAAGACTCACCTATAAACGATATCAATCCTATACTTTGCACTCGCAACACAAACAATCTTCAACTACGACTTACATACAATAGATAATGATACTATCTCTAAAGTAACCATTCGTTTCATTACGGATCGGTTGCGTTCATATATACTACAAATTACAATGTGATCCACTAAAATAATCCTTGGCAAAATCTCCAATAGATTGCTTTATTACAAGATCAGATTTCTAGTAAACATCCGACTTAGTTCGGCATGATTACGTATTTTATACAAAAATTCCAATTGATAGCTCTAAATTTTATTACAAAACCATATTTATATTTCTCGTAAACATCCGACTTAGTTCAGCATGATTACGTATTTATATACAAAATTACAGTTAAATACAGTCAATAATTCAACAATAGACATTGTTCAGCCTTTCTACTTCATATGCTCAAATTGCTAATTAAATTGCTCGATTTTTCTACCTTTTCATTTTTTCTCTATTACTTTTCATTTTTTCTTTATTGCGTTGTACACACTGATTTCATGCACGGCCCTGATGAGTGTTTAATATAATAATAAACAACACGAAACGCGTCGGTCATTTCAACGTGCATTTCTTCATTATTGAAAATCATTTATATAAACAGATCGACTGCTGAAAAGCAGAGCAGAGAACAGCGAATTGAATTGTCTTGTTCAAATAAAGGCAAATCAATTTGTTTTTAAAGAACCCTCACCCTCACCCTCACCCTCAACACCCTCAACACCCTCAACACCCTCACCCCTCACCCTCAACACCCTCACCCCGCCCAAAGGTTTTATAGTCACATCCTCCCACATTTTGCTAAATCCTTGATTAATACCCGTCAAATTTGTCGTGGCCAACGAACGGAACAATTGAACTTGTATCATCCATATTAGGTTAGCACCCACGGGTGTCGACCCACCATTCCACCAGTCAGCACGATAAGAAATGTCACTGATCTTCTCACGTTCGAAACTAGTGACATTCTCTCCGAGCATGAGCAATTGTTTCGTTGCCTCAAGTGGAATACCAATTTTGTTATACCACCAAAATCGATGTCGAAAATCTTTGGTTAACCATACACTCAATGCACAATGCACCGATGACAATATGGTTGGATCATTGGGTATGGTTGAACCATTGACAGTGATCGCCTGTAACATCGTCGTTATTCTCGTCATATGTTGAGCTGTATCCCAGTGAACGTGTTGATCGAAATAATCAAGATCAGGCCAAAAGCAGGTGCTATTCAGAGTTCTGTTGAAGAGAAGCGCCTGTTGGATCGTAACGGAGATGTTTTCTCCTGTTGGCCATACCATCAATCGTAATACACGCTCACGAATGATCGATATATCATCGTTCGTGCCATGGCCACTGATGGATAGTATCAAACTCGAAGAGACACACAGAACAAGGAAAATAAAACGAAGATGTCCTCCGGTCATATTTGTCCGTAATGTGCGTATTTTTTCTCTCGCTCGCTCTCTCTCTCTCTCTCTCTCTTTACACGAAATGTACGGAATAACTGATAAGAAACAACGTGATGATGCACATACAAGTGACACAGATATCCTTATCTACCTGAAAGAGATACGAGGCGTATATGCCTGCGTCAGCGGAGTCATTTTTAGATTTCTTCGATCGAAAATGGGTAATACGGAGAGTTCTTCGAAGCATGATGCTCATGTCATTCCTGTCCAAAACTCTGAATTGCCTCTCGCTTTTGAACTGGACGAGGCAACCGTTTTCAAACAAATACTCGATGCCATTCCACCTGCCTACCGAGAACCAATCACTCATCTACCTCCACGACCACTCATTGATATTCATCGACATCATATCAAGGCCATATGTCAATTACAAAAACATCAGATATCTGCAGCGAGTCACAACGAAATGTATGCAGTCCAACGTCTGAAAGGTCTCCTACCTAACCACAAGAATCACTATTTATTCATGGAAATGTACTGTGTTCTATCGGAATCTTTATTGAAACAGAACGAAATTGCCGATGCACTCGTCGCTAGCAAAAACGCCCTAGAATTACTTCTCGAGTACACTCCGACGGATTACCAAGAACGCAGCATCGTATCCAATCGTTTGGGTCAATGTTACAAAGCTGAACATGCATGGACCGATGCTATCACTTCGTTGACGCAAGCGATTGAATATCTACGTCAATGTTCGAGTTCGAACAATGAGAGTATTGCGAGCGTGCAAGCTGATATTGACTTGATCAAGTGAGTCGAGATGACCGATGGTGAACGACTAGATGATCTGTTTAGAAAACGAATCCGCGTTGAAATGCTGATGGAACAGACCGAGTCTGACTCAGGCGAGAGTGAAATTGACTTTCAACGACGTAAACGAGCAGTGATCGATGCCTTTCATGCTGAATGTGGTTTACTGCCTTACAATCTCGCTGAAACTCAACGTCTGCCGGAGAAAAGAACCGAAAGTCAAATCACCGAGAAAACACTGAACGAAGTGCTCGCTGCTCTGATCAAGTACTTCTATGGCTATGCCCTGATTCAATTCAAAGCCGGTTGTGAAAAGGCGACGTTCATTGCCGCTGCTTTCAAACAAGCTCGCATGGCAACAAGCCTTCTCTCGCCGGCGATGATCGAGGCCGCCCTGACGATCATCACTCGACGAATCGATGAATTTGCAGCATTGAAAGATCTACCATTTGTTCTCACCTTTACCGATGATAGTGATACTCTGCTGAAAGGTGTACGAGAATTCATCGTCACGACCAAAGATGGAATTCATCTGAATGAAAGCAATCAACCGGGATATGAAACACGTGATAGTTTTGACTGAGTGATATTTCTGTTTGAATAAATTTATTCATCTTCAATCTCCTCATCGATTTCTTCGGAAAATGAGGAAAAGAACTGTTTATCGTAGCAGCATTGGCAGATACAATTGATCTGTTCGTCTAATGAACATGCATGCAATGCCACAGATCGTCGTTGAACTGTCCTTTCGCATGCAGTACAATAGAAAGTGATCTTCGATCGAGCTTGATTCGTATTTCTCATTGAATATTGACAACGACTGTATAATTTCAAGCAGTCTTTGTTCATCAGATTTCCTTGATTGATCAATGCTAGGAGAAAATGGATTTGTTCCGATTGAGAATCGACTTTTTCTCGAAGTTCATTCCCAATTCTTTCCAAGCCACCGAATTGCTGCTGCAAACGATCGATGACAGGTCGAATCTGTTGAAACGGACATTTTGTCAAATGAACATCGAGATCTTCTCTTTCTCCGCGCCATGCACATTCAATATCCGCTGCTGAACATCGAACCAATCGCTTCGAACATTGCTCTTCATGTTCACGGAAATTGCCTCGTTGAATGTTCATCGCCTCACATTGATTGCACCGAACCAGTAATCGATTGAGTTGATTCGTGATGATTTGCGTATTGATCGGAGTGAAGGTCTCTTCGGTCTGTCGACATGTTGGACATGACTGATGTTCATCGAGCCAGGTTTCGATGCAATGACGACAGAATGTATGCTGACAGGACAGACTGACAGGTTGTTCAAACGGTTGAGTACAGATAGGACATTTCAATTCTTCGTCAATTTCGTTTTCGTGCATGTATTCGTAGGGATGATTCGATCGAGCAGTTGCCATTCTTTTTCTTCACATTTGGAAAAGAATAACAAAGACAAACCCGATGTCTTTTCGAATATGACGAAACCAGCTGTTGTCTCTGTTTCGAGTGTGAGAGTGAAGGCATTTAGTCTGTGTAGTGTCGATAGTTTTGTTTCAATTATCAAATTTCCCCATAAACTCGTTCGAACTGTTAAATATTTTTGAATCAACTTCAAGATAAGATGTGGATACATTCTGGAAGTTTGAAAACACGGGCAAAAAGTGATCTATTATGTTCGTCATCAAAAGTCTCCGCAATCACAAAAAATATTTTTGTCGTAGAAGAAATTCAGTATCAGAAAACAGATGACACTTTCCATGGACAACAGGTCGAGTCGCGAGGATATTATGAGTTGTCAAGTTTTCATATTCTAGTCAATCTTTCCTTGGCAAAGCGAATATATGTTTCAATCTCTTGAAATCTCGGATGAGTTAGCGGTAATGATTTGCGCCAGACTTCTTTTGCTTTCAAAAGATATTCGAGAGCCGTTGTGTCGTTTCCATTCCGAGAATAAGCCATCCCCATGTTTGCGTAAGTAATTCCAAAATTTTCATGTGTACTTGGAAGAGATTGACGATCCAACTCCAGCGTGCGGAAAGGGCAAGTTTGAGTTGCGTCGTCATAGAATAGCGCACTCATTGAATGAGTAAGCTGTGCAAAATAAAAAAAACAGAATACGACATTTTAGTCGCTCGAAGAAAGAACGCAAAGGTCCATGACTCATTCAATCCTTTGCTTTCCTCCCTTTTTCTTGATTATGTTTTCTACATCCAATGCACGCACGGAGTTGTAGCAATCCATTTTTAGAAAAAAGATGATAATCCTTTGAACAACTGTGAAATCTTTCGAAAGCGAATGTTAGACTGATTTTTTGGTGCGCTTCTTAGATAAATTTATTATGGAAAAGAAAGGATGCTAAACAGAAGAAAAATGGTTAAATAAAAAAGAATCGTTTTTTCATAAATCATGATGATCGAAGTACGATTGTGATTGTTTTAGAAAAAAAAGAGGTGAGTGATAGAACACTCCCTGTTAACAATGTCCATATGATGTGGAAAACTGAACAATCAAAGAAGTAGCGATATTTATCAATGACTTTAGAGGACGGTCCTGGAACAGATTGTTTTAGAAATCAAAGTGCATGATAACATTGCAAATTAACAAAGGTTTAGAAAGAATTCTTTTTGAGATCGATGCTTCGATACGAGAATCAATACTCGTCGAGTCTCGATACCGATTCTCGAGACCACACAATACCAATACCATCAATACCAACACCGATCAACACTTCGATCCTACGAGACCATCGATGCCACCAATACCAATACCTCGAGTACCAATTCTTCCAATCAATACCCGATACTCAACACCAAGACTCGATACCAGTATTGGTGTTGGTACATGTCTATGGACAACTGAGAAAGATGGATGTTGCATCAATGTCAAACACGAGTCTCACGCATCGTTTGAACATCACAGATGCTGAAATCATGGACTATCTCGATGATTTCGAGGAAATGATTGATGGGCAGAAACACTCCAAACGAAATCAGATTGTCGCCATCTGTCATCGAGATTCTTTCTCATGTCAAATAGATGAAGTTGACCCTCATCTGATCTGATCATGTGCTTGTTATGAACAGCGTGATGATTGAGATCGAATGAAGATACTTTGAGAAGGATCAATTGATCTGATATCACTTCTCCCATAGAATGCGAACGTCGATGACTTTGGGATTGTTTTGGTCGGATCAGTGCATTTTCTCGTCGCGACCATCAAACTGCTGACCGAAAGAAGGTGATCACATTGAATTCCATCCCAATGCATTGTAGAATATCACTTGCCTCTGTGGAGAAGAGCGTGGTGTACGGATAAGAGGTCAAGGAAGAGATTAGTGACTGGTAATCTTTCTTCAGAGCAACGAGTGACTTTCTTTCAAATTGTTGCCTATCATTTTCATGTTGATCTTCTTTCAAGACTGGAGATCGCTCAACTACAGTTAACAAAGATTGAACAAAACATAAAATATGAGAATCGCTTTATTCCCATCGACGATGCTTCATTTGACAGATTTAGAAAGTGATCGACTCTGATTGAGGTGAACAATCATACAGTTCATCCATCCGACGTACAAACAAACAAAAAATGATATATCCTTCTTTTATTTGGATTTCAAAAACTCTTTTTCGGTTTTGTTTTCAACTTTGATCAACTTCAAATCGTTGGATTCGATGATTCCAACTATCGACAACATAGAGATTATTCTCAACATCAAATGAGAAACCTCTTGGGCCACGCAACTGATTGGATCCTTGTCCCCCACCATTGCTACTAACAACAACAGCACGACCTTCTTTTGATCCCACATGCCAACACATGATTCGAGCATTCCAACCATCAGCCACATAAACATCACCCACTTCATTCACAATCAATCCATAAGGATATGATAATTGATTGGAACTGTTTCCTTCACCTTGTCCACCAGCAACAACAATGCCTTCTTTGGCATCTTTCATCCATTTCATCACACGATGATTCTCGCCATCTGAGACATAAACAGTCTCATGGCGATCGACGAAGAGGTATGTTGGTGTGTTGAGTTGATTGAGTCGATCTCCTGCAACATTTTCACCTGCTACAACTGTTCCTTCTGTCTCACCTTTTCTCCATTTTTTCACTTCATGTCTCTCAAAATCAGAAACAAACAAATCTCCATCGTCATTCATCATCAATCCCCAACAATCAAGATTGTGAATGAGGATTTGTTTGTCTTGTTGACTTTCCAGCGACCATTGAACCACTCTGCCGTTTCTTTGATCACAAATGATCAAGGATTTGTTCTTTTCATCGACAATTACATCACTTGGTCCGTTTAATTGATCGATTCTGTCTCCTCGACCATTTCCTCCGGCCACCACTTGTCCATTGTCGTCACCTAACTTCCATCGAACAACACGATGATTGACACGATCAGTAACATAAATGGCGTGTTGTCTATTATCCACATAAATCCCAAGAGGAATGTCGAGTTGATTTGATTGGTTTCCTTTTCCATTTCCTCCAGCAATGGTTTGAGCATTTGCTTTCCATTTGAGATTTGCTTTGAGTTGATGACGATGAAACGTCATTTGAACTCGAAGAAAACAAAAACGGGAAGATCTGTCGAGTATTTGATAAAAAGTGAAATTTTCCATTGGAGAGAGAAAAACTTAGTTCACGACTGTGGAAACAAAACGATACAATCCAGTTGATTTTTGGATTTGTTTTGTTTCAACGACAAAAAGCAAGTCATTTTGTTAGATGTTCGATAGATAAGAGTGTTGAATTCGATCTCAAGTTGACACAAAGATATCGGTGAAGTTCGCAGTGTATTTTCTTTCTTTCAGAAATATTCGCCACAGTATTTGAATAGAATGTGGGGTTTCTACGTATCAAATAGAGCTCGTTGAACCCTATGAGATAGTGTGTTTAGTTCTGACGAAACAACTAGCGTCAACAACGATATACCAACAAAAACATTGTCATTCTTCAGGACTATTGATATTCAATGGAAGGGATATTTTCAGAAAAAACTCATAACTTCGCCAAGTTCACCTGCATACGTATATTATATGTGTGATGATATTCTGTGTCAATAGTTTTCCAATACACTTATCAAATTGTACGTTCAATTTGATTCCGCTCGCCTACTGGTCTCTACTGCTGAAAATATTCAATCTGTCCCTCACTAAATTCATCTTTCCATACCAATGGAAAGACACGAGAATTCTTCTTCTTGCGAAAAAAGAGGCTTTCTGCGACCCGTCTCACACCCGTCCGATCTCCCTTCTCGACGTCTTCTTGAAAATCAACGAGAAACTTTTTCGGACCTGTTTCAATGATATTCTTGCAAGGAGAGGAATCCTCCCGAACACTCAATCGGGCTTTCGAAGCGATTTTCGACTTCAAACGAGAGTTCTTCTTTTCTTTGAACAAGTGGCCAGCCTAATGGCGAACAGCTTACCGGTGGCTACTATTTTTGTCGATTTCAAGTCGGCTTTCGACCAACTGTGGTTTCAAGGATGTCTGGGCAAACTAAAAAGGATGGGAATTCCGAATAGCTACCTCAACTGGCTCAACTCATGGCTTACGAACAGACGCGCATTTGTGGAAATAGATAGAAAGAAATCCCGCTGGTTTGAGATCTATAAAGGTTGCCCGCAAGGTTCAATACTCTCTCCCACGCTCTTCATCTCATATCATGCGGATATGGGGGATTCTCTTGGCGGTTGTCTCAGTCACTTCTTCGCTGATGACCTAGCGGCTATCCTCGCAGGAGGAATTGGTATGCGCTATTCAGCCCAGTGTCTCGAACTCGAGAGAAAATTGAAAACTTTTTTCGAGAATCTAGAGTTCTATTCCCTCCTGACCTCCCAACCGATCAACTATTCGAAGACTGAAGGACTCTAGTCAGCCCGTGCGATAGGTGCCTCCAAATTCGATATCCACGCTGGCGATATCAAAATCAACTGGGTCAAAAACTTTAAATATCTCGGCTACTGGATATCGCCCAAGTTAGGTTTTAGCTGTCTCATAGACAAATGTACTCTCAAGATAAGGCAAAGAATAGGACTACTCAATTCGGTGAGAGTAGGTGGTCAATCCTCCCTCGAGCTCCGCAAGACCCTGTTCAACTCCTATGTACTGCCAATTTTCACCTGGTTATTTCCCTTCTTTCCCCTCTTCACAAGGCAACAACAAAATTACCTAAATCACTTCTACTATACCTGCTTAAAAAGAATCTACTTCTGCCTGCATTGGCAAGACCCAGTCTTCTCGTTCCTCTGCAATGAAATCTCTCTCGAAGATCGTTGCAAGATCCACTGGGAAAAGTACTTTCTCGCTCTCTCTGACAAGGAGGACGGCGCGCTCATTTGTGAAGAAGCCAACTTAAATTTATTCCGCGAAGCTTGGCGAGATAAAAGCCTGAGTGTCTCTGGATTTTACCGGTCTAAACGTTTTGTACAACACACTTCGATTCTCGAGAAAATCCTTCAGTGGTGCTCGGACATCCCCTCCACTGAATCTATCCCTGTTTTTAGCCCTGAGGAAATGCTCACCCTTGCCAACTTCCCTGACACATTCTAACTCCCCATATCCCTCGCTCTCTCCACATTCTTCCCCTTCGTCTCTTCATACCTTCTGCGCGTATACCTAGTGTGTGTGAAACTAACTTTTATGTTATGTTGTCCACCTAGTTCAATATTCTAAAATGTGGGTATTTCCTGTATCTCTGCTCTCGGTTTTCTCCTTTTCTCTCTCCTTCTTCGCAGTTCGTCACGATCGTACTACGTTCTCAACTCCGCAGTGTCACATGTATAATAGTACTATATGTATTCATTCATTCCTCTCTTACGTTCTTTTTCTCATCTTCCACAGCTCGCTATCATGTCTCTGATTCTCTTTTTCTCTCTTCACACTTTCTCATATTATTATCCTCTTCATTGGTACTGATAGGACCGTGAGGTCGCCAGTTATCGCAAATATAAAAAAAATAGTTTTCAATACACATATACTTTACACAGGAGTAGTGTTAATTTAAGAAATGAGTTGGAATGAGTCCTTGAAGACTTACTATTTGGTTTATCGCTAGTTCTTGTTCTCCGAATAGTGGTGATAATGATTGGTACAGCAACTAGCCATATCAGTAAAGAAACTGGAATGAGAAACTTCTTTTTCCAGCACCGGTTAAACTTCCTAAATAGAATCGTGACTTGTATTGAAAAAAAGCACTAGAAAGACAAGTATAGTGCGACTCACTGAAATCTTGAATAAATATGGGAATCTAAAAACTAGGAATGCTCGAGATGAACAAACATGATTCCAAAATATGAAAATCACCTGTCATTGGTGGTCTGAGCGGCATTTTCGATCGACGGTGTTTAGGTGATGACTGATCTAGAGAGGCCAAACGGACAATGTTAACAACATCAACTACCATTCGTCAAATTGTGAAAAAAAACATTGGCAAATTCGACTATTCACCTTGTTTTTTGGTAGCAGAGCTTTTATTGATATGTTAGACTTTACATGTGTACAAGTATCACGGCAAGGGAACAAGGGACTTAAAAAGAAGGTATATAAAAAACTAACTAAAAGAGAGAGAGACTTCACACATGTTCTGTCTAATAAAAGCCGAAGAAGATAAACATTCGGACCCATGACGTCACGTCTTATGTCCTTTAATAATCTTGAGATTTGATTCGTTGGTTTATTTCTTTGATTCTTGTGTGTCAGCGATATCTTTAGTTCTAGTTTGTTGGGTTTAATTTGATTCTTTTCTTCATATATAACCGAAATCACTAGAGAGGAAAATCTTCGTCAGCTAATTGGCTGTTTCGCGACCTCTTGTGTACACGTGCGAGAAACAGAATACATTGGGCTGTATATGCCCACGTATGTGTTACCTCGACGTGTATTATGAAGAGAAACGAGCAAGCATTTAGCTATTCACCTTGTTGTATTTGTTTATCGAGGCACTCTTCCAAATGAATTTCGTGCAACACTTGTGAGGATTCCTTTGAATAGATTGGTTCTCGATGTGTGACTTGAAAAAGTGAAAATGGTAAAATGACCACTTCTTGTTCATCTTTGATCGATGATATTCGTTCAATATCGACAGCTGTTGCATTCGATGCAATTCTATACTTGAATAAAACACACGCTGTTGTTGGATCATGTTCTTGTTCGAAACAAGAGAATATAGTGGCAACTGATCGATCCTTTGATGTGGAAACAAATGATCGGTTCAGAATATAATTACCATTGGTATAACAAGTCAAATCGTTTTCATTGATAGTTAATCCTCGATAAGTGATACCTTCATAATGATATTGATATACTTGGGGGTGATTGAGTGCGAGCCCTGCAATATGTGCTAAACAATTGATCAAACGATATTTTCCTGGCTGAGAAACAAAAATGGATGAATCAAAGTAGTCAATCATATACAAAGTAGTGGTCTGCGTGATTGAAAAAATCACGATCACGATCACGAACACGGTCACGATCACGCGTGATCGTGACCGACTATTCATCATCGTGATCACGTTCGTGCGTGATTTGAAAGGTTTGGCGTGATCGTGATCGTGATCGTGATCATGATCGTGGTCGTGATTCAAGCTTGAATTTTGTAAAAAAATTTCAGTGTTGATATGTGATTTCTTATTGATTTATTTCAAAAGCAAAATACATCTGACAGTCCGTGTTCCATGTACAAGGCAGAAAAAAAGACAAATATCTTCATAGGGACTAACATGAAAACAAAGTAAAAAGAAACTGCAAGCATAATTAAAAAGAATCTTCAGTATCGTCACTATCACTTACAATAAAAAAACATTGACCTTCGTTTGGATTTTCGTAAGAATCAGTTCCTTTCTTTTTTTTCTCCAGTGGTTCACCGTTAAGATCAGATTTATCTTGTTTTCGTTTCAGGCTTGTTCGACTAGGTTCGTCTGAAAAAATCTCTTTCAAGAGGTTCATATTTTTTTTTAGGAAAACTAATTTGTTTAGTTTTTCGGAGCCTAATCGAGTTCTTTTCTCAGTTACTAAATTCTTGCAACACGAGAATTGTCTCTCCACCGATGTGTTAGAGGCAGGAATGGCCAGAATATCTCGTACGACAGCGCCAATCAATGGAAACAAACCATTGTGATTCTTCCAAAACAACAGTAGATGTTCGTCGTCATCACCTTCCAACGCCAGTGTAGATGACAAATAATTCTCCAATTCTTTTTCCACATCAGTTTTAACTAATGGCAAAGATGGTTTCTCGAATACTTCCATTAAAATAAGTTTTCGAGCATCTAAACAATCAGACGTTGTCATGGAATTCAATTGTGAGGATGAAGATAACGTTGTTGAGAATGGATTCGATGAATTTTCAGTGAGTGCTGAGCTTGTGGATACAAGACGATCATAATGTTTGGTCATTTCTTTCTTTAATAAGGAAATTGCACGTTCTTTGAATTGAGGACATTTGGGCAAATGTTTATTGTTTGGATGAAGTACTGCTGCGATCAAATGTTGATCGGTTATTTCCCATTTCTCATCCAAACGTTTCACTAAAAAGAAGAAGAAGAAGAATTCTGAAAGATTGCGGGTCATGCTTTTAGCATTTCATACCCAAAAAAGACTTCATTTGTTGAATACATGGATCGTCTCCATCACAGACTTTACATTTATTCATCAAGTACTGTTTAAAAGGTAAAACGCGATGGAGTGTTGGTCGCTGATCATCACTCAAAGCCGGAATCACTGTATCAAATGGCTGTAAGAAGCGACAAATGTCTAGTAGAAGATCTTTCTGGATTAGAGAATAAATGGTTAGCAAACGTGAGTCCAGTATCTGAACCATTTCCTCAAACATTTCCAAAAAAACATTCAACATTGCATATGCACCACTGAAGCGGGTTTCGGAATACGAAATCAACTTCTTCGACAAATTCATTTGTTTGTGACATTGACGAATTTTCGATACGATGGATTTGACATTATCAAACAAACCTTGAGCAATATCACAATTGACTGATTGGCCATCTACTTTCTTTGTGGTAAATGTGTGTTGGAGCTGCTTGTTGATGTAATGATCACTACAGCCAACGCGTTGACAATTTGTACCGAACGTACACAACATGTTCGGCTCATTGTCTGTAACGACAAACTTTTCTGAATCTAATTTCAAGCCAAAACTTTTCAGTGTATCATCAACAAATGAACGAATAGTTGGTGCACGTTTATTCTCCAATTCATATGGAAAACAACCGAGTGAGAACAGGTATGATCGAAAATTCACGTCGATATGACTCAGTGATATTCCACAAAACGACAAGCCTGAAGAAATAAAAAGAAAAAATCAAGAAAACGTTTTTCTTATTCAAAAGGGTTATTATACCTGGGTAGTTCCACCGGTAATCTCCCACCTTATACAAAAGTATTTCCGGCCAAGC
>ERZ778027.3702-NODE-3702-length-14628-cov-10.537364_pt1 | contig 14628 bp, 14 predicted proteins | sample MGYA00375757_ERZ778027 | MGnify/ENA primary metagenome ERZ778027 (study PRJEB29350, sample SAMN05389817) | bioreactor metagenome | isolation source: Ammonium sulfate bioreactor | place: South Africa: University of Cape Town | collected 2014-02-18 ... | reverse complement strand
AACATATAATACAAACATCTTCTTGATCATTCGATGTTGAAATTTCAGGTGGTATTAATTCAACAGTGTCTAACTTTGCTTCTTTGTTGCCCATCGAAAAGAAAAATCACGAATGAGTTAAAAGGAAATATGAAACTCCGCTCTTATTTGCTTCGAGATAACAATTTCATAAATGTAATTGTTTTTTTCTTTTTTGCATACTTGTATTATGGGCAACAAAAATGTGGTGGATGTACCACCGTCTTCATCATTTTCAACAACGGAGGATAAATCACTACGTATTGTTAATTTTACTGATTTGAATTTCTCGACAGAAATACTTTCGAACAAGGAGAACATTACTATAATATGGCTCGATGAAAATCTAGATCGTAATCGAGATAAAACCATCGCAATTGAAGATTTTTTAAAACAAATCAATGATTTCGTTCGATTATGTACCGATCGAGAAACTTGTATACATTCTATTAATTTAATACAAAATGAGAAAATTGTTCTTCTCATTTCTGGTTCTTGTTCAGAAGATGTCCTATCCAAAATACACAATTTGCCAAATCTCGATTCCGTGTTTGTATTTTGTATGAAACCTCAAAAGTATATAAGTTTAAGATCAAAATATACTAAAATCATTGGCATTTATATCAATCCAAATGAATTGTTAGGTGAATTAAATAAAACAATTTTCTCTCTAACAAAACAAATAGCAGCATTGAGTCTATTCGATCGGAATGATGAAAAACCGATTTGTGATTTAACAAAAGAATCAGCTAAATATATATGGTATCAACTTATCAAAGATGTTCTTCTCAAAATACCCAATGTAAAAACCGATTATTCAAAACAAGATGTCGTACAAATGTGTCGTGACTATTATCGTAGTAATAAATATCAACTGAAAAATATTGATCTCTTCGAACAAACATATAAACCATCGGATGCGATTACATGGTATACAAAACCGTCCTCGTTTATCTCGCGTCTTATTAATAAAGCGTTAAGAACGGAAGATATTGATCTATTGTATTTATTTCGATTTTTTGTGATTGATTTGTCTATGCAATTGAAAAACACTGTATCATCATATTCTCGTTCTAATGAAAGTACATCTTCCACAATTTATTTGTATCATGGTTTGAAATTATCAAAAGACGAACTTCGAAAACTTGAAGAAAGTATTGGAAATTTAATATCGACAAACGGTTTCCTATCAACGAGCAGAAATCGACAAGTAGCATTAACGTTTGCTACAAATTCGTTGTTTGAAATCGAAACTGATATGAATCAAGAAGGAAAACTATGGTATGATATCGCAGACTATAGTATGATTCCCGATGAAGGAGAAGTACTCTTCGACATAGGTGCTACATTCCAAATTGAAAGCATTTCTTACGATTCTGAACATAAATTATCGATTATTCACTTGAAAACAACGACGAATATAAATATTATGGATTGTTTACAAGGACATAACAACATTGAAATTTTAATTGGTGAATTATATTATTATATGGGAAACTATGATAAAGCGAAACGATACTTAAATTCATTATTAGATCATTTGAAATATGATTACAATTTGAATAATATATCTTCTGTCAATGAATTTAATCAATTACAACAAAACTATAATATAGAAATGAAAAATCGAATTGACAAACATTTATTCGATAATGTATCCACATTGGCAGTAATTGCTAATGCATATCAACGAGATGGAAATTTTGAAAAGGCTATCCAAACGTTGAAAAGAGCGTTGAACTTACTCGAGAATTTTCATTAGTATATAGGAATTGAAATGGTTTGAATAAATACTTTTTTCCTTTTATCTTGATTCAGTAGCTATGAAAGAAAGAAGAAATTAGATCCTATATCAAAAGATAAGACAAATCAAAACGTAATACATTGAGAATAAACATCATTTGGTTACAATAATGTTAGATGTACACAATACTTATATTGACGCTGAACAAGTCACTTACGAAGAAGTCGCATCAGTTATTTCAAACAAAGACGATCCTAATATGCTCTGTTTAACATTTCGAGTTTGGATTCTTGGCTTGTTTTTTGCAGGTCTTCAAGCTTTTATTAATCAATACCAGTGGTATCGAACTCTCAATCAGTATTCTGTCAGTCCGGCTCTGATTATACTATTGTCGTTTGTTTTTGGTAAATTTTTTGCATGGATACTACCTAAAAAAAGCTGGTGTGTGGGTCATAATTATAAATTTTCGTTTAATCCTGGTCCATTTACGTTAAAGGAACATGTACTAATTTTTTTAACAAGTACTGCATCATCACACGACATCAATTTTGCTACACCATTTGATTTTCAAAAACTATGGTATAAAAAATCGGTTAATGGCATCGCAGTAATTTGTTTTTGTGCTTCATTATATTTCATGGTGTTTGGTATTGCAGGTGTGTATTTCTAGTTAAAGATGAAATATTAATCAAATTCAACTTTTCTTTTCGTGTTCTAGGCATAATGCGTCGATTTCTAGTATGGCCTAGTGCTTTACTATGGCCGGAAAATTTGCCTACAATCATATTAATACGTACATTAAATGATCAATTAGTTGATAATTCATCGCTTATTGTCTCAAACATTGGACGGAAACTAGGTCGTTTACATTTTTTTATAATTACTGTTATTTGTCATGGTGTTTATTATTGGTTACCGAACTATGTTATGAAAATTTTACGTGCCTTTGCCTGGTTATGTTGGTTCAAACCAAATAATCTTATTCTAGCACAATTAACGGGCACGGATGGATTTGGTATTGGTTCGTTGATGTTTAATTGGACGTCGATAAAAAATTTCTGGGGTAGTCCTATCATTGTTCCCTCGTGGGCAAAAGTAAATATTCTAATTGGTTTTATTTTAATTGTATGGATTCTATCACCATTGTGTTTCTTCACAAATTTTCTACAACTTCATTACAGTCCGATTCGAACAACGCAGATTCTTCGTTCAAAAAGATGTATCGAAGACTTCAATTACTATATTGATTATCCAACACTCACTTTCAATGAAACAAAATATAAGTTGTATGTTGAAACATGTGGAGAAATTCGTTGGAGTGTTGCACTTATATTACAATTCGGTCTAGTTTTTGCATTGATTACATCGCTTATTGTTCACACACTATTGTATCATGGACAAGATATTTTAAAGTATGCTCGTACATCCGTGTCGAACAGAAATAATGACATTCACTGTTTCCTAATGTCACAATATCCTGAAACACCAGAATGGTGGTTTATTACAGTGTTTATGTCGAGTTTGAGCATTGCAATTGTAGTTTGCCGTTATAGTCAATTAATTGAATGGTTTAATGTGTTATTGAGTGTTGTTGTTGGTTGGATGTTTATTTTGCCGTATGGTATAATTCGAGCAAATACAGCATTTACTCTTATTGGAGATTTTCCAGCATATTGCATTGGTTCATTGATAGCATGGAATAAACCACTAGAAGTCACAACATTTATTCATTTTGTTCTCTGTTTACAGACAGATGGTCTCGGATTAATCTCTAATCTAAAGCTGTGTCACTATACGAAAATACCACCAAGAAGCGACTTCATAATGCTCTTCGCTGGACGGTTAATTGCTACTATTGTCGGTTATGTCGTTCGATATTATTTATTTACTATTGTGCCTAACATTTGTTACTATACTCATCCTACCTGGTCTTGTCCAGGCACACAATCTGACGTAGATCAAGCTATAACATGGGCAACAACAGGTAAAGATTTATTTGTTTGTTTGTGATATTATGATCTTAATCGTATATACGTATAATAGGACCTCGAATATGGTTTAGTGGTATTTACAAACCATTACTATGGTTACTGTTAATTGGCGCAATTCTTCCTGTTCCATGTTGGATATTACATAGAAAATATCCAAACATTACCTGGTTAAAACACATTCATATACCAATCATGTTAATGCCTGGTGTCTATTGGTATACAGCATCGTCAGCTAACACATTAACATGGTTGCTATTTTGTTTGTTATGTCATTTATGTATTCATCGTTGGTGGTACAAACATTATTCACTTTTATTTTCCATTGGTATGGATGTTGGAGCAGCAATAAGCGGAACTATTTACTTTTTTACATTTTATAGTAGAAATATACAATTTCCAGACTGGTGGGGTGCGAGATATGATGACAAATGTCCATTGGCTAGTCGAGCATGATTTCACCCTCAAATATCAAACCGTATATCGTATTGTCTTATGTTTTCGGAGTAGTTCGAATTAATTAATAACGTAAAAACTTTTGCAGTCGACCGTTAGATGTATCGGATACATATAAATTCAATTGATTATCGACTAATGCGTGACATGGGTAAGACAAAAGCGTAGCATTATTGCCTGAAATAGCCGTAATGCCAGCAATAGTCATACCATTCGATTGATTAATTGGAAAGAACTGAATACGATGATTGCTTTTATCAGCAACATAAGCATTTCCCATAGGATCAATAGCTAAACTCTCGGGTTTATTCAGTTCTATTGATGAATTACCTGTTAGCATAGAAACACTACCAGCTACATATACCCATTTACTATCACCAATCTTCCATCGCATTATCGTATTAAGATTATAATCAACTAGAGTAAAACTATTTGTCGTTATATCAAAATCTAGACCAGTTGGGTCGCAAATTTGTGTTTTATTTGTTCCACAAAGATTGCCACCTGCAACAACATCTCCTGTTGTAGCATTTAAGAAATAGCGCATAACACGATGATTTCCAGTATCTGCAACGTAGAATATATGAGATTCTTCAATGATATGCATTGCTTGAGGAGCTGTCAGTTCATTAAGTCCATATCCAGCAATACCTGAAATAATCAAACATTCACTATTAACAATTGAAAAAGTTTGCTTAATTATGTTTACCTGTTCCAGCGATGGTTATACCTGACGATGAGCCAACGGGCCAAAGTTGTACTCGATGATTTTGCCAATCTGCCACATAAATGCTTCTATTTGATGTAACTAAAATTTTTCTTGGATAGTTTAACTGAGAAGCATCCGTTCCAGATGTACCATTCATTTGTCCGCAGACTGTAGTGCCGTTAGAAGCGCCACGTAAGTATCGTTGGACTCTATTTTTTCCACTCTCTGCAATGTACAATGCTTGAGACCAATCAAACGCTAATCCGTTAGGTGAATAGAGTTGATTTGCAACAGTTACACCCGTCGTATTCCATCGTAAAATGGCTGTAAATATGAGACAATAAGTATCAGGTTATAAAAAAATATCTTTTAATACCGTTTCGGTTTATTTTCGACTTTGGGATAATAACTATAAAGATAATAACAAGGATGACAGCGAGAATAATCATCGTAATGAGACCAATAACTAAACCCAGACATAATTTTTTAGTTGTAGAATTCTTCTTCTTCTTGTTGTTGTTTGCATATTGTTGATGGTTTCTTTCTAAACTGGGCCAATTTGGTGCATTGTTTTGTGACTATACTTACATAAATTACATAATATTTCGACAAAAAAATAGAACAAAATTTACTTGAACTTTTGCATAATTATTGAAATGATTAGATAATATTTCAGGCTGTCTACTTAGACTATCACTTGACAGTATATTTTCGCTCGTACATGACGCTTTTGTGGATCCAGAGTTGCTCGACGAGCGTACAGTAACATGAATAATACCTTTACGTTTCATTCTCTGTGTATCTCTTATTTTCTTTTAGCTACTTAGACTACATTCAAGCATTTATATACTCGAGAGCTGATCAAATTTGTTTTGTTGTTTCATCGAGACAATTGCTTTACAGAAGTCTTACATAAATAATTGAATAGTCATCATGAAATGACTGCAATATGTCCTTTTATGAAAAAATATAGGACAGTTAAAAGAAAAAAAATAGAGGGGCGTATAAGAATAGAAATCAGCCTATTTTTTATTTGCAGAAAAGTCATGGTAATTTATGTAGAGCAAAAATGTGCAATCAATATAAGTTAATACTGATATTGTCCACGTTACCATTATTAGCAAGGCCTCCTACTCGATATAATCTAACGAATACGGTAAGATTACGGGTACCGACAGGAACAAGTCCATTAGTTTGACGAAAAAGTAATGATGTTTGACCACCTCGATCAATTGCACGTACAGGTCCAATACTATCGGCTGATTGTACGATTAACCTATGGAAAACAAATGTTTTTTTTTCTTAAACTTAAATATTTATGAATAAAATAAATAACTTTGAATTTGTCCAACTAGTATAAATATGCAATAAAACAGGAAACAAGTGATAAAAATCATCGTAAAGCAATAGAAATCATATACGCTTTAAAAAATATTTGAATTGGTTATATCAGTTTTGATGATGATTTATAATTCTTTGACAAAGAAAGTTTGATTTTGATGAAAATCATTTTTTTGTCAGTCGAGGACAAACGTTTATTTGATTTTATAATAAAAAGGTTGAAGTCCAAAATAGCTTTAAAATATAATCAAACAACAATTCAATTTCGTAATTTACAGAAAAAACACCATTTCTTTTCACATCAAATAGAGAATAAGATTCAATATAATTATTATAGCTGATATAAAATGAATAATAAAGAAAATCGGGACACATAATAATCCATTTGAATAGAACTTTTTGTTCTAAAATGCTGTGGAAGTCAGCGACATCTCTCTAATAAACTGATTATTTATTGAAAAAGTGAAAAAAAAACTTGTAAATACGTATACTTCAAACGATTACAATGACTCACTGAAATCACGTATATAAACAACAATATTTGACAATCAAACAATTGATTTTAGATATGGCAAAGACAGTTACAACGTTCAATGATTTATCGTCAGAATTAATCCTCTGTATTTTTGAATATCTTTCTGTCGCTGATCGATATAAAGCGTTTTTCGACTGTAATACTTATTTGCGTCAACATGTTAAACGATGGACATCGTACAGTCGAAAGGAGCTTGACGCGGATATCCTACGATTCTCAACACTTCACAGTTGGTATAAGATGTCGGTGCGCGATGGTGGTGTGACATTTTTTATCTATCCTCACCAAGGTCAACAACCGTATAACTCTGCAACCGCCGATGCCGATGATGTCTCTTCAGACCTACATTGGTGGTTCATTTGGCATCAGGATAAACCAACATTTACTGATGAACGTGTCAGTGAAATTGTGCATCGTCATTCATTTCAGCTGACACCATTCTTCTACCATCGACCAATCGCTAGCTCAACGGATTCGGATTCGAATAACAAGAAGCCAGTCTCGACGTTTTACGGCGGTGACTTGATAATGATGCATCGAGATAAGAAAAGTTTAGAATCATGGCTCAAAAACAATTATCCTGAACATGCTGATCGAATACTGAACTGTAGCAATACTAATTATAACTATCATGAAGTATGTGCACCAGTTTTCGAAGCTGAATGGTTGAGATTGACACGAATCATTAAAGATGCAGCATTTAACGTATGGGAAGAATTAAAACAACTCCAAGATCTCAATCCACTTGAAATTCATGAATAAAATCGATAGTTTCCTCATCATCACCCTCAAATACTCTCTTTTTAAAATCGTTTCTTTGAATATATTCTTATTTATATATAATAAAAATAGAAAAGATACTCATAATCTACTTTCAACGGTTTTGTAAATAATACCTCAACATGTGTGTGTCTTTATTATGTAACAAATAGAAAGTTAATGATGAAATGAAACATTTTTATCTTTCGCTCTTTTGATTACACGATTAAATTTACGTTTGTTATTTTAAAAAATATTGAAAAAAAAATTAGCCCATTAATTTGCCACTGTATATATCAATTAGTTTAGCAAATTTAAAACCGTAAACAGTTGTAATGATCTAAAGTAGTCGACATAAAATAAAATGAATTAAAGAAAAAACATTACTTACTGCTAAAATCAAATCAGCAGCAACTACAAGGATCATAACTACTCCTATAGTGGCTACAATTCCAAGACCAAAAGCGGAAAAAAAACTTCCCAAGCCAGCGGTTATAAGAATAGCTAAAATAAGGAGAATCACATAGCCAATAATTATTAGTATACATAGTATGGAACACTAAATATTTGTACAAATTTTAAAATGTCGAATATAAAAATGATAAAACTTACAATTAGAACACCCATTCGATTATATTTATAAATAAAGAAAATAAAACTAAAATAATAGGTCAGTATTATAGCATCTATAATTAAATACTCAATCGGATAAAATTTTTATTCAAATAAATAGTCTTACATGTAACTATGAATGCTACGAATTCCGATTGAATACTTAGAATCAAACTACTAATAGTAATGACCTAAAAATGATATAATAAAGAATTCATCATTATGTAGCTTTACAAATTGTTTTTATACCAATTGAATTGAAACTAAAACAAACAGTGCTATTCGTTTTGATCTCAAATCAGGTCCCGATGCTCCATAGGATTCCATTTGCATTCGTTAGTGTTATATTGAATAATCTAGAATAGTTTTGAGAATTTCATAAAAATGAATATGCATTCTTTCAATTTATTCGTAAATCTTAAATGTTTAACCGTTAATGATCTTTAATGGAGTTGACATGCTTCTTTTTATAGTTAATTATATTATCTGTGACAATATTTACAATGGCTGAAGAAGAACACGGTTATCTTATATTTACTCGTCGATATCTTATATGATTCACGTTATCGGCACTAACATTCACCTTTCTAAAACTGCATGTAGGTCAAGATTTTCGACATATTTCATTTGTTTACATCAGTAGTGTCAACGTTCTTTACAAGAAGAATTCTAAAATTTTGATAATATCACTTTTATATCTTCATTTCGAACACGAAGAAAATTATGTATTTGAATATGATTAACCTTTTCATAAACAAGAATTCTGAATTAACATGATAATTATATATTTGACTACATCGGCTTCTCCCAATAAAGATAAACTTTGTAAGAATTTTTCTTTATCGGTAGAACTGATATATTCAAATACGTGAGTCTCATGTGAATTCAAAATTCTTTTGTAATGAATGTATTTCTGTTTAAGTTTATGGGAAAATAAAATAAAAATAATTAAATACATAATCGCAAAATTATTAAATTCTGTGGATAGAATTTTGACACCTCTCAATAACTGACAAAAAAATCTTCCAAATTCAGATAAGAATCTTGCTTGCAATGCAAACATTTTGTTCTTTAAACATTCAGTGAACTGAATTTAAATTAGCTATAATTCCTTAAAGTCCCGTGTACAGAAAAACCTCTCTGATGTAAACATGTTCTGTTGATCCTATTCTCTTTCTTATCTGTTTTTTTCTTTATTTGATGATAGTAAATAAGCTTATTCATCGATTCGGCTACAATACGACGTCATTTTGACTTTTGATAAGATACGAAGAGAAACGAAATTCGAAATTTAGTTTTCTTAATTGATGACAATACATTGAACAAGTTGAACCAATTCGATGGTATATGATAATAACGTTGTGTTGGTTGGTTACAATCTATTTCTTTTTGTTCACTCTCAACACCCAACACCCTCAACACCCTCATGTATATCAGTGATATACAAACATGTAAAGCACATGGTGTTGATATTGTCGTTCATGGCAATCATACTGAAGTGCAATATCAAGTTATTGAGCAACTGAATCAACGTTTGAAAGGATTTGTTTAACACATTGCGTATCTAACTTTTTTTGATAGCTTGTCATCGTTTATTACAGAAATAAAAACAGATAAGTTATCCGATTCTGTCAACATATAGAAAAGAAAGCATGATACTTCGTCGATATTTTTTAGTAAGACATTTCTTCGTCTTTTTGTTTTTGTTTTTCTTTATTTTTGTATCAATAGTTGATTTTATTTGGTTTATTCTTGATTCATATCGATCATAGTTGTGTTATAGCACATGAAGATGATTTTAGTGAAATTTCGAATTCACTTCAACAGATGTACCGTGAACTAGAAAAAGATCGAGAGAAATTCAATAATGAAAAAGAATTGAATCGAAATATTTATGAAAGTGATGTTATTCATTTAAATGTTGGCGGAGAAATTATTGCAACAACTCGAAAAACTTTAATTTCACTTCGAAAAAGTTTATTTTCGATTTTATTTAATGGTCGTTGGGAACAACGATTACATCATGATGATCACGAAAATATACTGTTGGATTTCAATCCAATTGTTTTTCGTCATTTACTTGATCAATTACAATTAAATGAAGGTGAAAATATTTCACCTCCATCTGATCCTTCACTGAGTCGATCTTTTGAAAAAATGATGAGAAAACTACGTGTTGGACATTTGTTATCAACATCGAATTCAAATATTTTAACAGTTAATGTTGATGGACAATCTATCACAACTCATTCATCAAATCCTTTCAAATTAATGAACAAAACTCATGTGTTTATTGATTATCATCCCAAGATTTTTCGACATTTTATTCAAATTAACCGACAGAATAAATCACTTTCAATTCATAAACAAATGTTTGACATAAACTTCAATCAACAAATAATACAAACCAATCAATCTTTTGCAAAGAATTTCAACAAACTACGTAAGTTTTTTTTGTCATTTTGAAATTGAAATAATTTTCTTCTCTTCAAGGTAAACAAATTTTACTTTTTCCACAATCAAAAGCAAATATCAGCTGGAAACTAAATGCAGAAACAATTGCCGGTGGAAATGGAGCAGGAAACAAGCTATATCAACTTTCCAATCCTCAAGGAATATATGTCGATGGTGAAAAACAGTTAATTTATATTGATGATATAGGAAATCATCGTATTGTTAAATGGAAATTAGGTGAGAATAGTGGACAAATTGTTGCAGGAGGAAATGGTCAAGGAAATAGAATCGATCAATTGAATACACCAGTTGATGTCATTGCCGATGAAAAGAATAAATCTGTGATTATTTGTGATTGGATAAATAGAAGAGTTGTTCGATGGTCATTAGAAAATCAACATGATATAGAAATTCTCATTGGAAATATTTCATGTTCAAGATTAACGATGAATGAAAATGGAGATTTATTTGTTTCGGATTTTGAGAATCATGCAGTGAAACGATGGAGCAAAGATGAAAAAGGAGGAAAAGGAACAATTGTTGCGGGTGGAAATGGCCAAGGAAGTAAACTCAATCAATTGAATGGTCCGTTAGCTATATTCATAGATGAAGAAGAGACAATTTATGTCTCAGATTATAGAAATAATCGTGTAATGAAATGGTTGAAAGGTGCAAGCGAAGGTATTGTTGTTGCTGGTGGACAAGGTCAAGGAAATAGTTTAAATCAATTAGATTATCCAGAAGGATTATTAGTGAATGAAGTTGGTGATGTTTATATAGCTGATAGAAGAAATCATCGAATAATGTGTTGGCCATTGGGATCAAACACAGGTCGTGTTGTTGCTGGTGGAAATGGTGCAGGAACAGGGTCACATCAATTGAATAATCCAACAGGTTTATCGTTTGATGTTGAAAAGAATCTTTATGTTGCTGATTTTGGAAATAATCGAGTCCAACGCTTTCGTCTCGATGAAAATAAAAATAAAAATGAGAAAATATTAATAAAATTTAATAAATGAAAGAAAAAAAAACAAGAATTTTTTTTTTATTAAAAATTCAAAGACAATTTTCTTTTGAAAAACAAAGTCCAATGGAGATTTTCATTATTCTTGTTCTATGCGCACTCTTTCGATATGTTAATAGTGTCTTATGTTACTCTTCAACACGAATTTCCTACCCAATAGTGAATAAATCTTCTTTCGAATCACTCGAACGCTTAATTCGTGAAAATCTTCGAGGAGAAGAACAAGATATATGCGACCTATGGATAACAATACTATATCCTACCTTAGATATAACACTTACTTTTACAAAAGATGTAGATATTCTTAAAATATTCGATGGTAATACAATATTATATACAAATGTTGACATAATCCACGGAGAGATCAAACAAATAACTAGTCTACAACATTCTTGTTCAACTTATGATTATTGTGATATCGAGTTTTTGTTAACTCATATTCAATGGCTTATCAATGATGGATATCAAGAAGATTTGGTAAACAATACTAGTCCATATCTCATTGAAACAAAAATGCTAGACGAATGTTATTATTCGCATGGACTTAGTTTTCCTTGTTCTTCTCATGAAATATGTGGTTTTATTAATACTGATGACAAATTAGAACAAGGCTGTTTTGAACACATAACGTCTGGACTTCTTATAATCACAAAAATTAACATACGTACTTGGAGAGAGTCACAACTATTTACATTTGGATGTAATTATGAGCTATGTAATAGTTATGAAACTTTCGTAGGATTAAAATCTTTTGTGGAGCAATATTGTAATATAACACTGATGCGTAATGCATTACTTAACGGTCAATTGATCAAAACAACAACAACAACAACAACAACAACAAACATTATACATACAGAATCATCGAATTCAATAAATAATTCAACTAACTTTTCATTCATCCCAACAAATTCAACTTCAGTTCATCGATTTTATCTGCTGAAAATCATTTTATTGTATCTGAGCACTGTATATTGATTATAAACTTTTTGTGAGGCTTTGTATAATAAAATTTTATTAAAAAAACAGAATAGCTTTCATTCAAATATTGATATACGTAAGACACATATGAGCCACAAAGAACAAAATTTAATAAAATTTCTCACACAAGTTTTCATTGTCACTATCTTACTATTGAAAATCCATGGATTTCAACGTCTTTATTATACAGATCGGAATCCATTCATTGGAAAATATGATTGTACTAGTCAAACTTCGGCGTCGGGTGAAAACTTCGAAAGTGAATATTGTCGTTATCCAATAGATAGCCAACAATTTGTAAGCAATGCTAAAGGAAAAGAAGAATGCCGAGAAGATATTCGAACATTTGAACAGATGCGATTAGAAGGAATCAATACTAAACATCTCCTGTCTGATTTCGCTCCAATTGATGTTATCGATCGATACAGAACTTATTTAGAAAATTGGAATATTAATTCATATGTAACAAATAATGATGATTATTTTTGTAATTGTACTGACCGAAATCTTCAAGCATTTGGTCGAAATTGTGAATATACATTCGACACCAAATTTAATGATGAAGAATTAAAAAAACATTCTATTGCATTTGATAGAATAGATCGAATTTTTCGTGTACATCAAAAATCTTTGCAGAAGACATCGACAGAAAGCTATCGAATTGCAAAGGAACTCTGTTACACAGGTATATCAGGATGTCGAACTCTTTCTGATATATGTCTGCAATGGAATGAGATTTGTGATGGTAACATCGATTGTGAAAATGCAGAAGATGAAGTCAATTGTATTCTACTCGAACTTGAACAATGTGATCCAGTACATGAATATCGATGTAGAAATGGTATATGCATACCACGTGAAATGGCATTCGATGGTACTTATCAGTGCGATGATTTAACAGATGAACATTACTTTCAACCAACAAGCGATTCATCTACAAATTTCAAAACTATGTTTTGTGAAAGTGCTATACTTTCAATTTGTTACGAACATTTTTGTGGACGGAATTGGTTTTCATGTGGTAATGGACAATGTTCATCATCATTGTGGACAAAATCTGTTTGTGTGAATAAACGTGATGCAAACTATGTTCGTAGTATTTTATTACAATCATCAACTGAACTCAAAATCATATCTTGTTGGTCTTTTGCAATTTGTCATTTGGGTTTTCAACAATTTTTCACTAAACTAGAATTGCCAACATGTACTTCGATTGTTTGTAATCAAAGTGAATTTTTATTTCCTATCGAACGACCGATCGCACATCCATCAGTCTATCTTATTTATCAAACAAATCGTTCGTTTACTTCTTCAGTTACACCAGATTACATCTGCTATGATGCATGGGCTTGTCATCATGTTTTTCAACCAACAATTATTAAATTCAATCGATCATGTAATTCATGGAAAGAGATTATGATTGATTTGAAATATAAAATACAAAATTGGACAACATTAGTTTTTCATATTCGTCAAACATTTATTCCGTGTCTGCTACCAAAGCCAAACAATGTCAATGATTCACTATTTGATTGTGGCCCAATTCTCATATCGAAACATCGTTTATACGATAATTATTTTGATTGTGTCAATGGTGCAGATGAAATCGAGAATTCTAAAACATGTGATTTAGGTGTTGCACAGCGTTTTCAATGTCGAAATCATCCTCAACATTGTATTCTACGAACACAAGTTCTTGATCATGTCAAGAATTGTCCGAATGGTGTCGATGAAATCGAATATTATAACCGTATCTCTTCAGATGGCATTGGACCTCGTTTGAAACGTGGAACTCTGGAAATCGTGAATATAATTGATTATCAGAACATATGTGATGGTTTTATCGATATACAAATTGAAAATGATACAGATGAATCGGATTGTCCTTCGATTTGGAAACAAACATGTGATAGACCGACAAGAAAATGTAATTTCGAGTGGAACTGCCAAAACCAGCAGTGGACTAATGGAACTATCGATAGGGAAATTGTTCCATTTTCAGCAGAA
>ERZ778027.3696-NODE-3696-length-14668-cov-10.878464_pt1 | contig 14668 bp, 13 predicted proteins | sample MGYA00375757_ERZ778027 | MGnify/ENA primary metagenome ERZ778027 (study PRJEB29350, sample SAMN05389817) | bioreactor metagenome | isolation source: Ammonium sulfate bioreactor | place: South Africa: University of Cape Town | collected 2014-02-18 ... | reverse complement strand
TGTTGTTGTTGTGACCTTTAACATACAATTCAAAGATTTTCAATAAAATGAAAAAGATTCGTTTTACTTGGTTGTTGAAGATGACTGAAAAGTAGTTGAAGATCTTTGAAATGTGTGTTTGGACACGAATGACATCGATATTCATCTTGATAATTGGCATTGTCGGACATGATTATCATCGATGATATTCCTTTGCAAAACAACGAACACAAATAGAAAATAAATAAATAACAAAATTTTCAAATGAGTTTCATTGTCGACGAACGAAATTAACGAAAAACAAAACAAAAGATGGCGCTCAACATATCAAATTCGAATCGATTATACAACCAAAGTCGTTTGTCGTCGACAACGAGACAAAATCTTCGTCAAGTCGAAGATTTTCAAAAAGTAAAAAACGGAAAGAGAAAAAGAAGAAGAAGAAAAAGAATTGAGAAGGGAAACAAGTCAATAAGTTTGTCTAATGAAGGCGAATGAATGTGGTCGCTTTCATCGTCGTCTTTTTCTCGTTTTTTTTTTTTCTTCTTTTCATTCATTAAGAAAGAGAACGCAAAGGGGGTAATCTCGGGTATTTTGCGTTGTCTGTGAGGCCACCACCATCACCACTTCGAACAGAATAAAATGTTGATGACATCGAACCCTTATCGACGACGACGACGACCAATAACATATAAATGAAATTAGTAATTGTTCGCTCACTTCGTTTTTTTTTCTTCTTTTTTTTTTTTCATTCTTCGTCTGTTCGTTCACCATTGGATAGAGATCATCAACCTAATTTATTTTCTCCTCCTCATTCATTCATTCATTCTCTCTTCTTGTTCTTCTTCTTCTTCTCTTCGTCTCAACCATCATCTCAGATGACCTCTCTCAAGCTTTTTCTTCGTCTTTTTTTCTTCCTTCGTTTCTTTTTTTCTGTTCTCTTTCTGTTTGTTAATTAAAGGTAAAAATATTCGAAATCTTATTCGAATTCATTGATTTAAATCAATCACATTTACTTTTCTTCTTACCTGAATCTTCGATTAACGCTAAACATTTTTGCAACGAATCGTTTTTACAATTGTGAACTGACGTTAAATGTTCTTTCAACGATTCCTAGATCAAAAACACAAATGGTCAACTCAAACTGATTTCAAAAAAAAACAAAAGACAAACGAACTGTTGTCGTGAAATCTTTGAGCGAACAAAGTGGACATTGAATAGAATCATTCGATGGACTTGAGTTCGACAATTTCATTTCTAAAAAAAAAAGAAAAAAAAAAGAAAAGTGTTTGCATATTACAAAAAATATCTTCGACAAGCCAAAATCAGACGCAGAAGACGAAGAGAAAAAAAAGGAAAGATGCGTTGTCTTCGAATCTCGTTTAGTAGTATCGAGAGAAGACGAAGAAACCGTTGATTGCCAATTACCCATAATGAGCGGCAGCTCGACGACGACGACGATTAGGCAGAATAAGAGAGAAACAGAGAATGAGAGATTGTTACATAAATTATTTCTTCTTCTTCTTCTTCTTCGTTTTTTTTTCTTCTCTTTCTCTCGATTTCTCGACGGCTGTCGCCTCATTCCTAATGGATTTCGTTCCTCTTTTTTTTTCTTCTTGTTCTTCTTTCTTAACATATAAACTACCATCGACATTCTCAATGCGAATATCGCTTTCGATACCAACCACAATTCTATACTAATCAACCGAACGTTAACACACAGAGCGAGAGAGAGAGAAAGTGCCGACAAAAAAACGAAGAAGAAATATTCACTGTACAATAACGACAACAATAACAACAACCATTTCTACACTTTTATCATTTTTCATATAAATCAATCGCGAAATTTTAATCGTTGTCGAAAAAAGTGAATCAAACCTTGGTGTGATTGAGAAGATGTTTGATCGAATTGTTGAGAAGACGATGAAGGAGGTGGTGGTGAAGATAAATCTTTCGTATTATTAATATGTTTATCAGATTGCATATGTATTGCTAAATTTCCTTTGGTTGTCGTTGAATAAAGACATAAATCACATCGATACGGTTTAAATCCACATGGATATTGTTCACCACGAGCTAAACGAGGATGAATACTATTTGTTAAACAATAACTACAATTTGAATCAGTTTCAATTGATTTTGAAGGATTTCCATCGTTATTTGTTATCAGTTGATGTTTTTCTTTCATATGAATTTCTAATGTTTCTTGATACTTATAATGCCAATTACCTATTAATACAACAACGATTTACGAAAATCAATCTTTTTCTCTTTCTCGTAGAATTACATTTTGGACATTTCAATGTTTTCGATGAGTTTCGTGAATGAACAATCGATGGAGAGAAATTCGATTCGGAAACCAACATCATCTAACAACAATATTTTACAAAAATATTCGAAAACAAAACAAAAATTTTTACTTCATTAGAAATCGAATTTATTGTTGTTGAAGAAGAAGAAGACGAAGAAGAAGATAAATCAGTCGCCATGAGATCATCGATTTACTTTTGTTGTTGCCATTCGAACATTGAAAATGATTTCGTTTTTTGTTCTTTTTCTTTGAAAATAAATAAACGAACGAACGAAGAAAGCAAATCGAATTGTTCGTGTTTTGTTGTATCTTAAAAAAATGAAAGAGAGAGAGAGAGAGACAGAGAAAGTGAATGAATGAATGAATAGTTGTATTGTCGATTGATGATTACAATAATGTTCTTCTTTTTTTTTTTGTTGCTTTGATTATTCTTAGTCGAATCCAGAGCGAGAACGAGCAACCGAACGAGCGAAAAGATAAAAAAAAAGGGGGAACGAGTGGCACAACAAAAGAATGACGGAGCGACGCGCACTTGCAAATCCAATACCGACTGCTCACGCAGCCGAGTGCGCTAACGAGCGAGAGACGACAGCAACAGCGAGAATGATTATTGCATTGAGCTAGGCCACGCAACCATGCTGCTCAAATCAAATCACAGAACAGAGAGAAACAGAGAGAGAGAGAGAGAGAAAGAGACTTGTTGTTGTCTAATTGCTAGTTGCTGCTTCTACTACTACTACTACGAGTGCCTTTTTCTTTTGCTTCTTCTTTTTCTTCTTCTTCTTCTTCTTTTTTTTTTCTTGTGTTGGAGTTGAAGAACTGAAAGAGTAATTTAATGAATAAGGACGATGAATGTGATTAGAAAAAAAGAGAGTTCCGTTTGTCGACGACAACGATGACGACGATGACGACGACTAGTTGCCCCTCGACGCCATTCGATTCGATCCGATTCGGGACTAAGAACAAAAATGATTAAAAAATAAAGAAAAAGTCTATTCGATATGAACAAGTGACTCGAATGTTTTGTATCTTGAACTTCTATCAACCAAACGAACTCAACTCTCATTTAGATCAATGCTGTTCAGACTTATTCTATCGACATATCAATGCAAACAACAAGAACAACCAAACGAGACAAAGACAGAGAGACAGCTTTGTCTCTATCTCTGATTACCTAATCAACTCAATCGAGTCAACACTAAAGAAAAGAACGCAAAAATTTGGTTACTCGACGTTGTGTATGTCCGATAGTCATTATGACTCTTTCTCTGCTCTCTTCTCGTTGAAACACACAGATGATGATGGTGAAGAACAGAAAAAAAAACGAGAGAGAGAGAGAGAGAAGATCATTGACAATTTCTAATCGTCGGTCGTCTACATACATATCGATGTGTGTGTGTGTGCATATTCATTCTTACTTCGAGTTTTATTCAATCATCAAGCGTCGCTCCATTTATTTCAAAACTTTTTTTCTTTTCTTTTCTTCTTTCTTTCTCATTGATTTCGACTAGAATATTGTTGGTCATTTCATTTCATTTCAATATTCATTCATTCATTCATTCATTCGTTCATTCAACTAACTCAATCTCAAAATCAGACTCACACTAACACAAACAAACAAAAAGAAAATGCATCTCTTCTCTTCTCTTCTCTTCATATCCTATTGTCGAACTACAAATCGATGCAATCCGATTCAATTATTCGTCTTCTCATTGAAGACAACAACATATTTTACTAAAGATTTTCAAGGAAAAAAAAAGAAGAAAGTTACTGTTGTAATGGGTGATTGATTCATTCCCAATCTATATTAGTTAGACATCTTAGAATGGAAAGAGAGAGAAAGAGAAGAAAAAGGCACGGGCACCACCTAATATAATTTGCAATACATTGATTACGATGACGACGATGACGAAGAGAATCGAGAAAGAGAGAGAGAGAGAAAAATTGTTTGTCAACATCGAGCGAGACAGCAACTCATTTACTCGATTGCGGCACCGACAACATCACAGAATAAGAACGAGACAAAACCTTCCTTATGACAACTTACATTTTCTTTTTCTCGTTTTTTATTCTTGACATCAAATCAATTTAGTTCATTTAATCATCTTTTTCGTTTCAACAAGATGTCGCCTATGTTTTTTTTTTCTTATTGATTTGAAAATAGAAAAAAAAGAAAAGGTTTTTATTTTTGTTGTTGTTAATGTTGAACAATCCAATTTGAATCATCTTGTGGATGTAATTTGCCAAAGATCAACAAAATAATATCAATAATCCACCAAAGTCCGAGTCCACCTAATGTAATCATTTTGCCCACAGCAATTCCAATGTGACCAAGTGAAAATCGATCGACAGCAAATAAACCCAAAAAAATTGAATATAAAAGTGTCGAAAGAAAATAATGTGACGAATATTTAATACAAGGAATATTTTCTATGAGAAATGTTCGATTTCCTTGACATTCAATTCCATCGAAAACTCGACATTCAATTGATGTATGTTCAACTTCATCGTACTTTTCACCACCAAATCGTCGACCATTTCTTTTCTATTTGACAGAACAAGACAATCAAATTGAGAAAAATGAAAAAACAAAATTGTTACTTGACATGAACGAGTTTCGTTTTCTGGAATATCTTGAATCGATTCACATTGATAATAATCTGATGGAAGAAATTGACATTGAACAAGTGGAGAATACGGATTTCGATTGAATTTAACAAATGATTTGTGATTTAAAACAAGAATTTGATCTCGATAAATGAGTGAACATGTGTTGACAATTAAACATACGAATATCATTAACAACAACATTTCTTCTCCTTTTCATTGCATTGACACTCAACTGACAGACTCATTTCTTCTTACTTCTTTTCTTTTTTTTCATTTGGAAAACATTTTCACCAATGAAAATATTCTTTGCAGATGTCATTCGAAATTGATGAAGCCCAAACATATCTTCTCATATTTTTATTCAATCGATTCTCTAATCGATCGTTCACAACAAATGTCAATCTATGCAACTAACTATTTTACTTAATCAAATTATTGTCAAGTATCATTTTCATTCATTCAACTCATTTATCGTCAATCAACACAACAACAACAACAACAACAACATCAGATTTTGTTCTTCTTGGATTCATTTGGATTTGATGATGAATGAACATCGGAGCAACCGTTTGATCAGTCACCATGTCCAAACGATGAAAAACATAAAAATGTGAAAAACATGAAAGTGAAAAGAGACAAATGTTATCTAATGAATGAGAATATGTCGTGTCTCAATGATATATAGATAAGACACTTGTCTCTCTCTCTCTCTCTCTCTCTTTCTCTTGTCTAATAACTATATAAATAAACATAGCTTTTCACGAGAAAAGATATTCCACATAAATCTAATCTTGAAATGATCTTCACCGTCATTCTTCGCATAGAGAGAGATAAATGTCAAATAAAAATGTGTTTTCCTTGAAGTTATTTGAAATAAATATTTATATAATGTGATTATCGATTAACATTTCATTTGTCGAGTCAAATCAATAATTGTTTAAGGTCATTTCTATTCAATTTCAAATGAAGATAAATATTGTTTAGACAACTAGTTTTACTTGACAGTTTTCAAAAAAAAACGAGATTAATTCGTTTATTGTCGAGATAAACACAAAACTAAAGATGAAAATAAGTTGTTTATCTGACAATTTGTTGATGAAAACATTTAGTTTTAGTCCGAGTGTCAGAAAACATTAACCAATTTGCAAAAAAGATTTTCTTGATCGAAAAGATAGAGACCAAGGAGAGAGAGAGAGAGAGAGAGAGAGAGAGAGAAGAAAATCGAGATAGAATATCTCCATTCGTTATTTAGAATGTCACGGAACAAAAATATTTCCATTCCTATTCTTTTCTTCTCATCGATCAATCCCAAATAACGACTAACGATCGGCAATTCTCGTATTCTTCTTTTCTCCTTTCTTCTGCTTGTTTTTTAGTCTCAAGTAGTCAACAAAGACTCTTCGATGATTTCTAATTAACAGGTACAATAAAACAAACAAAACGACTTTCATTTTTTGATGATTTCGTCGTTGTTTTAATCGAGATGTAAAATGTTGTTTGGTTTGACACTAATATCTGTCGAGTTGCTCTTAGAGAGAATCTATCTGTATGGCATCTATCCATTTGTCTGTCAGGCACCCTGCAGATGTTGTTTTTTGTTGTTGTTCTTCTTCTCGTTATCATCACCCACCGTGTCCTTTTCCTTCTTCATCAATCGATGCTTTTTCCTCTTCTCTCCAAAGACACACATTTCTTCATTATCAACTATTTATTCGATTTACCAAACTTTTGTAAGAATTATCATCTTTTTTTTTTCTCTTTCATTTTCAAGTGACACAAAAACGATAAGGAAATGGAAAAGAAGAAGAAGAAGAGGCCTTACATTTAATGGTAGGAGAAGTACTAAAGAAACAACATCAACAACAACAAATAGACCAAGAAGAAGAAGAAGAAGAAGAAGAAGAAGAAGAAGAAGAAAGAGAAGAACAACGATCAAAACGAATGAATTTCATTTGGTTGATTCGACTAGATTTCTGTCATCCGAAAATATTCAATTAGACTGTCATTTTTCTTTACTTATCAAAGAGAGAAATATCATTCAACATCGTTATTTATTTGCTTTTCTACACTTTTGCACAACGAGAAAGACAAAGAGAAAGAAGAGAAAGAAGAGAAAGAAGAGAAACACCTTTTTGCTTTGACTTGTTTTTCTTTTGTAAAAAAAAATGTTTTGAAGTAAAGAATTCTTTTTGATAAATTCCCAATTAAACTAATCAATGTGTTGGTATGCATCAACAAACACTTGACACTTCGTGTTTTTATTTTAGATTTCAATGGAAAATCTAATTTGTGAACAAACTTCAAGTAAAACTGAGAAAATGCGAGAGAATTTATTTACAAATCGAAGAAAATCTCGTCGATCAACGGTAGTTTCAGTTCCTTCACGAGATAAATCAGTTGAACATTCAACAAATCTCTCGTTGAGTGAACATTCGATTCGTGTAATAAACGAGAATAATTCGTTTCCAATCGATCAACCGAATGTTCCGATGCAAACAATTCCAAATCGAACAACAATTCGATTAAGTCTTCCGATTCGATCGAACAATGTTGTCAATGATCTGTCGACAATGAATATTTCTTCGAATGAATTTACTTTACCAACGAATCCTCCGATTCGTGTCAGTATCGAACCACAAACAAATCAACCAACGAATTCAATTCATGATGATGACATTTGTCCAAATCCAACGACTCATTCGAATAATTCAACAACAACATCGAATCAAGACAAAATCAATGTCGATCCTTCATTCAAAGGAACATCGACGATTGTCAATTATTTCATGGATCTTTTGAAACCAAGTGATAATAAATTAGCAATGAAATTATATGGAAGTCGCAAAGGTCTTTTGAAAGAACGAATGAGACAACAACGAGCTGGTCATTGTATTATTCATCCTTGTTCGAACTTTCGTTTCTATTGGGATTTAATTATGTTGAGTCTATTGATAACGAATGTCATTGTTCTTCCAGTGGCCATCGCATTCTTCAGTGAAGAAATTAATTCTGCACGATGGATTATATTTAATGTGATTTCAGACGCTTTTTTTCTTTTCGATATTGTTGTGAATTTTCGAACGGGTGTTTTGAGAAATGATTTCGTCGATGAAATCATTTTAGAACCACATTTAATCGCGAGAAATTATTTGAAAAGTTGGTTTATTGTTGATCTGCTGAGTTCATTGCCAATAGATTATTTATTTTTATTCTTCGATTCGGGTGATCATTCAGGTGGTTATTCTATTGCACGGACGGGACGTGCCATCAAAGTCTTACGATTAGTTAAATTATTGTCTTTACTTCGTTTACTTCGTCTATCACGTTTAGTCAGATATATTCATCAATGGGAAGAGGTAAGTGTCAATACATACGAGAGAAGAACTCAAACTATCGAAAATGAACAATGAGGGCAGGGAGAGAATATCTATGTCTAAGATCTGTCAATTGTTAACAATAGCGACATCGAGTCAGATATCGATGGATAGAACTTCGTCTGGTCAACTTCCTTCGAGTTTATCTTCCCATTTGGGTGATGTCTTTCAAAATCCTTTTTTGTTTTCTTTTGAAGTGAATTCATTGATTTGTGTTGGCATGTCAATGGCACGTTTTCTACTAATTTCTTTTTCTTTTTTTTTTGTTTTTGTTCTATTGATTTACAGGTGCATGTCAAACAGGTCCGTTCAATGTAGAATCTATTTGCACTTGTTGTCAAGCTTTGTTCATTGATTTATTTATTGAAAAGTTTCGAATGTCACTCGTTTGTCTAGTTTTTGCATGAATCACAATTAACTCGACGGGATAGGAGAAATTCAACATCTCCCTGCCCAATCGATTCAGTTTTTAGAAGATAAATCATCAATTTAATTCCAACTATTTACAATCATTTTCACTTTTATTAATTTGCTTTTCTGTTTAGTTTTTATCGATTGCAAGTATGGTCATGCGAATCTTAAATTTGATCGCATTAATAATTCTGTTGGCTCATTGGAATGGTTGTTTACAATTTATGATTCCAATGTTTCAAAATTTTCCTTCCGATTCTTGGGTTTCAATGAATGGTTTACAGAATGCTCCTTGGGTCGAACAATATACAGTTGCATTATTCAAAGCACTTTCTCATATGTTATGTATTGGTTATGGTCGATATCCTCCTCAATCTTATGTTGATATGTGGTTAACAATGCTTTCCATGGTAACTGGTGCAATGTGTTATGCAGTGACAATTGGTCATGTTTCGGCACTTGTTCAAAGTTTTGACACGTCTCGACGTCTTTACAATGAAAAATTCAAACAAGTTGAAGAATATATGGCATGGAGAAAATTACCACGAGAAATGCGAAATCGAATCTCCGATTATTATGAACATCGATATCAGGGCAAAATCTTTCATGAAGATTCAATTCTTGAAGAATTATCCGAACGATTACGATTAGATGTGATTAATTATAATTGTCGTTCGTTAGTTTCTTCGGTTCCTTTTTTTGCTAATGCAGATCCAAATTTTGTGTCGGATGTTGTGACTAAACTTCGTTTCGAAGTATTTCAACCACAAGATGAAATCATTCATGAAGGAACTATTGGAGATAAAATGTATTTTATTCAAGAAGGAATTGTCGATATTATCAAAGCTGATGGACAAGTTTTGACGACTCTCTCCGATGGATCTTATTTCGGAGAAATTTGTTTATTAACACGAGCTAAACGTGTAGCGAGTGTTCGTTGTGTGACCTATTGTAATTTATATTCATTGGATTCGAGTCAATTCGAAATGGTTTTAGAATCTTATCCTTTGATGAGACGAACAATGGAATCTGTTGCTGCTGAACGACTCAATAAATTAGGCAAAAATCCATCGATAATTTCAACTCGACATGATTTAAAACGTGATCAAGCTGTTTTAAAAGATATTATCAATCGAGCAACACCACAACCATCATCGGACGACGACGATGATGATAATAATTCGTTAAATGAACATTGTTTTCGTTTACATTCAACATCATCATCATCATCGGCATCGATTTCAACGCATCATTCTCATTTGTCAAATAGGAAAAAGAAATCCAAACGGAAATCATCAATGAAATCTGAGAAAAGTTTTCAAAAATTAAGTCGATTGTTTTTAGCTGCACCATCTGTTTCCAATTTAACTCTACCAAATTCAGCAAGTCAAATTAAAAAATCTCCTTCAACACCTTGGTCACTTTTTAGAAAAACTCATTTGTCAACAACACCTTCTTCTTCCTTTACAAATAAATAATTATACTCTATTTTTCTTTTTTTTCAAAATAAAAAAAAATCACACTTTGCACATGTTTATGTTCAATTGTTTTTATTAACTAAATTAATCCTATTCTCAATTGACAGCAACTTTTTTTTATCACCTATTGTTTCAAGTCAAATCTTGTTCTTTTATTAAATAAGAAAAAAAAACTAATATTATATTTCATTTTCTTTTCTTCTATAACTGTTTATCATACACGTCATATTTCGCAATATCAATTCATGATACAAATAACTAATCAAAGAAGAAAAGATTCGAATCCGGAGCTCGAATATCCTACGTATCTATCTCTGCATCTATCGAAAATAAACGCTTGGTTGATTTTGTAATGGAGGACGGAGAGAACAAATATTTAAGATATAGCGTATATTTACTCATAAATAATTTTGTCTTATCAAAGATTCTTTTACCTATTCGATATATTAGGTTGCTACTAAACCTCCCACCCTGCAAATTTTCTTTTAGATTATTGCACAGAAAAAGTGAGATCAATATCAATGAATTCGTCTCCAGTAGTTAATTCATGGACAGAATGGGGTAAATTAGAACTCGTGTGTGTAGGTACAGCCGAGGGAATGTGTTATCCTGATGAATCTCCATCATATCCATGGCATATGGGATCCAATGATACACGTCCATATATTCGAGCAATTTCGGGTCTACGACCTCGTTATCGTATTGAACAAGCACAAGCTCAGTTAGATCATTTTGTCGAATTACTTCGAGCCGAATCAATTATGGTTGCGAATTCTACAGATGATGTACTTGATGAGAGTATTGAACAAGTTTTAACTCGAAAACAAACATCAACTATTGATCAAGTAACGAGTGATAACGATGGAAGAATTATTCATAAGGATAAAATTGATGTTTGTCGACCAATAAAAACATCAGATGAACCTCTATGCTTTAATCATCAATTATCTACGCCACATTTCAAATCTTTATATCAGTTTGGTTTAGCATGTCCACGAGATATGTTAATTACTCTAGGTGACACAGTACTAGAGGCACCAACCTCTTTTCATACAAGATATTTCGAATCGGAGTATTATAAACCTTTACTGTATTCATTATGGAAACGGGATTCATCGATGAAATGGCTTCAACCACCAAAACCAACATGTTCTCTAAAAACTATGTTCGACGATCTCGACTTCTGGGAAAAAATCAAAACTAAAGATGATAAGAAAAACATTTTCGTTAACAGTGGCTACAAAACGAACTTGAACGAAACGGAAATTGCTTTTGATGCAGCAGATATGATGCGTATGGGAAAGGATGTATTTTATAAAAGATCTGTATCAGCAAATAATCAAGGCTTACATTGGCTTCGTCGTACATTTCCTCATCTTCGTTTTCATATGCTACACTTTCCAGCTGATGAAAGTCCTCATTTGGATGTTAATATTATACCATTACGTCCACCGACGCCGGGTTCTCATGGTCTTTTACTTATTAACCAAGAGTATCAACCACTGGCAAGTGAAATGAAATTGTTTACAGACAACGATTGGCGGCCTATATGGGCGCCTCACCCTTCTACCAATGTGACTCCTCCACTGGCATTGTGCTCAAGCAGTCTTCATATGAATTTACTGTCGCTTAGTGAAAATTGTGTGGTGATCGAAGAGTGTGAAACGGCATTATATCGACTGTTACATGACGAACTTGGTTTCGATGTTATTACATGTCCTCTTCGAGTACTCAATGAATTTGGTGGCGGTCTTCACTGTGGTATGCATGTAAAATAGTTTAGATTTTTCTTAAAGTTGTTGTTTTTTTTATTAGTAACTTGGGATATTCGTCGACAAGATTCATGTATTGATTATTTTCCCAATCAAAATTATGAAGCCGAGTGTAAAATCGATCTCAATAACTATTATGATAAAACAGTATTTTCGACCGTTAATAAACCAACGGCTTGATCGATCAGTTTTCTATGAGGGAAAATATTTGTAGACAAATCTACACATATTGCAACTGTTTTTAAAAACTAACAAATAAAAGTAGAACTCGACGAGCTCTATTGATTACGCTATTTACCTTTTCCATATGAACTCGCTGCATTGGCTCCCCATGTTCTCGATTTTTAAAGAAAACCGTCGGTTAGAATCGGTTTTCCATTTTGCGCCTTTAGCTTCACTGATTTTTCTATAATTTCGATAGAGAATCTCATAATAATGTTAGTTTTCATTGAAAAAAATGGTTTGCTAAGTTTCGAAACCTGTTTTCTACAAATCTCTAAAATTCATCGTCGTAGGTTCAACGACAAGCGAATCAATATTTTTTCTAGCGGCATCTTTAATTAATTTCAAACTCAAAAACTAAGCAAAATTGGGAGATGTGGCTAGCACCAGTGGCTTCAGCACGCTTACAAATATAGGGAGACCCGATTTTGACTCAAATTCTGACAATTTTCTAAGATTAAAAAAAAATTTGTTCAATTTGAAAGGAGAAAATATTACGAAAAACAACCGCGGTTAACCGGTGGTTTCAGATAGAGCTCGTCGAGTTCTACTTGGAACCATTGAAGTCAGTGATCTGGCGAATCGAGAAAGAAAATATTCGAATCCGGAGCTAGAATATCCTATGTAACACCATCGTCCAAACTTATCAATGGTTAGTCCACTAATAAACAATCAACCATTTCCAGGTCGAATTAGCACGGGCGTAGACTGTGTAAAATGGCCGTATACGCTACTGTTTTGTACCGTCACGGCAGTCGTATTGATCGCCCTGGGAACTTGCAACAATTAATGAAAACTACCTCGTTAACCGAACAAGAATCGGCCAAATTGGAAGGTAAAATTAATTCTTTATTTGAATGTTAATTTAACACTTGTCTTCATATATAGATATACATGTGAATCAACATCAAGGCATATTACCATACTAATTCAAAATGACTGTTCAAATGATTAAATAAAATTGTCTATGAACCTGAAGAATATAATCGATATTTTTCAATATTAATCTTTTTAAGTCTTAGTTGTATTGATGAATACTGAGAAATCGATCGATCGAAGGACGAAGAATGCGAATGAAAAGATGTCACTAGATTGTTGTGTAGTATGTTCATGTGCGTTTTCATTGGTTAAACAAGTTTCATTGAAGAAGGAGGAGAAGAAGAAGAAGATCAGATGAGTTGTTCTTCTATTTGAAAAGATTTGATCGAAATCGAAATAATGAGTAGTCTAGGTGAAACAAATGAACAAAGTTGTTTAAGTCCATTAGATTCTGCTCGTTTCATCATGGATCGAGCCAAACATGTTTCAATTGATATTTCTGCACTAGAAAAATTATCTTCACAAGTAGTTTTGTTTTTTTGTTAATATTTGTTTGAAAGAAACCGATTGTATTGTTGAATAGATATCAAATGCAATGATGAATGGAGAATGTGCCAGTGATGATTGGATTGGATCTGATGTTGGCCCACCAAAAGGCGATGCTGAATTAACTATCGATTGGATCTTTCTAACAAGTACATTGAATTTTTCTTTTTGGACTAATGATCAAAAAGAAACTTTTACCAAACAATATAAAAACAAAACTTATTATGGTTATGAAGCTCTTTGTGTTGCCATTAATCAAGCTTTAGATGTTGGTCTTTTTTCTTCTTGTTGTTGTTAGAAATAAATTTATTTTAATGAAAATAGGATGGAATTGACATTTTAAATGCTCGATTCTATGGTTCAATTTCAATGGAACAATTCGAATCAATAGTTAAACCGGAAGAACACACAGTCAAATTACCAATGTTAAATGAAAGATTAAATGTTTTACATGAAACTGGAACAATTCTTTTAAAAGTTTGTTTCAATGATTATTTAATTGAAAAAAGGATTTTCTCTTTTTTTTTTGTTTGTTAATGTAAATTAAAGGAATATGATGGACATTTTTCGAATTGTATAAAAGCAAGTGGTGGAAGTGCAGTTGATCTTGTTCAATTGATTGTTCGAAAGTTTCCTTGTTATCGAGATGAATGTGTTTATCAAGGACAAAGAGGTTTCACATTCTTTTTTTTCTTTTGTTTTGTTTTGTTTAGTTGAAAATGTAAATTGTTTAGTGAGTTTTTATAAACGTGCTCAAATCTTAGTCAGTGATGTTTGGGGCTGTTTGAATGGTCATGGTCTTGGACATTTTACTGAAATGGATGGTTTAACAATGTTTGCTGATTATCGTGTTCCTCAAGTGTTAGCTCATGATGGTGTTCTTATCTATTCGAAACAATTAAAAGAAACTCTCGAACGCAAAGAAGAATTGCCATTTGGTGATGAACGAGAATGTGAAATTCGTGCTGCTTCGATTTTATCTGTTTATTTAATTGTGAAATTTGCAAATGAAAAAGTTCCTTTAGAAATCGATACAGGTGATGGAGGACAACGACTCAATGCACCACTTATCGATGTTTATCTATGGAGAAAAAGAAGACAATTCTTTCAAATTTATCAACAAACACCTTTTCATCGTACAAGATC
>ERZ778027.3692-NODE-3692-length-14683-cov-11.302024_pt1 | contig 14683 bp, 10 predicted proteins | sample MGYA00375757_ERZ778027 | MGnify/ENA primary metagenome ERZ778027 (study PRJEB29350, sample SAMN05389817) | bioreactor metagenome | isolation source: Ammonium sulfate bioreactor | place: South Africa: University of Cape Town | collected 2014-02-18 ... | reverse complement strand
AATCTAGAGCTCAGTCATTTTTACATCCTCATTCGTCTAAATAAACGATTTCAAATGGAGAGAACTAACGGGTCCGCCACAAAGAATGGACCTCTCAGTATTTTAGCGATATCTTTTCTAATTTTCGTCCGATTGGACTTTTTTTTTTAAAGACGCGCCGTTTTATGCTCTACAAATTAGTTTACTAGATACGTAAATTGATAATAAACTAAAATTTTTCAAAAATGAAAAGTAAAGATCTTCAAAAGGTTGTACTTTCAAAGTATCAAAAAGGTGATACTCCAACACGAATTTATCATGATCTTAATGGTACTCTCGGCTTATCTACTATCAAATGATATGTCGAACAGGCTCCATCGAATTGTCAAAATCTTCAGGTGCTCCACGTTTAATCAGGACCAACGAAAATATTCAAAAAGTAAAAAACCGTTTACGCCGAAAAAAAGGAGTATCAGCTGCTCGACTATCAATGGAGCTTGGTATCTCTGAGACTAGCGTTCGGCGAATATTAAAAGATGATTTAGGATTAAAATCCTATAAAATTATCATCGAACCATCTCTTTCCAATGATCAGAAGATCAAACGGAAACGGTTTGCGAACTGGGTTCGAACAAATTTCCGAAAAGAAGACACTTTGAGAATTCTTTTTTCGGACGAGAAGTTGTTTGACATCGATGGCGTTTACAACTCTCAGAATGAACGAGTGTGGGCAGTTGATCGTGCTGATGCTGATAAAAAGGGTGGCATCAAGCCGAAACAAAAGTTTCCACAAAAAGTAATGGTGTGGCTAGGCGTCTGTTCCAAGGGTGTTACGCCCTTGGTAATTTTGGACGAAGGAACTGTTGATCATCGTTATTATATCGAAAAAGTACTTCCTACTGCCTTAAAGTATGGGAATAAGGTTTTCGGTAATGATTGGATGTTTCAACAGGATGGCGCAAAGCCACACCAACATCATTTAACACAACAATGGTGTCGGGATAATTTTCCATCATTTATTGACAAGGACCATTGGCCTCCAAATAGTCCAGATCTAAACCCTTTGGACTATTCAATTTGGGATGAATTTGCCAATACTATCGATTGGAACAAAGTCAAGTCAAAAACAACATTGATCCAACAATTGAAATCGTCAGTGAAAAAAATTCGTCAATCTGTTGTTTTTGAAAGTTGTACTAATTGGACTAATCGATTGTATCGCATGTCTCAAAATGATGGAAATTATTTACGTTAATAAAAATAAGATATTTTTGTAGATCTTAAGACGAGGAATCTTTTAAAAAAAATTACCTGATCCAATGAAAAATAAAAAAAGTTATTGCAAAAATACTGAGAGGTCCATTCTTTGTGGCGGACCCGTTAGTAAATTGATACTCGTATCTAACCAAATAACAATAAAACTTTCGACAATTCCAAGTCGACGTTGAGGAAGAGGAACAATCCTTTTTTTCTTTTTTACAGATTTTTTCGTAGTCGTTTTGGTGGCAGAAAAAAAGTTTATATCAGAACAAACGTCGTTGAGAATAACCTTGGAACCCGTCGTATTTATTTTTGTATAATGATGCGAAATTAAAAGAAGAAAAAAAGCAGAAAAATCGAAATAGAAAACGAGAAGATCTTTTTTTCTTAAGAACGACCAACTAATTTGCTGTTGATAACAGCTGTTGATATATCAACTTGTGCAACAGGCATATCTTCTTTTTTAATTCGAATAATTTCCGAACCGAATGAACCAAATGCTTCTAAACATTTCGGTCTCGGACAAAATATTCGACGAACAACATAACACGGCCATGCACAGATTAATGTTATCCAAAGAAGAAAGAAGAATGTCGGTTGTTCGCCACGACATTCACGCATTTGATCAATATCACGAAGAAATATTGCTGAATCGGTATGCGAAGGTTCCGAACAACTCGCACAACAGACATATTCTTGATAACGTGTTAAAAGTCGAATATCAGTGAGCGTTGTAAAATAAGCATTATTACAAAAACATAAACTATCATGATAATCCCATTCACGATAGACTTTTTCGCTTGGCAACAGATTGAAACTGTTGTTCACCGGCCGAAAACCTTGTTGGCCTTGCGGTTGCTGCATTTGTACACGAGCTGGAGCTATCGCCCTATACGGATTCAAGTTCCAAAAAGAAAGACAAAGAAAATTATATGCAGGCACTTACATATTCTCAACAGTTGATCGAAATGAGAAGCTTTCTTTCTTTCGTTCTTTCTTTTATTTCATCTATTTCAATACGTAGGATGTTAATCAAGAGAAATAAAACATTGATGAAATTCTAATTAAATCATAAAGAAAAGAAAGAAAAAAAAGTTCGCACGGCTTCGTTGCCCCTTTTTTTCTCAGATCGAATCGGAAGTCTTATTAGATTATGTCTGTTTTTCTTTCAATGAACTGACAATTTTATTTTTTTTAAATAATAAAAAAAAAACAGCAAAAGAAATCAATGGCAATTTCCACAGTTAGGTGTACAAGGTTTGCCATTGTCCACTCGACAACGACAACCACCGGATGTGTCACCATGTCCTTTCGGACCCCATCGAGGACCTTTTGTCGCGAAGCAAATTTCTATTTTACATTGACTACATTGTATCCAATCACAGCCAGATGCTTTTTGAATGATTACACGGCAACCAGGACTTAAAAACAAAGAATTTCACAAGACATTTTGATATATGTCTTACATACCAATACATAGCTTCTCCACTTTTAATCATCGCCTTTTAATTATTTTAATAGAATAAACAATTGTTTCGATTTGAAAATGTTTTCTTAGTTACCTCAAGATGTTCGGCATCCTTTCGAACATTAAGATCGTTAGCCTCAATTCGTGTTTTTTCTTCTTGATATTCTTTACCTACAAATAGAACAATAAACAACCGATAGATCAATTAAAATTGCATGCTTACACGATTGTCCTTCATGTATTGCTTTACATGCTAAACAATTCCAATGTTTACATCCCTATAAATTTTTTAAACAAAAACATGCTTCTTTTTATGTCATAAATAAATAAACGAAATGACACACGTCACAATATAGGATATTATTTGTTTCTTCAGGTTCTAAAAACCACCAATGAGTACAATCTGGTGTTAAACAATGAACGGTTTGATTTCGACTTTCGACAATACGCACACCACTATCAAGTATACGATCGACTACTTTCTGATCAGCTTTTAAATCGTTGACAACCTTGAATAGAAATGAATTCATTGATAAATAAATCCTTTTTTTTTGTTTTCTTACGCCTCGAAGTTCTCGTTCTTCGAGCACGACATCACAACCATCATGTGGACATTTTATAATTGGGTCTGTACTTGTTTGAATCATTTGTAGAACACAAGGTTTACAAAATGGATGAAGACAATTATGAAATAAGATTCCATCGCCTTCTTTTATCGTATCCATACAAGTTATACAGTCAAATGCTTCAACATTTCGATAAAATGGTTGATTTTCTTGTGTTGATAATTCTCTGAGAATAACTGCTGGGCGTGGTGGAATTTTAAGTAGGGAAGATGTTGTTGTTGTTGTTGGTGGCAATTCAGAGGTTTCAATAAGAAATTCTTCTAAACATGTTCGTAAGATTTGACGAAAATTATCACGAGAATTTGGATTCAATATTAATTTACATACACCATAAATTTCATCTGGTTCGCCGGGAGATGCTGCAAAAATATATTGCTTACGATTAGTAAGACGAATGTTACGTAGTTCCTATTTGAAATGTTAGATCATATATAAAAGACATCATTTTGAATCTTACTGCTTTATTATTTTCGAGATCTATAATTCTTAAAGCATATTCACCAACATCATACTGCCTTAGTTCTATTAAACACCGGTTAAAAATTCGATGGTATCCATCTGGTGGAAAAAGTTGAACACTACATTCGCTGTATACTTCGACACTCATGATACTTTGAATGAAATTTGTTGGTAAAATGGAAAAAAAACACGTTTGTGTTTAAAGTAAGACGAATTTCACATGTCGAATATTTATTTTTGTTGATAAAAGAGAGGTGAGACATTTCGTAGCGAATGATCGACAAAAGTAGATGTCACACATCGCTGATAAAAATCTATGTGCAAGACTACGATTAATTCTATTTTTAGAAAGTTCTTCTTCTTTATCAAGAGAAAAATTCTGCGAAAGAATACAGACGCACGATAAAAAAACCGCATTACCAAGCAACCATATATCACATATTATATTATACTGTTTTATTTTTTCCTCTTTTCCAACATACGTCTCGTGTAAGATGGGTTGCTGTCATTGCAAATCACCTCTTAATGGTGGAGTAAATGTTGTAAAACCTCAACCTCAAGAAGACAGAGACGAATCAAATAACAATGTACCAGGAACAATCGTTGAAGGTGCTATTGTTATTTGGCTAGATCCTTCGATGAATCCGAATACAAATACTGATGTTATAAGAAATCAACTACAAAGAGCTGCTAATTGTGTGTTTATCTATAAAGATCCGAACGAATGTTTAACTTTTATTCATGGTTTGAAATACGAAAAAGTTCATCTTATTGTATCGCGTGCAGTCAATGAAGAATTTATAACGAATGCAAGAGATAATATTCCTCAAATTGAAATTATCTATCCTTATAGTTTCTATGATGAAATCATGGCTGCTACTCAAAATCAGAGTGAATTTGTTTTACCTGTGAATCTTTGTGAAGAATTGATGATCAAGATTCGAAATAGCAATCGTAATCTATTAGGAATTCAAATAATTAATCCTGCATTATTGAATTCATCAGCAGGAAATGATCAACAAGATGCCATGTTTATGTATGATCAATTAGTTCGACATATTATTTTAAGTCGAATTGATGATAATCTAACAGAAACAAATGTCAACGTGATCATGGCAGATGTTTTCAAATTTTGCGATAATTATCCAACAAAAAGAGAAAATGATATTAACTTTAAGACAGAATTCAAAACACAGTATCAATCTAAACATGCGAGCTACTGGTATAGTTGTGATGTTTTTTTCTATGGTACATTGAATCATGCTTTGCGTACGCATAATTATCAAACAATTTATGAACTTGGAGCCTTTATTCGACAACTTCACAAACATCTTAATGAGTATGCACTACCCATTACTGGTACGTTGGCATTGTATCGTGGACAAAGGTTCAGCAAAGAAGATTTCGAAAAGATTCAGTCAAGCAAAGGAAGACTTTTATCATTTACATGTTTTTTGTCAACCAGTCGAGAAAAAACACGTGCTATCGGCTTTGCTGAAGAGAATCTTGCCTATATACGAGATGTGAGTACTCTACTGGAAATTACTGTTAGTATTGAAAATAGTACCGTACCTTTTGCGGATATTACCGAATGGAGTGCTTTTCCAAGGGAAAAAGAATGTTTATTTTCTATTGGAACAGTTTTTCGTATCGATTCAATTGAAAATCTCGAAGAAGATCCAAGAATCAGAAAGATTAAATTATCACTCACTAATGATTATGACAAACAATTAGCCAGTTTAACTGATCACTTCAAATATCTTTTGATTGACAACGATGTGCTCGTTAACTTGGCCAAATTGGCACAACAACTCTCACAATGGGACCACGCTACTTATTTTTGGAAACTGGTTATTGCAACAAGAGATGAAAAACAACATTCAGCTGCTTATAATAATCTTGGATCGATTGAATTTGAAAAAGGAAATTTAGAACAAGCTTTGAAATATTATGAAAAATCACTTGAACTTGAAAAACGTTTTACGAATGAGAATGATCCAAGTCTCATTCCAACATACAATAATATTGGTACTGTTTATTATAAACAAGGAGATCTCGATCGTGCCTTAGAAAGTTTTCAAAAAGCTATTGAAATTCATGATATATCATCGAACAAAAATCAAGAAATTACTACTACCATATTCGTTAATATGACATCCATACTTAACCAACAGGGAAAACATAAAGAAGCATTGAATGTTATTGAAAAATGTCTGCATATTCAGATTAATATCTATCCTGATCTTCATCCTAATCTGGCAATAACTTACAATACAATTGCAGTTACATGCAATTATTTGCGTGCAATAGCGAAAACAGATGGTAACAATGAGAAAGAAATTGAATATACTCGAAACGCTAGCAATTATGCCAAAGCAGCATTGGATATCGATTATAGAGTTTTACCGCCTGATCATCTACAGACTACGCTTCATAAAAAAAATGTCGATTATTTTGCTCATTTAAACCATTAAAACTATATGCATATGATGAATTTCGTGGTTGTTGTTTTCATAAAATCATGATTGAAAAAAGGAAGAATATAAATGTTTGCCATTGCTAAGCAGCCACTCGCACATGCGTATTTTTTGCTTTTCTTCCAACATAAACAATACAAAAATCGACGAAGAACTCAATTGATCGCGGTATAAATCACATTAGAGAAAATGGGATGTGGCAATTCAAAAACACCTTCACCAATGAATGACGATCATATACCAAAAACACCTCAGCCGATTCCTCCGACGGTTCAACCATCGACAATTAAGCCCGATCTCAAAATCAATTATGATAAGTACAGAAATCATACTGAGAGTGTCGTAGTTGTTTGGTTGGATCCGACACTTGATGAGGATACAGATACAAACGATGTTGAAAGTCAATTAGAAGAAGTTGCTGATGTTGTTTTAACATACAACAATCCAGTTACATGTCAACAATTTATTGACAGTATCAAAACTGAAAAAGTTCTTCTTGTTGTGTCCGATACGGTCAAAAAAGAATTCGTCGCAAATGCTACGTATTCCGTTCCACAAATAGATTCTGTTTATCATTTCAATATGAATGCCAATGAGACCGTTACAGCTGGAAAGCAAAAGGTATACACATCCGCAAAGACTCTTGTTACACAGATGAAAAAAGATAAACGTGACTGCATTCGTGGTCTTCTTGGAATTCAAATTATTGATGTGTCGTCATCCCGAATCGAGGACATGAAAAACCGACAAGATGCTTATTTCGTATATGATCAGTTAGCCAAACATATCGTTTTAAGTCAAACTAATAGTCTCAAAACTGAAGAGAACATGGCCGATGTCTATAAATATTGTGACAAAAACCATGCATCTCAAAAGAACGCACAGGAATTTTTAATGAATTTCAAAGGACAATATGCTAAACATCCTCCTGCTCATTGGTATTCATGGGATTCTTTTTTATACGATGTATTGAATCGAGCACTTCGTGAACATCGATATGATACTGTATATGAATTAAGTGTCTATATTCGCCATCTTCATGATCAAATTAATGAAGAATTTCAGAAGCCTGACTTGCAACTTAAACATAAAAAATTATACCGAGGACAAAAATTCTCAAAGGAAGACTTTGACAAAATCAAGAAAAATGTGAAAGGACTAATCTCAATGTCAAATTTCTTGTCAACTACTTTTGACCGTAATGTGGCTGTGGAGTTTGCAACAAGGAATGCCGAATCAACAGTACAAACCATAGCACTACTTGAAATTAATGTTGCAGATAAGTCGTCATGCCCATTTCTCGACATCATGAAATGTAGCAAATTCCCAAATGAAAAGGAATATCTTTTATCTTTTGGATCTGTCTTTCGTATTGATTCAGTTGAATACTTGCCTGAAAATACTAAAATATGGCATATTAAGTTAACCTTAACTAATGATTATGACAAGGAATTAGCCAGTTTAACTGATCACTTCAAATATCTTTTAATTGACAATGATGTGCTCGTTAACTTGGCCAAATTGGCACAACAACTCTCACAATGGGAGCAAGCTACTTATCTTTGGGAACTTGTTATTGCAACAAGAGATGAAAAACAACATTCAGCTGCTTATAATAATCTTGGATCGATTGAATTTGAAAAAGGAAATTTAGAACAAGCTTTGAAATATTATGAAAAATCACTTGAACTTGAAAAACGTTTTACGAATGAGAATGATCCAAGTCTCATTCCAACATACAATAATATTGGTACTGTTTATTATAAACAAGGAGATCTCGATCGTGCCTTAGAAAGTTTTCAAAAAGCTATTGAAATTCATGATATATCATCGAACAAAAATCAAGAAATTACTACTACCATATTCGTTAATATGACATCCATACTTAACCAACAGGGAAAACATAAAGAAGCATTAGAGATTATTGAAAAATGTCTAAATATTCAGATTAATATCTATCCTGATCTTCATCCTAATTTGGCAACAACATACAATACAATTGCAGTCACGTGTAATTATTGGCGTTTATTTGCAGTAGCATATGGAAATCGTGAGAAAGAGATCGAATTTACTCAACGTGCTTTGCAATATGCAAAGAAAGCATTAGAAATTGATGAACGAGCATTGCCTCCCAATCATCCACAAAGAATACTTCATCAAAAGAATTTTGACTACTACACAAAACTAGCAGGATTCATTTTTTAATGAGGTTCCCTACTTGAAATTGTTTGCACGTCTAGTTTTAAGTATTTACTGAAGTAAAAAAAAATGCCTTGGCTTTAATAAGAATTCAAACAGTGTTGAAATGTTTACTAAGCAACCACTCTAAGAGAGTTACGCTATTTAATACTCCTTTTTTTCTTTTTTTACGATTCATAAAAAAATGTGTAGCCGTTGCTGTTGTTGTTGTTGTTGTTGTTGTTGCACGGAAGTTGATGATTCGAGCAGTAAAATAACTGACACAAATACGTTAACACCAAACGAAGATGAAGTTAAGAAGCAGAAGAACAATGTGGAGAACTCAGTTATTATTTGGCTCAATCCAACGCCAACACATAGGGAAACTGTCAATCAAAATAAAGAACAATTAAAGAAGCAATTTTATGCCGTTTTAACATACAGTGATCCAACGGAATGTGAACAACGAATTGCAAAGATCAAAAACGATAAAGTATTTCTTATTTTATCTGGTGAAGTTAAGAAAAATTTTGTTACAACAGCAGTGAAAGACTTAAGCCAAATTGATTCGATTTATCAGTATTCATTCGATGAAAAGAATAGTATTGACTACAGTGCAAGCTTTCCAGCTGTTCATAAACCTCAAAAAGATCTCAATGAACTATGCACAAGTATTAAAGCTGATATAAAAATCTGTGATAAGAATTTCGTTGGTTATGCTTTTCTCGACGAACCTGTCGAAACTTCATCTATTCACAAGAAAAAAGAAAACGATAAAGACTTAAATCGTCAAAGTTCCGCCAGGAGAAGACAACCACGACTTTTGGTCTTAAGTCCTGAAAATGATGAAATAACAGCTAATCCAAAGGAAGTTCCGTTTATGTATTTACAATTATTCAAGGAAATCATTCTCAATTTCAAAGAAGACGAGCATATACATGACACTTTTGCTGTAATTAATAAGAATTATAAAGATAACAACGACGAGATGACATTTTTAGACCAACTGAAAAGATACTATCCTACAAAAACCGCTGCTTACTGGTACACGAGAGAATCATGTCTGTATAGAATGGTAAACAAAGCTCTTCGTACAAATGATTATAACGAACTTTATCATCTACGCACGTTCATTCGACATCTCCATGAACAACTTGTCGTGGAACATAAGACTGCTCGTCAAGACATGATATTGTACCGTGGGCAAGCGTTTGATAAAATAGAATTGTCTCCTCCACCAAGCGCAGGAAAATTAATATGCTTTTCAAACTTTTTATCCACTAGTCTAGATGAAAGCGTAGCGCGCAAATTTGCGTTTGCGGAAAAAACTCTTTATAACCCACATTTAACAACTTTTTTAATCAAAATCAAAGTCAACAAAAACAATGCTATTCCATTTGCAAACATCGGTGAATATAGTGCGTATGACACTGAATCAGAATGGCTTTTTACCATTGGATCTATATTTCGCATTATATCAATAAGAATTCCAACTCAAACTGGAGAAATCGGACATATGTAATTAGAATTCATTGATATACATGATCCACAGCTGACTGCTTTACAACAACATCTGAGGAGTTATTTAGAAGAGAAAAATAATTATATGAACATGGCAAGATTCATGTATCATGTAGGGAATTGGGAAAAAGCTATTTTCTTTTATGATTTGGCACTAAAAGACGAAAGCGATTGGTAACGTCGAGTAGCTATTCTTAATAATATTGGATCAGCATATATGCAAACAAAAGAGTTGGATAATGCTTTGAAACATTACCAAAAAGTACTTCAAATTGAACAAAGAAATCAACAGAAAAATTATTCTGGTCTTGCTTCAACTTATAACAATCTTGGTACTGTCTATTACAATTTGGGTGATATTGATCAAGCCGATGATTATTTCAAGAAGGCTATCAAATCTCATGATAATGATGAAAACAAGAATCAAGAATTAACAGCAACAATCTTTAGTAACATCGGTTTCGTATTAAATAATAAACACAAACATGAAGAAGCCTTGATTTGTTTTCAAAAATCTGTCATAATTCGTATTAACATATATCCAGATGTTCATCCCAGTCTAGCAGTGACTTACAATGGTATTGCAGTTACATGTCTTCATTTAGGAAGAACTGCACGAGAAAAAGGTGACATCGAAACAGAACAAGACTATTATCAAAGAGCTATTGAATATGCTCGAAAAGCAATTGATCTGGATGAGAAATCATTACCGAAAGAACATCCACAAACTGAACTTCATAAAAAGAATCTTGCATATTTCGAACAATCACCAAAATTAAACTAATAAAATATTTTTATCCTTAAGTTGAGGGTGAGTATATGAACATTGCCTATAGCAGTATGAAGTCATATTCAATATTATTAATAATCATTCTACAATGTAAATATAATCTGTTAATGCATATATATCACTCAAAGAAGATCAATAGAATTAGTTGTAAAACGAAAAAAAAGATAAACACAAAAGTACATGACACCTGTCTGATAAATAGCATTTACAATATAAACATTTCGAAAATACACATGTCGATAAAGGTGTTTCAACTATTTACTTATGTTTTTCTTGTTTTTCATGTATATTCAAAAGATGTCAATGCACAAAATGTAACTGTATTTCCTGCTGATTCATTTGTTGAAAGTATAGGTGTAAATACTCATTGGGAATTTGCTAGTGTCTATGTTTATAATTATACTGGTTTAAAAGAGAAATTAGCTCAATTAGGAATTCGATATCTACGTGGACAAACATTTCAAGCTGTTTATAATCGATCCAATGATCTCTACAATAGTCTTGGTATTCGAACAAATATTCTCATGGGAAGAAGAAAAGATGGACCATGGCCACAACCTTTAGATCTCGATCAAATAGATTTTGAATTAAATGAAATAAAAACCGAAGCACTTATTCCAACAGTCACACTTGAAGGACCCAATGAATACGATGTTTCACATGGAGCCGATCTTGAATGGATTCAAACAATTAACAATTACAATATTCTTCTTTATACGAAAGTGCGAGCCGATGAACAATTAAAACATTTGCCTATCATTGGACCTTCATTAACAACATTAAAAGCATATGAATCGGTAGGCAATGCAGATCCATATATTGATTATGCTAATATTCATTTGTATCAATGGACATTTTGGCCTGGCTTTAATGGATTAGATCAAAATGGATCGACAAGTATACCTTGGTATCTCAACTATCTTGCTCGACAACAATCACCCGAAGGAAAACTTGTGCAAGTCACTGAAACTGGATATACGAATTATATTGATTATGGCGGATTGTCTGAAGAAGCAGATGGAAAATATATGCCAAGAATTTTTGCTGAATTCTTTCGACAGGGCATCTATCGAACTTATAAATATGAATTGATTAATAATGGGATTGAAGGTAGAGAAGGACTTTTTGGTTTATTAAGAAATAATCTGACAGAAAAACCATCGTTCAAAGCAATGCAAACGATCATTACACTACTTAATGATAAAGGACCTAGTTTTCAACCTGAGCAATTCAATTATACTCTCAATGGAAGTCTTCATGATGTTAGACAACTACTCTTTCAAAAGCGCAATGGAGATTTTTATCTAATGATTTGGTTAGAAATCTCCTGTTGGGATGTCAATCATAAGATTGATCTTTATCCATCACCACAATTATTAACACTCACTTTACAAGATACGAACAATATTTCTAATGCTATTCTTTATACGTTCAATAATACTGCTGATCTAAATATTGTCAATATGACCGTCAACAACAATCAAATATTATTTAATGTTACAGAAAAAATCAGTATTGTTAAATTTAGTAATGTCAATCCGCATCTCATTCCAAATGGTGTCTATCGAATTGCTCCAAAACATGCACTTCATCTATCGCTCGAAAATTCTAACCAACACCCTCAATATGCAACTGTGTGTGACTCAAATTATATGAGTAATTTCAATCAACAATGGACTTTTGAATCATTGGGCAACTTTTTTTACAATGTTACTAATCAAGGTACTTTTGGTCAACATTGGAAGATCGATTCTCTTCCTAATGGTTACTATAGAATTCAAATAAATAATGAGAAAAATCAATGCCTAAGTGTCAATATGAATCGAACAACTCAAATATTATCGTGTTCGCATGATAACGACGATCAACAATGGAAAATCGAATGGATTACACAGAATTGAATTCATTTTTGATTTTATTAAAATATTTTCAACATAAAAGTATTTTATCAGTTATTGTAATCATTTTATATAAGGTGCAACAAAAGTGCACATATGATAAGTTTGTGTTTTGCCATTGGTAAGAGAAAAGTATAAGTACGCGGCTCGTTATCTTTTCAATCGAAATTTGTTGTCACAGCTAATATGATTAATTTTATTAATCATTGGTTCGTCAATGAAATCATTATGCATGACTACGACTAAATCTATTCAATTATACGTTGTTCCATTTCCATTATTGTCAATTGACAACACTAGTAATGGTTCACTTGAGTGTCCGTATTCATCATTATAACAAGCACTGGATTACATTGAACTTAATTCACTTAATTCAGCAACAACAATGCATTTATATGCAACTTATCATCAACTTTCTAAATGGACTCAGGATGTAGTACTAATGATCAGATAGAATATAATCAATTTTATCATTGGTGACCTAGTCATTAATACAAAAATACACTAAAAATACCGAAATTAATTGACAATATACAGTTTAAAATATGTATCAATTTTCTGAATTATCTATGCTTTATTAAATAACATAAAGTAATAGAAAAATCACTCAAATAGTTCAGTATTTATTCGTTACTGTCTATGTTTTACAAAAAAAGCAGTAATATGAAAAACAAAACCGTCACCCTCAACACTATTTGTACTGTTTACCCATGTTTATATATACTCATAATATTGCTTAGTTATCAACAGCAGTTTTGCCTTCAGCATGAGGATCATTACGATTGCAACAAAAATTGCAACAGTCAATAGCGTCATTAGCATTAGCAGGAACACCACCACTAGTGTCATGAGCGTTAGTACCAAAATTAGTACAACTGGTGTAATTATATGTATAAGTATGAAGATCAACAGAACCAAAAAAGCCATTAAACATAACATTAAAAGGATTACCAGGACAATTACAACCACGATACGAAAAACCAAGAGAAAGAGCAGCATAGTTGGTGTTATAGTGACTACCAGTATTACATTGGTCATTAGTGCCATTACTACAACCACGAATGTAACAATGATCAGTATGATTAGCACGACGACAATTGCAATTAGCTGGTCGTATAGTTGTAGAATTGATTGTTAAAAATAATGCTAGAAGCATTATTATTATTAATTTAGCAGCATTCATGCTTAGTGGTTAGTGAACGAATGAAAACTTCAATCAATAATGATGAAAGAAGGTATTTTTTTAAAATAATATTCTATCACTTTAAATACTATACCCAAAGATTAGAAAACAAAAAAGTAAGCTTTTCTTCTCTTATTTATAAATTTTATCCTTATATTGCTGATATATGATCGGTAGAAGCATAGATAATATTTCACATCTGTGCAAATATGCACTGAATTCAAACGCAAAAATGTCATAGATTTGAATATTATCTTGGTCATTTTCAATTACTCAAGAAGTAATCATTTGAGGGTGAGTCTTTACCTTGCCATGATTCAGATTTCAATTCAGCATAAGTATTGGTGTGCTCTGCATTTGTGTTTACTAGAATTGTATGAAGCAAAAATGTTATTAGAAGCAAATGTAAATATTTTCAAGTAAGAGAAAAAATCTTCATCAGCACTCAATGAAATCATTTTTGGAGCGAATAAAAAATGGTGAATCTTTCTACTCGAGATTGTGCATTTAAAACTTAGTATCTGTTTTTCGTTTTGCATTTCAACAATAAAAAAATTTTAAAAAATAATAGTTTTTAGATATTTTCGTCTAACTTAAAGTTCATTTCATTTATTTTCGAGTCCAAAATGAATAATTTCATATGTCGACAAAAATATCAACAAAATCGATTTGTTTTACATCGTACTGAGACTCATAACATTTCTTACATTATTTTCACAAATCTAACTGTTGTTATTATTAGGAAAGCGATTGAAAAAAAAACAAAATACACGTTTTCGTGCAAATGTTTATCGAAAATCAAACGTCAGTAGTGTGTAATACATATCCTCTTTTTTTAATTGAT
>ERZ778027.3691-NODE-3691-length-14691-cov-3.164184_pt1 | contig 14691 bp, 20 predicted proteins | sample MGYA00375757_ERZ778027 | MGnify/ENA primary metagenome ERZ778027 (study PRJEB29350, sample SAMN05389817) | bioreactor metagenome | isolation source: Ammonium sulfate bioreactor | place: South Africa: University of Cape Town | collected 2014-02-18 ... | reverse complement strand
CAAGTCGCTGCCGATGCCGTTGCCGACGCTCTCGCCCGATCACATCAGTCACATGGCGAACGAGGTCGAGCTGCGATTCGTTCGCATGGTACCGCGCTTGTATGTGCCTCTCGACCAGCCTGTGAGCATTTCGATGGTGCTCAAGAACACGCCGTCGGTGCTCGTGCGCGGCTTCGAGATCGACACGCTCAACTACTTTACGCAGCATCAGAACAAGGACGGCTTTGATGCGACGATCCGACTCGATGGCCTCCTGCCGCAGTTCGAATTCGAGCATCGCTTCGATCGCGTCGATCCAGTTCGTCGCGTGCGCCACACGTTCGAGTTCCCGCAGCTCGATCGCCGAGGCATCTACGTGCTCGATTTTATCTCCAACGGCAAGAACAGCCGCGTCGTGGTGCACAAGGGCCACTTGTCGGTATCGACGCGTGACACTCATGCCGGCGTGCAGGTTCTCACCTTCGACGAGACCGGCGCCATCATGCCCAACGTCTCGGTGCGCTTTGGCGGCCGCCACTTTCGAAGCGACTCGCAAGGCATCGTGATGGTGCCGTTCTCAGTGGCCACCAATACCACGCTCACGGCCAAGCACCACCAACTCGTCGTGTCGCTCGAAGACGGGTTTTCCAGCCGCGTACCATTTCGACGCTCGATCGAACAGTACCAACTCACGGCCGCCATCTTGCTCGATCCGCAATCGATTTCGCCTCTGAAGCGCGCACCAGTTCTCGTGCATCCGCGCTTGACACTCAACGGCCTCCCGGCACCGATTTCGCTGCTGTCGAATCTGCGCCTCAGTGCCTCGCTCACGTTCATGAATGGCCGCACCTCGGTGATCGAACTCGATCCATTGGACGGCTCCTCGTCCTCGTCCTCGAGCTCGACACTCAACCTCACGCACACCGATCCGGTCTTCTCGTTCCTGGTTCCCAAAGAACCGCTCACGGACATCAACCTGCAGCTCAAGGGCTCGGTCGAGCTTGGTAGCACAGGTGACGTGCAACACCTATCGTACTCTCACCCAATCTCGTTGGGCACTCCTGATTCCAACGCCATTTGGGTACGTTTGCCAACCACTGGCCCACTCGCGATGACGGTAGATTGACCACGACGCGAGGGGTTGCCTTGGCTTTGATGCGTATGTGTGCGTGTAGGATTGGTTCCTGTATCGCAATCAAACAGACTTCTACGCGATGCTGATTGGCAAGAGCGGCGAGTTCATTCCCAGAGAAGCGGCCGAGATAGAGTTCCTCTCGCACCGGCGTCACCATCGAGCGCAGGTTGCCACCGATCATCACGGTCGCATCTGGCTCGGGTCGTTGCATGGTATCGAGTCGGTCCACATCTCGACCAGCACCTCACTGGCTGAGCATCAGTGCTCTCGCAAGTGGCTACTTCCGGCTCACTCGCACTACACGTCGCAAGTCGAGAGTTCGCATACACGATACATTGGCACCGACGAGAGCCTGCACCTGCCGTACCTCGGCAGTGCCAACGAGATCTCGGCCTCGGAATTCTCGCTCACGGCGCACCCGACGTTGGAATCGTTCCACTCGTACCTCTCGTTGGATGGCGACTCCTCTGCACGTACGATTGTCATTCGACCGCTGCCTCGCGGAACATACGAGCTCTACGTTGGCAGCAGCACCGATTGTTCAAGGCGAATCTACACCATTCACGTCACCGAGAAGGCCCACCGCTACAATCTCGTCGTCGACCAACTTGACGACGAGAGTTCATCGTCATCCGACGTGTCCGAGTCGTTCGTCGTCTCGCCGACACAGCTGTTCCATTCTGACCCGTTGACTCCGACGCCTCGAGTTTCCACCATCACCACGAATGCTGATGGTTCATTTGATATCGCCATCATGAATGTGACTGAAACGGTATGCCAGACATCGTTCCACGAGACTGAACCGAACATCCTCGATGATAGGCGCTTACAAGATTGTTTGATGTGACAGACTCGCGTGCACTTGTTTGCAACGATGTTCACATCAACAGCGGAGCTCGCACGCTTCCAAGCAAGTATGCAACCGTTGCCATTGCCGCCATCGAACCGCGGCAAGCCGGGCATGACGGTGTTTCTGCGCGAGCGTTTGATGGGCACCGAAGAGATGTACATTATTGCTCGTCGCAATGCTACATCGACCTATGGCAACATGCTCTCACGTCCGTCGTTGCTCATGCGCCCATGGAAAGTGAGTGGCACCGACACCGAGATTAAGCGAGCGCGAGCGGGCGAGACCTTTTCGTCCACGCTCGAGAGCGCGAACTTTGAAGAGGCCTACTACTCGCGAGCTGGTCATGGCCAAGAAGCGGCGAGTTCTCGTGGCTGGCATAGCTCCGGCAGCAGCTACGGCTCCTCCGGTGCTCAAAGCCGCTACGACTTTGTTCGCGTGGCTCCTCGTCTGATTGCCAACATGATTCCCGATCCATCGAGTGGAATTGTGCGTGTTGCTCCTGGAACCACCCGCGACCTCTCTTCGGTGACCGTGCTAGTAACCGACGCCAATGACCGATTCCAGCCACTTTGACGGTCGTAACGATCGAGCAGCTTGCGGCCGACTTTACGCGCATCACGACCTTTTCGAAACCGTACCCTCCGCGATCGCGTATGATCGAGCTGCGAGAGTCGAAGACCATTCGAGCCAACGAGTCGCTCGTGCTCGAGCACTCATCGAACACGCTTAGCATCGTGGGCTCGACGAAGGCTTTGTACGACTTGTATCAAGCACTGCCGATCGACGCCACGGTCAAGAGCACGCTGAGCGAGTTTGAGTTCGTGACGCGCTGGCACCGACTCGACCTTGCCGCCAAGCGAGATCTCTATCAACGATTCGGCTGCCACGAGCTCAATCTGTTCCTCTTTGTCAAGGACCACTCGTTCTTCCGCGACACGGTGCTGCCGGTGGTGCGTGGCAAGTTGCACAAGGACGTGGTCGATCTGTGGTTGCTTGAAGGCGGCTCCTCGGCCGAGCAGCGCCTCCGGCTGTCGGACGAGGTGCCGTTCTTTGCCATTGCGTCCAACAACGCGCTCGAGCAGATTCTATGGGCGTCGTCGCTTCCTCACGGCGACACGCGCCGCCAGGCTCTCGTGGCCAACATGCGAGCCTCGGCACGCGTGCGCACCTCGGCTCGTGGTCACTTGGACATGTTTGTTCATGCTGCTCGTGCTCAGCCCAATCGCAATTTCATGACCGGTGCCTCAGTTGCCGAGGGTGAAATGTTGCCAGTCGGCTCGAAGCGACACGACGACGACGAGTGGGAGCCGCTGGCGGGCTATGGTGGCCGAATTCGATCGTCATACACGGCGCAGCCACTGCATCGCAAGCAAGCACGGCACATCGAGCGGACGTATCAGCCGATCGACCGCACAAAGGAGCTGGCCGAGTCGTATTACTACAACACCAAGCTCTTGCATACGAGCGAGATGCTCGTTCCGATCAACGACTACTGGGCCGACCTTGCGCACTATCTGCTGATCGAACACGAGCACATCCACGAACGCTCCGAGATTGCCGAGGTACTCGGGCACTTCCTGTCGCCGAACCTCCACCAGGCAAGCGAAAGCTTCACGGCCATCATGTTGGCGCTCTCATTCAGTGGCTTCCCGTTCGAAAGCACTCCGGCGATCTTTGACGGTGAGGGCTCGCGCATTACGGCGGCTCCCAACTCGCCGGTGGTGATCTTCTGCATCCAGGCCAGCGAAGCCACGTCACAAGCACTCCCGGAAGACGAGCGGCAGAACACAGGCGGCTTCGGCGCACAAGAGAGTGACGACACGCTTCCGCGGCTCTCGGTGCGTCAGACCTTCCATTTGGTCTCGCGTACCGTGGCGTCGGGCGATCCGAACAATGGCACCGTCAAAGTGTCGTTACCACACGACTCGCTGTCGGCCGGCGAGGTGCAAGTGCTCGCTGGACGCGAGTACGAGGTGCAAGTGCGCGTCGTGAACCACGAAGAGTACGAGGTGACGGCCGAGGTGATGATCCAGGTGCCACAGGGCGCCGTGGCACTCGGCTCGCCGGCGTATGCCTCGCGCAGCTACAACATTGTCATTCGACCGTTCTCGAGCTCGAGCTTGTGGTATCGCTTCTACTTTCCGTACACGGGAGAGTTTGAGCACTATCCAGCGCACGTGTGGCGCGATCGACATTCGCTCGCTCTCGCGACGCCAGTCAAGTTCATCGTCAAGCACCAAATCGAGCGCTCGGACCAAGATTCGTGGTTGTACATCTTCCAGTACGCGGAGACTGAGCGAGTGCTCGAATACCTCTCGAGTACCAATCTCTTTGAGCTGGTCAGCAAGTACCCCGACGCCTTCGAGTACCTCGCGTGGCGAATGCACAATCGCAACGTGTACGAGCGCGTTCTCTCGGTACTGCGATCGCGATTGTTCTTTGTCGTGCCGCTGTGGAACTACGCTCTCTTGCACCGGGATGCGCCTGCGATCCGTGAGCTCCTTGCAGCACCGGTCGGGCAATTGAGAAACGTGCGCAACTCTCTGATGCCGCACTATTGCTCGCCGTTGGTGAGCGTCAACTGCGGCCCAACGACGCGCGAGCTCGAGACCTACCAACACCTCGAGTACGCGCCGATCGTCAATGTACGCGCCCATAGGGTGCACGGTGAAGGCCGCAAGAGCGACAACGTGCAGTTGCGCCAGCAGTACCAGCGCTTCCTCGCACTCGTAGCTCACAAGCCCACGCCACTGCCGGTCACCGATCTGCTCGCTGCGGCATACTACCTCATCGCCCAGGATCGAATCTACGATGCAGTCGAGCTCGTGGATCGCATCGAAGCGGCGACTGTCGGCAGCTCGAGTGCCATCATCGAGCAGCAGCAGCTCTCGTTCGATTACTTGCGCGCCTACATTGAACTCTCGCTGCCCGATGGCTCGGTCCCTCGAGCCTTGGCGCTGGCCAACCACCAACTTGCGACCAATCCGCACATGTTGCCGGAATGGAAGCAACGCTACGAGGCGCTGGCACTCGAGGCGCACTCGATCTTGCAACAGAACAATCTCTCCTCAAGTGGCACCGGTGCACTACAGCAAGGTGCCGAAGGAGCTGATTCGTCGGCGTCGTCGTCGTCTGCGTGTGCTACTGGCGCTGCCAACGCAACCACCATCGCACAGCCAGTGGCACCCGAAGCCATGGAACCGATGCTCGAGATTGCACTCGCTGATACGAGCAACCAACGCGGTGCATCGATGCTGCAAGTCAAGTACCGCAACGTGGACCAGTGCGTGGTGCGCATCTACCACATGGATGTCGAGCGGCTGTTCTCGATGCAGCCGTTCGCCAAGTCCGAGTCGTCGCACTACGAGTTGATCAAGCCCAACGTGGAGAGCACGCATACGCTGTCGGAACGAGCCAGTGAAGCAGTGATTCCGCTGCCACCGTCGCTCGAGCAATCAGACTACATTGTCGAGGTGGTGGCGCTCGGAGGCACGCTCAAGAAGAATGTCATTCACCTTGCCAAGTCGCTCAAGGTCGAAGGTACGTACCAGGTAGCGCGCGTGCCGCATCATCGCCAACTCACATCTCCCGCCGTCCGTCTTTGCGCTGCGTCTGATTGGTAGTGTTGGAGAGCCTCGGCCACATTTTGGTGCAGCCCTCGGAGGGAGCAGCACCGGACGCACCGCGGCAGCGTGCGTACGTCAAGGTGTACGCAAAGCACCATAACGGCGAGACGCACTTCTTCAAGGACGGCTACACTACGCGACGAGGCTACTTTGACTACGCCTCGGTCAGCTCCAACGACCTCGAACGCGTGAGCCGCTTTGCGATTCTCGTGCTGGATATCGCGTCCAAAGGCTCGCTCATTCTCGAGGCCGCACCACCAACCATGTGAGCGAAAAATGTGTCGTACCAGCACGCCGAGTGAATGAAACAGGCGCTCCTGCTGTAGAGAGCAGCAGCGATTGCCGTACAACAAGGCAGAGATCGGTCTGTGGGGTTGGAGTTCCTCCGGATGTTGTCGGCTTGGCCCGATACGGCCTTGCAGCCGCGTGGCGCTGAAAGTGAGCGGCGTCGCTCCAGGCACATTCGCGATGAGTAGCAAAAAGTACCACCCACCAAGTTGTCCGGAGTATGAGAGCAAGGCGCGCATGGTTCTCGCAGGTACGGGCGAGGATGTTGTTGAACCGAGGGCACACAGGCAGCAGTGGTTCGTTTAGAGGCCCCACGAGCTGGTTGCCCATAGCGAATCTTCCGCCAGCAGCAGAGCAGAGGGAAAAACAGAAGCCACGTCAGCTTCTTCAGAGGAGAGTAGAGAGAAAAGGCCTCAGTGCTTCTCTCAGCAGTGAAGCTCCGACCAACCGCTCAATCAACCTGTTGTTGTTCCTTTGCTCTCTGCTGCTCACTGCTGCTGCTGCTGCTGCTGGAACTACCCACTGCTCTTGCTGCTGCTGCTGCCTCTCTGTGTTCGTCTGTGTCTGTGCGTGTGTGGCTTGCTACACCCCCTTCCTTTCTATCCACATCCACAAACGATCATGGCCGATATCACTGATTTCGCGGGCACCTTTGCGCGCGTGCGCACGTTGGTCGAGCACCACAAGCTGTTTGCTGTACGTCGTCTCGCTGCTGCTACTGCTCGTCGTCGTTCTGGTGGCCATCGTGCAGCAGCTGCCGCCGCCTCGGTGTACACCAGCTGACCGTCCTTGCCACCACCAACAGGCCAGTGAGCTTTTCGACCATCTCGAGGGCGCGCTGGCGCTGCACGCAGCAGAGAGCAACAGCAACGCGGAGCTGCGAGCACAAGGTACGCGCACGTGGCCCAATCATGTGAGCGATCTCTCTCGCTCTCGCTCTGGTGCTGCTCGCGCTGGCGCTCGGTGTCCGACGTCGATCCGATCGCATCAATTGCTCGTATGTGCATCGTGATATGCTGACGTGTACGTGAATGGTCGCATATGTGTGTGTGATGGCGATGGCTTGTACCGAGCAGCGCAGAGCTTCCTCGCCAACGAGATAGCGCAGTCCAAGAACTTCATCGACGCGCTCAAGTACGACGTCGCCAACTGTCGCTCGCTGGTGCACGATATCGACAACGATGACGGTGCGTTCTTGATGGTGTTGCTGCTCTCTCGAGCTCGTGCCACACGCATACCTGCGCTCTCGAACTCCGAACCATTCCTCCTGTGCCAAACAACCACGCTCACCTTCACGAACGATGCTGGTGCTGGTGCTGGTTCTGATACTGACCGTGGTGCTACTGCTGGTGCCTCGCGTGTACAGGCTGGGAGCTCGCCGAGGACAGGAAGGGCATCCAGTGCTTCTTGAAGAACGACCCCGACCTCGCATACACCATGGTGACGCTCAAAGGCCGAGGTACCGATCGATCTGCCTCTCGTGCGCGACGATGCATGGCGTGTGTGGCTGACCTCCGGAGCACGCACGACACACGGCGCACCACGGCATGCACATGTGCTCAGCTGACATGGACTGCTCCGTACAAAACATCGTCATGCAAATGAACGAGATCGACCTGTACGAGAAGTGGGTGCCTCTGGTCAAGGTCGGTACTCCGCGCCCATCGAGCTCGATCCGCCTGAAACCTTGCGACGCGATGCGACGCACTCACACGTTCTCACACTCACACGCTCTCACACTCACACGCTCTCACACTCCTTCTCGTGTACCAGGAAGGAGAGAACCTGCTCGAGATGAGCCCATACGACAAGATGATGCAGGTCAAGTTCAACTTCCCGCTGCCGATCAGCTTGGTCATGAGCAGCCGCGACGTGGTGTTCCACGGCTACGTGGTCGACGACATGGAGAACAACACGTGGGTCGTCAACGTGCGTGACGCCGCGCCCGAGGAGCTCGAGCGCATGGCGCGCGACTACCAGTTCCAGCCGCCGCCGTCGCCGCCCAAGTACGTGCGCGTCAACCTGGTCAACGGCGGGTACGTGTCTCTCCCTCTCTCACGCACACGCCCTTGCGCCACGCTCGACTCGCTGATGTACACGAGAGCCTCTCGGATATCCTGACGCTTGATGTGCTTGTTTGTAGCATGGTGCTGCGTCCTCTCGGTCGCAACAAGACCCGCGTGCAGTGCATGCTCAGCATCAACCCGCAGCTCAACCTGCCGACGACGATCGTCAACTTGCTCACGCGCAAGTTCGGCCACATGTTCTTCGAGGTACCATCCAATCCACAATCCACAATCCACAATCCACAGTCCACAATCCACTCATCAACGAGTTCAACACAGACTCTCAACAAGAGGGCCTGCAACCTCGAGAAGGCCTACGTGGATCGTCTGGACTTTGAGCTGTACGCAACCATCCGCAGGTCGCTCGAGGAGGCATATCCCGAGTAGATGCGTGCCGTGTATTCGACGGTATTCCGATAGTGTCCGTGTCCGTGTCCGTGTCGTGTCGTGTCGTGTTCGTGTCTGTGTCGCGTGAGTGTGTCTAAACACGAGAGCCGCTTGTTCACATCTTCAATCACAGCAGCCTTCTACCACTATACCACTATTATCGCTGCTGTTTCTGTTGCTACTACTACATTGTTTCTCCTTCGCGCCCTCGTGTATGCTTCATCGTATCAATAATCGAGATCCCACATTCCAAAATACTGTCCTGTGTCTTGAGCAGCTAGATATCTACATTGTTACAAGTTACAGGCGTCGATGGGTTGATGCTACATTTCCTGTCCATACTGTATCTGAATGCCGACTCGAAGCGGTGTGCCAAGTCTCGACGGCAACGAGGACGAAGAGGACGACGTGGTGCTGCTGCTAGTCTCGTCGCGAGCACCGTGGCTTCCCGAGCAAACGCGCAGCATTACCGATAACAAGCCATAACTGGCACCGAGCAGCGCACTGATGCCAGTGGCGGCACCAGCACGCACTCGTCCGAACATACTCAGGCGCTTCGAGTCGTGCGTGTCGATGCGCTGCACGAAGTGCTCGAACGGTAGTACCTCCACTCGGCTGTTGCTGTGATTGCTGGTACTACTGCTGCGCTCGTTGCTGGGCTCTGACACCTTGTCGTGAATCTGGCGATATTCCAGAGCAACGGCGTATGGTTCGCTTCCCGCTTGCGGACTCGATCCGACGTCCATTGCAGCACACGCCACGATCGATCGTCTCACAGGCTCTCGATGGTTGAGATCCAATGCGCTGTGCCAAACAAACATACGCGATCGGCACGTGAGCAACCACATTCGTCAGCAAGCAGTAACCAACATTCTCTCGTACATGATTGCAGACGCGACAGCGGCACGACTCGCAGCAGTCGAGTACGCGATCGCCAGCGAGGCACGATGGCGCTGGTGCTCGAGCAACAGCAGCAATCGGGTTCCGATGCTGTAGTCGATGCGATCGTCGGCGGTAGGTCGCGCCTGCTCCCGACGGGGCGCCGGGAACACGGCAAACTGACCGCCGGCATCGAGGCACAGGTGCAGCTCAGTGCCGTCGCTGCCATGCCGAGGCTGCGAGATGCGCAGCAATCGATGCGAGGTATTGAGCGCGATCGATCGGTTGTGCGAGCGCTGCACCAGCGACATGCTCTTCTGCTCGGTGCGTTGCTGCAGCATCAAGAACACCTGCAGACCTCTCGTGTGAGTGCCGTCACTCATCGGACGCACGCGCCAAGAGGCAGCAGCGGTTGCCACGCCCGTGTACCATGGGGTAGGCCGATGAATGCAGCCGCACCGAGGCCGCGATGCCTCCGGCGAACAACGCGGCCCACTCGCTCTCGACGGCGACCAGCGGCCCCGACCGCTGCTCCTCGTCGTCAGTCGACAAAGCCATGGCAGGTCCCAGCTCAGAGATCGATCTCGGGAGCATCAGCGACGGCGTGGCCGAGTCGACCAGGCCAGCGACGGCGTGCTGCGACTCGTCGGAGCTCGCGCCGTGTGCTCGATGTGTCGATGGCGCACTCGACAGCGACGACACGAGATCGAAGTGGCGCACGATGCCCGAGAGCCTCGAGCTCGACCCGACGCATCGACGAGCTCGACATTCGACTCCCGACATTCGCAGTACATGTAGCGGCGACGATAGTGCCGCGGAGCTGGCGCCTCGCGCTGTCGCTCGTCGATCGGCTCGCTCGCTCGGCGTCGATGCTGCTCGACGCACCGTCGCTGCAATCGATCGAGCTGGCTCGCTCTCGATCGAACATTCTTCGAGACCAGTGAGCCACAGTTGCCAAGAAGAAGAGGGTGATGATGAGGGTGCTGGCGGGGATCTTGTTGAGTGGTCGGAGGGTCGCGAGGGCTGGCGCGAGCGAGACGAGGTCGTGGTCTGGTTGACCCTCGGACTCCCGAACGCACACCAGCTCAGGTACTCTACACAATCCAATCCAATCCCATCCAATGCCACATGCATACATCATCAAACGTGCGAGAATGTCAGGATCCGCTGTAGCTCTGCGACAGACGGCGAGCGATGCTCGTTCATTCGTTCGAGCGAGCGAGCGCCACGCACCGCGAGCAGCGCCATGGTACTCCTCAAAGTCCACCGGGCCCTCCATCCCCTTCAAGCCCTCCCGCTCTCAACCCCAACCAACCAACCCACGAGCACACCCCCTCACACACTCGCTCTCTCACCGACCCGAGCGACGCCGCGACACCAAGCGAATGAGCCGTCGACCATCGAATGCGCCACGAGATCTCGCTCGAGGCGGCGCCACTCGCCTGCCGCCGCCGCACCGCACGCACCTCCCAACCCCACCACATACACATACACACACAAGCCACGGACTCGATGGCTCGTACGACGAGTTCCCATGGCATGATAAGCGTGAGGCTGCTGGTGTGCGCCTCGCTGGTGCTCGTGGTGCTGGCGAGCCTGGCGGCGCCGGCAGCGAGCGAGGTCGCCAAGCACAAGCGCCCGGTGTCGGTGTGCCTCGACTTCAAGCAATGCACCGACAGCTGCCAGTGCGTCAAGGACGAGCAGCGCGACTACCTCGAAGTTGCACGTATGATTACGACCTCACATGTGAGCGAGGCGTGTGTGTGTGTGTATGTGCTGATGCGGGGCTGGCGCTGGCTCGCCGGGTCGGCGCAGTGAACCAGACGTCGACGCACTCGCCGTGCTCGCTGTCGTCCTCCTACATCGACTACCTCGGCTTCTTCTACTGCACCATGGAGCCACAGGGCCTCGGATCCATCGGTAACGAGAACACACGAACACACACACACACACACACACACACACACACACACACAGATGCATCGCTTCTTGGTTCGTGCGGCTCACGTTCGAGCATGGGGGCTCGCGCAGCCATGATCATGTACGCCATGTGGGCCGGCTTCCTGGTCTTCGTCATGGTCTCGACCACCGAGAGCTTCTTCTGTCCGGCCTTGGCACACCTGTCGCAGTTCATGCGGCTCTCGCCCAACGTCGCCGTATGTCTCACTCTCCGAGCACCATGCCACCGGTCGATCGGCCAATGATTCAACGCGAGCACTGAGCATCGTCCATCTCGTGGCATGCATGATTGTCTGTATCGATCCAGGGCGTGACGCTGTTAGCCATCGGTAATGGAGCGCCCGATATCTTTGCGTCGTTCACGGCCACGATCCATGGCGCACCTGCGATGGGAATCTCCTCAACACTCGGGTTCGTCCTCGAACACAAGAGCAAGCGTGAGTGCATCGATGGTGCCACTGATTCCATGATGCATCGCTCGCTCGCTCGTACATGAACGACACCAGTGGCGCGGTCTTTGTCACTACGGGAGTATTGGCGATCGTCTCGATGGTCGGAGATATCAAGGTCGCTCGTCGACCATTCGTTCGCGACATTGTCATGTTCCTGCTGGTACGGCACTCGCGCTTGATGCCTCCCGAACTTGACATTCATCCATCTGCACGATGCTGAATACCATGATGATGCACAGGCCGTAGGATTGTTGCTTGGCGTGTTGGTTTCAGGCACTGGCTATCTCTGGCAGTCGCTGCTGTCGATCGTGCTCTACTTTGTGTACGAGAATGCCCCATCACAAGGAGGCTGTTGCTGCTGTTAGTCGTTGGTATCCATTGATTCATTCGGTATTCTTGCCCACGCTCAATAGGTTCATTACTATCGTGATCGTTGGCCGATTCTGCTATCAACGCCACAAGTCAAAGCGTCGAGAGGCGATCGGCATCATCGAGGATCTACCTGAGGAGATGCTCGATATGACGGGCGCTGATCTCGATGAAGACAAGGAACCAGCGGAGCTCGATCCTGACAACGTATTGGAGCTCGCTGACTTGCGCTCATGGAAGCATACCAAGCAGTACCACGCCGAGGACGATGGTATGCTGAGAAGCGAGCGAGAGCTGCTGCGATGCGAGCTCTGTTGTTGAGTCTGCGCATCGCATGGTGCGCCCATATGCAGATGAGAGCGGCGAGACACCCGCTTGCTGGCGCTCGTGGTATCAGTGGATGGTCGTCAGCATTGCGTGGAACGAGCGCGACCTCCAAGGCAAGTTGTTCTTTGTACTCCTGGCTCCGTTGAAGCTCGTGCAGCATCTGAGCATTCCCACCGCCAACGAGAAGGACTGGTCGCAGCCATTTGCTCTGGCGTTTCCGATCGCTGGCCCGATGATTGTCTTCTTTGCCTATGGATGTATGTGGCAAGCTGCAGCGAACCAATTCCCTGCCGTTACCTCACTGATAGGCCTCGTGAGGCAGGGTTCGACTGGTCAATCCACTTTGCACGAGGAGCCATTCCCATCTGGCCGATCGTACTCGCTGTTGGCGTGTTGATGTCGATCGTGCTGTTCTTCACTAGCTCGATCCATGAGCCACCACCGTACCACATTCTGTTCACGGTCTTTGCCTTCATCATGTCATCGGTTTGGATGTACCTCGCATCAAACGAGTTGACGACGCTGTTCCGGGTACGCTTATCTCGCACAACTCTTGGTGCTACCTTGATCTCATTGCGTCGCCTCGATCACTGCAGGCTATTGGACGAATCCTTCACATCCCTGACGAGATCCTTGGCCTCTCGGTCATAGCCTCGGGAAGGTCCAACGTTGGTACGTCCACCCCGCAATAGCCAGCACCTTCCAGCACGATGGCTTACTTACAAACATGCATACAAATGTCATTTGTGTATCTCTCGGTGTAGATCTCGTCGCCAACGTGATCGTCACGCGCCAAGGCTTTGGAGGCATGGCGTTCTCGGCTTGCTTTGCTGCTCCAATCTTTAGTACGTCTTGTTGGAGGATTTGTGGCAGCGAATCGTGTGCCCTTGACTCGACGGTACTCATTGCTCGTGGTGTCGCTGCTGCAGACATTCTCTTTGGTCTGGGCCTGTCCACTGCCTTCGAGATTGCACTCTACTACGGACCCACCGTGCCGTACCCAGTGACCTTCAGCCCGCACCTCATCATCGCCGTGGTGACACTGTTCGTCAGTGCGATCGCTACGCTGGTCGTTGTGCCGTTCAACGGCTGGCAGTCGCCGCCGAAGCACGGTCTGCTACTGCTGGTGCTCTACTTTGTGTTTGCGGCGCTGTCGCTGCTGACCGAGCTCAAGGTCATCTTCTAACCAGCCTCTGGCATCGCGGGCATCGTGTCCGATGAGCTCATCCTTCATTCCTTCACTGCTTGATCTCGTGTTATAAAGTTGTTGCGTTTTGTCCAACCAATCATTTCGAGCCTGAGTTGTATCCAAGCACATCGAATCACATCATTTCCAGCAGTCAATCACCAACAACCAATCAATCGTCACCATCATGACACAAGATGTGTTACAGACACGAGCGAGGCAGCAGCACAAGGAAACGAAGGAGAGCATCGGCACCTGTGTGTTGCTTCGATTGCTGGACAGTGAGTGCCTCTCTCTTTCTTGAACTACATCACTCTCACAACGAGAAAGAGAGAAACCCATCGAAGAACTCGAGAGAGATCGTGTGATATGGTCGGTGATTGTGAGTTTGATTGATTGTGTGGTTGTGCGTGTGTTGGCTGTTCTTTGAGAGGGCGCGATTGGAGGAGGTCAAGAAGATATGGCGCATTGGTTCATTGTTCGGCGTCATCGAATGCGAGAGAGATGCTCGTGCGCAACCGCACGCCCTTCTCGCCCATCAGCTGCAGCAGGTCTACAGCCTCCAACCAGGAGCACGTCAAGTCCTGATTCACGCCCAAGCGACATAAACGGCATAAGGTGGGCGGCCTGCCCCCCCGCCACCTCCAGCATTGAGATTGTCCAACTTATGGCCAAAAGACTGAATCAATGCCTTCTCGAGCTTGTAACGGAAATCAACGCTGGTCGTGCTGTACAGCCAAGAAATATGGCGCATGCCAAGGGGTGCATACTTCTGGTACCAACGCTTCCTGATACCGGTTACGCCCCTTGAGGTAACACCAACCCAGACGTTGCGTGAACCTTGCGTAAGCCGGGCTACAGATGCTCGCACGCTCCTTCCTACGTCAAGGTAACCTCCCGTAATCGGCACAAGGTCCGCACGGTATGCGGCAGCAAAAGTCATTCGCAGTGGCTCCAACAAGATGCCGAATATTCCGGAGCGCCTCAGCTTAACTATGCTCGGCAATAAGCTTGGATTTGCTTTGCTGCCGGTGACATGGAAGCTCATGAAGCCTTGCCCATGGCTCCTGGAACCGCCAACACTGCCACAATCCAATACGTCCAACCGACCACTCAATCGAATCAAGTTGAGATTAAAGATCCATTCCATTGATTCGATTCCAAACATTGACCATCAATATCAATCAC
>ERZ778027.3684-NODE-3684-length-14718-cov-3.753256_pt1 | contig 14718 bp, 17 predicted proteins | sample MGYA00375757_ERZ778027 | MGnify/ENA primary metagenome ERZ778027 (study PRJEB29350, sample SAMN05389817) | bioreactor metagenome | isolation source: Ammonium sulfate bioreactor | place: South Africa: University of Cape Town | collected 2014-02-18 ... | reverse complement strand
CTCGCCACTTCGAACGCCGATGGAAGTTGTTTCGTAGAGACTGCGCAGCTTGACGGGTACAATCTCTCGTGTTCTATCTCGTGTTCTATCTCGTGTTCTATCTCGTGATCTATCTCTCGTGATCTATCTCTCGTGATCTATCCCTCGTGCTCGGGTATGATGGACGAACTCGCACTCACGCTCGTGCATCAATAGCGAGACCAACTTGAAGCCACGCAATGCCGCGAGACCGACCTACAAGCTCGACAAGGCCGCACTGACTACGATCAAGGGCAAGATCCACACCGAGAAGCCGACCCACGATCTCTACACTTGGAGCGGCACCATCACTGTCGATGGCGGCGAGACTCCTCTCGATATCGACAATCTCTTGCTTCGCGTACGTGTGGCCCACGCGCGCTCTCGCTCGCTCGCTCGCTCGTTCGTACGCTCACAGAGTTGTCGATATTCCTTCATGTGGCGGCTGTACTACAGGGTATGAACATTCGCAACTCCGACTGGGTGATTGGCGTGGTGCTCTACACTGGACGACTCTCGAAGCTCTCGCTCAACCAAAAGACGCCGCCGTCCAAGTTCTCGACCACCGAGCGCAGGTTGAACAAGTGTGTGATCGGCATCTTCGTTTTCAAGATGGTTTGCGTCATCGTCGTCACGTCGCTCGCTGGATACTTCAACGTACGCTGCGCTAGAACGCGCGCAACCTGGCTTGGCCTCTGACACCTGACTGACCGACTGACTGTCTGTCCGACTGACCAACGTTCGTGGTCACGCACGGTTCACTCACTGCAACACGACACCAGCACCACGATGCCAAGGAAGCATGGGACCTCGACTACGGAGGTCTCTCTGCCTCGTTCCGGTCAAGAACTTCTTCATGTACTTTGTGCTGTTGAGCTTCTTGATCCCCATCTCGTTGATGGTGACGCTCGAGGTCGTCAAGGTGTGCCAAGGCGCCTTGATGGACTGGGACGAGAAGATGGCGCTCGATCCCAAGAACACCGAAGAGACCGGCATGAAGGCCAAGACCTCGAACCTCAACGATGAGCTTGCGCTGGTGCAGTACGTGTTTAGCGATAAGACCGGCACCTTGACCGAGAACTGCATGATCTTCCGTCAGTGCTCGATCAACGGCACGGCGTACTTGCGCGCCGGCGACGCCGAGCTGCGCGAGGAGCTCGAGCGCGGCTCGGAGAACTCTCCGGCTATTCGCGAGTTCTTGGTCAACATGGCTGTGTGCCATGCGGTCGAGACGCCCGAGAGCGATGGCGATGGCAGTACGTGCCCCACAAGCAACTCTCCTCGTATCGCACCGTGCGATCTACTCACTCACTGGCTGGTGTCGTGGTGCGTTTAGAGCTCCTCTTCAAGGCACAATCGCCCGATGAGAAGGCGCTTTGCGAGGGTGCCGAGACCAACGGCTATGTGTTCTTCAACCGCGTGCCCAAGGTCGGCTTGTCCTTCCGAGACCACACGGGCGCCGATATCTTTATGGAGACGCCCATCTTGTTCGAGTTTACGTCTGATCGTCGCCGTATGTCGGTGATGACCAAGTTGCCTGGCAGTGGTATGATGCGTTGTATCTCCACTCTCTCTCTCTTTCTCTCTCTCTCTCTCTCTCTCTCTCTGTCCTGCTAACTCGACTGGCGCTTGTGCAGACGGCTATCGTCTGTATTCCAAGGGAGCCGATGCTGTGATGCTCGAGCTTTTGGCACCTGGAAACGACGCCCTCGTGGCCAAGACCAAGGACGACATTGAGCAGTTCTCGCGAGAGGGTCTGCGCACGCTGATTTTGGCGTACCGCGACTTCACCAATGAGGAGTTCGAGGCCGAGTTCGCCAAGTACAACGCCGCCGTGTGCTTGCTCGGAGATGCGCGCAAGGAAGCCGTCGAGGTTGTCGCCAAGTCGCTTGAGTGTAACCTTCAGCTGATTGGTTGCACGGCGATTGAGGATCGTTTGCAGCAGGAGGTGCCCGAGACGATCCACAACTTGTTGCGAGTACGTTGTCCTACTCACTGCCCAAGAGACCGCCAAGCCAAGAAAGAGAGAGAGAGAGAGAGAGAGAGAGACTGACCGACTGCTACGCTGGTACTTGACAGGCCGGCATTCGTGTGTGGGTCATTACGGGAGACAAGCAAGAGACTGCCATCAACATTGGCTACTCGTGCCGCTTGTTGAAGAAGGGCATGACCGTGCTTACGATCAACGCCAAGGATGACCAAGACTGCAATGAGAAGCTGCGCGCGTTGGTTGCCAGCTATTGTGACAAGGTACTTTCACCGACTTGCTGTGCTGCTGCTACTGGGCTCGCTCACCGACTCACTCACCTGCCGTGCGCTCGCCTTGTGTTCTCGTTGTATAGCCGTTGACCGAAGAGCTTGGCATGGTGATCGACGGCCATACGCTCAAGTTCGCGCTCGACACCCAGTCCGAGCTGTTCCTCAAGATTGCCATCCTCTGCCACTCGGTGGTGTGCTGCCGTGTGACCCCGATCCAGAAGGCCACCGTCGTCGCGCTGGTCAAGAAGCACACCAAGTGCGTGGCGTTGGCCATTGGTGACGGCGCCAACGACGTGTCGATGATTCAAGAGGCACAAATCGGCGTCGGTATCTTTGGCAAGGAGGGTACTCAGGCCGCTCGTTCGGCTGACTACGCCATCCGCGAGTTCAGATATCCTCTTGTCAGTGTCTCGTTCCCCTCTCTCGTTATCGTTATCGTTATGGTTGTCGCCGTGCTCCTTAACTCGATCACACGCATCTTCGTCGTTTGTTGACGGTTCACGGCAGGTGGAGCTTCGTCCGAAACTCCAAGATGATTCAGTACTTCTTCTACAAGAACTGCTCCGTGTTCTTGGTGCAGTTCTGGTTCGCCTTCTACTGCGGCTACTCGGGCCAGACCATCTACGACCCGTGGATCATCACGCTCTTCAACATTCTCTTCACCTCCGTTCCCCCGTTCGTCTTTGCTCTCACCGAGAAGGACATTGGCCAAGATCTCATCGAGGAGTATCCCGAGGCGTACCGTACCGTGCAGACCGGCAATCACTTGACGTACGCCAGCGTCTTGGGCTGGCAATTGCTCGCCGTCTTCCACTCGCTTGGTACGTGAGGGCAGTGCAGTGCAGTAAAGTGCGTTGCTTCGCCGACCGCCAGCTCACCCACGCGCTTCTCTCGTGTAGTGTTCTTCTACGGCACGGTGTTCTTGGTCGGACAGGAGCCGTTCAACGAACAGGGCCATGTACGAGCCCGCTTGAAACGATGGCCTGCTCCTTCGTTCTCCTCTCACCCGCTTGCGCGTGTCGCCGCCTATATAGACCACTGGCTTGGTTGTGATGGGCAACTACATGAGCTCGATTGCCATCAACACTGTGGTGTTGAAGATCCTTTCCGAGACTCAGTACGTGCTCCGAAGCATATGGCTGCTGCTGCTGCCAAAGGCAAAGCAAGTACTCACTCTCTCGCTCGCTGTGGTTCTAGCTCGTGGAACGTTTTTACCGTTCTCGGAGCCATCTTCAGTATTAGCGTGTACTGGCTGGTGCTTCTCGTCGAGTCGTTCATTCCCTCGACCTTGCCTGAGCAGTACAACCAATTCGGTACGTTGTCGCCCTTATCATCCTCATTGCCACCATCGGCACACACAACAGCGCTGCAGCCTAACAACTTGCTATCCTGTTATGCAGTCATTGTTGTCGGCAACCCCAACTTCTGGGCACTGTTCTTGTGGACCCTGATCGTGTGCTTGTTGCCTGACATCATGGTGAGCTAGTACGTACCGCAAGCAAGACTCGCTCACCCCTCCTCTCTTCTCCTACCCTCTCCTCCCTGTGGCATGCGAACTGATCACTATCGTCGCCGAAATAGCGTCCGTCGCCAGTTCATTCCCGAGGACTGGATGATTCTGCAGGAGGCCAAGAAGTACAAACGCAACCTCAAGAGCGTCAAGGACGTCCAGGTCAACTAACGTGGCAACGCACGATCGTGCGACCATCAGTGATGGCGCCATCCCCCGAACCGTAGTACTACTAGCGTAGATAGATATAGACTGATAGAGAGATAGACTGCTACCTCCAACCTCCTACCTACCTCCTACCTCTCCTCTTCTCGTATTGTGGCCTCGCTCCTCCTCCTGCTCGATCGCATACCTTTTGTATCTGTTTGTTATTGTGTTGGTGATAGCGAGCAGCAAGAGCGGTCGAGATGCCACCAATCCCCTCCTCTGCCACCCACCAATCACAACCACTCTCCTCCTCTCTTATACTCTTTCACACATGACCACGGCGTACTTGTTCACGCGCATCCTTGTCATTGAAGTCATCATCATTATCATCATCATTCATGGCACTGTGCCAATTTTGTTCGATACAACCAACACACACAAACACTGAGCTCGAGCTACCTGTTAGCCGAGCGCGACGAGAATCGTTCTCTCAGCTCAGCGAGCAACAACATCGTGTCGATGCCGTCGACAAAGGTCGATTCGATCGCTTGGCAACGAAGCTCGTCCTCAGGTAGCATCTCCAGCGCCTGCTCGGTGACGAGCTGGCACGAGTTGAGCTTGCTCGCGAGCTCGGATACGTGCGGGAACTCGAGCGCTTCGTGCTTGCTCGTGAGGCCAAGGAAGCGCGTGCGGTAGAGATGCTGGTGTTGCTCAAAGAAGCGGCTCACGTAGTCACGCAGGAGCGCACTGCCATCGGCTGGCACCTTTGTGATGGCGAGGCCCACGACGTCGACGCCGTGTGCGGTAAAGTAGCATGAGCTGAGATTGAACGCGTCGATCGCGAATCCGAGGCTCGAACGTGGCGACGGAACCACGAGTACTACTGGTAGATTCAAGGCTCGCGCGATCGAAGCATTCGAGATGCCCAGAATCGATCCCACCGACGCAAATCCAACGCCATCGACCACCTACCCAGCGCCAATGAGACCAGATGGTCCAACCGAGAGACGCACCACCACCACAACACGTACCACGAACTTCTTGCCAACCGAGATGGCATCCACCGCCGACACGATTCGCTCCATCAACACGCTGGGAGACTCAGACGTGCCGTCGACATACTCTTGCGTCAATCCCGAGTAGAACACCACCGGCGAGCGCTTGACCGTAGCGATTCCCTGGCGACAGGAGCACGACGCAATGAGGCGAGCGAGCTGAGAGGAGAGCTCGGCATCAGCCATGTAGCGTACCATCTTGCGGCAGTACTTGGATACCGGCTGAACCTTGAGGCACTGCGTGGCGGGTTTGATATACGCCAGCTCCGAGGCGTCGTAGGTGCCCGAGTTGACGAGATGCTGCAGGAGTCCCAGGCAGAACGACGACTTGCCCGAGCCGGCGTCGTGACCAGCGACATAGACGCGAAGCGGATACGTTGGCTCGCGCGGTTGCTCCACGCGCAGTTCGAAAGCACAATCCATACGAGAGCGGCAAGAGGCACTACAACGTGCAATGGAGGTGGAGGTGTGAGGGAGTGTGAGGAGCGAGGTAACTGGCGAGCAAGCAGGCGAGTGAGCGAGAGAGAGGCAACGAGCGAATGAATGAAGGAGCGAGGGAGTAAGAACAGCACTCAACCAGAGATAGGAGTTTACGATGCGGCCGAGCTCCGTACTGCTTTACGCTGGTGTGAACGCTCTTCATCATCGAAGAGCTCGACACTCGCTCGCTCTCCCGCTCACGCAAGCACCACTCGTATATCTGTCTGCCTATCTGTCTGCCTGTGCGTGGCTGCGTGTGTGTGTTCGTGTGTGCGTGTGTGTCGCTCTTAATCGCTGGGCACCAATTGTATCCTCTCGTTGAATCCGGCTGATATCGCGATCCAATCGAGCGATCCAATCTTTCGCGTGACCGATATCGAGAGCGACCTCGGTCCACCATACGTTGCTATACCGTTGCTTCCCTCCCTCGTCATGGCTCACGAACAACACGTCTACGTGATCGGTCTCGATCAAGAGCTCTCGGAATCACAGGTCGCCATCCTGCCCATGGGCGTCACGCTTCGCTTCGTGGCGCCGCTCGCGTCCCAGCTGCTCAAGGACGAGGACCCGGTGCTGTACACCAACTACCCGATCGACGATGCCTCGCGAGCCTTCGATCGCGCCACCTACCTCCCTGTACCTGCGTATGTATTCGCTGATAGTGCTGCTGATGCGGGGCCGCCGCGGCTGCGTTATGAGTGTGGCACTGCAGTACCATTGATAGAACGACGCATCGGATCATCCGACCAACCGACCTCTCGACCTCACACACGCAAGTTAGCGAGATACCAAGATGGGCGATGACTAACCTCAAGATCTCCACATCGATCATCACGTTGGATCGATCGATGGATTGATTGACTGACTGATTGGTTTAGACTGCCTCGAACTCGAGTACAAGAGTGGCGCACCGAGATCCACGTCGAGCGAGCGGGATCGTTCCAGTTCTTCCTGCACTATCCATCGAGCGGCACCACGGCGACGACGCCGCCACCGGCCACCTTACGAAGCTCGTACTTTTGTGTGTTGCCGCGCATGATGATCGGCGACGAGGAGGTGCCGATCGATGGCTTGTCGTGCCAGACCGTGATCACCAAGTGTCTGGGTTCGGGCGATGCTTGGGTCGATGCTCTGAAGGAGAGCGCGACGGCCGGCTTCAACAGCGTGCACTTTACGCCGGTGCAGCGTCTCGGACTCAGCGGCTCGAGCTACAGTCTCTATCATCAACATCAACTCACCGATCAACTGCTGCTCAAGACCTCGCCCGAGGAGCAACAGCTGGGCGAGCAGGAGCGCGAACAACGCAAGGAGGAGCGGTTGCGTTCGATCGTGCGCGAGCTCGAGCGCGAGCATGGGCTCCTGTCGTTCAGCGACGTCGTGTGGAACCACACGGCCGTCAACTCGCCGTGGCTGCGCGAGCATCCCGAGGCCGGCTATGCGGTCGAGAACTGTCCGCATCTCGTGTCGGCGTACGAGCTCGACGTGGCGTTGCGCGAGTTCTCGCTCAAGCTCGCGGCTCGCGACGAGATGATCTCGACCGAGGACGATGTCGATCGCATCATGGGCGCCATTCGTCGAGACGTGCTGCCGGCGCTGCGACTGTGGGAGTACTACGTGATCGACGTCGATGCGGCGGTCGCCAAGTTCCGCAAGTTGATCTCGGGCGTGTCGATCTCGAAGCAGAGCAAGACCGAGCCGCCGCTCGAGACGCTGCACACGCATCAGCCGTTCTCGAGCACCATCTGCGACGAATGCACGTACCGCGTCGGCGAGGGACGCTTCGCGCTCCGTGTGCGACTCTCGTGCGCGTACGCCATCTACAGTCCGTCGAGCAGCACCACGCCGCTGCGTGGTTCGCACGATCATCGCTCGTTGACGCTCTCGACCACGGCCGCCATGGCGGCCGAGGGCCTCTCGAAGGACGAGATCAAGACGAGGTGCGCCTTGTACCGTCGAGCGCTCGAGCGCTACAATCTGCCGCTCTACATGGCGTACGAGAAGGACGTCAAGCACATTCTGCACAACCTCAAGAACACGATCCACTACCTGCACGTGGCGCCGCACGGTCCACGACGCGAGGAGATCACCGAGGCACTGCCGCTGCTCGATCCGTACTTTACCGAGATCGAGACCGTGTCGGGCGACAACGGCTCACCGCCTCGTCGCGTGGCGCTCGCCAACTCGGGCTGGATCTGGAACGCCGACCCGCGCGTCGACTTTGCGTCGCGCAACTCGCGAGCCTACTACCTGCGCGACCTCATCGTGTGGTCGGACTCGGTCAAGCTGCGCTACGGCTCGTGCGTCGACGACAATCCGTGGCTGTGGGAGTTCATGCGCTCGTACACGGTCAAGATGGCGTCGATCTTCCATGGCGTGCGCCTCGACAACTGCCACACGACGCCGCTCGAGGTCTCGCAGTATCTGCTCGACGCGGCGCGCAACGCCAACCCGAACCTCTTTGTGCTCGCCGAGCTCTTCACCTCGTCGGCCTCGCTCGATGCACTCTACTGCGCGGCGCTCGGCATCAACTGTCTCGTGCGCGAGGCCATGCAGGCCACCACGGTGCCGGCGCTCTGCGGCACCGTGTACGCCAGTGGCGGAGTGCCGGTCGCGAGCTTCCAGCCGTGCTGCGCCAGCAACTCGCACGAGATGGGCCTCTCGGGCCGCGTACTGCACAACGCGCAGCAGAACATGCCGCCCGCCATGTGCTACGACTGCACGCACGACAACGAGGTGCCGGCGCAGCGCCGCACGGCCGCCGACACGCTGCCCAACACCGCCATCGTCTCGATGGCCGCGGCGCCCATCGGCAGCGTGCGCACGTACGATCTCATCACGCCCGAGCGCATCAGCGTCGTCGACGAGAACCGCACCTACGCCGTACTCGGCAACGAGGCCTTTGATGACGCCGGCGGTCTCGGCATCTACGCCGCACGTCGCGCCTTGAACCGCTTGCATCTCGAGATGGCGAAGCGCCGCATGATCGAGCGCCACGTCGACCACGTCGAGGGCAACGTCGTGGCCGTCGCTCGCCACGACCCCGCCACGCAGGAGGGCGTCTTCCTGGCGGCCATCGTGGCCCACGCGCCCGAGCCCACGCAGAGCACCATCTCGGCCGCACTCATGACCGAGAGCATGCCCGAGCTGCAGCCCAAGAAGCAGGCGCCGAGCGTCAAGTTCTCGGGTGCCTTCCTCGGCAGCATCATGTCGGCGCAGCTCTACGTGCCCGAGCAGCACTTTCGTCGCGATCCCGACCACATCAACGGTCTCAGCAGCTCGCTCTTCATCAAGCACGGCTCGGAGGCACTCGGCTCGCTGTTCGACGTCGTCGACAACTGTCGCATTCAGTTCAAGCAGAACATTCCCGGCACCGTGGTGCTCATCCGCACGCAACTGCCGACCTCCAATCAGCAGTCGATCGACATTCTCAACCTGATGCTGCATGGCGTACGCAAGAGCGAGCTCTTTGACGCTGTCGCCGACTTGGATCTCTTGCGTTTGAACATTTTGTTGTATCGCTGTGATCGTGAGGAGCGTGCTGCATCGAGTACGTTTCACATCTCGAGCTCATCCAATCAATTACTAATAGCTCGCTCTCTCTCTCTCTCTCTCTGTCTCGTTCGTAGATGGTGGAGTGTACGTTATTCCGAATTTGGGACCACTACCATACTGTGGCCTGGCCGGTGTCGAGCACTTCCTCGCCAAGATCCGAGCCACCTCCGATCTCGGACATCCAATGTGTGCCAACTTGCGAGAGGGAGATTGGTTGATGGACTACACCGTGCAGCGCCTCTATCAATGCCCGGGCCTCGTCGCCATCGCGTCGTGGCTCGCCGAGGCCTTCTCGTTCGTCAAGTCGCTTCATCGACACTTGGTGCCGCTGTGGTTCTCGCGCGTCGTGCACCATGCGTACGTCGCCACGTGCCAGCGAGCCTTTGCCTGCATGACGGCGTTCGTACGCGACTCGGCCGACGGCGGCTTGGTCAAGAAGTTGGCTCTCGGCAGCGTGCAAATGTACGGTGCCGTGCCCGATGCCGCACCGCGCCAGATCCTCGCCTCGAGCCCGGCCTCGCACTCCAACACTGACGCCACACTCGCTGCCGGCCTGCCGCACTTCTCCGAGGGCTACATGCGCACCTGGGGCCGCGACACCTTCATCGCCCTCCGTGGCCTACTGCTCATTCCCGGCCGGCTGGCCGAGGCGCTCGACCAGATCCTGGTGTTCGCATCGTGCATGCGACACGGCCTGATCCCCAACCTCCTGGGTCAGGGCTTGAATCCGCGCTACAACGCCCGCGACGCCGTGTGGTGGTTCCTTCAGTCTCTGCAAGAATACTGCGCCTTTGCGTTCGGCGACGCGTGCTCGCGAGAGGCCGTCGACTTTATGCAGAACACCGAGGTGTGGCCGCGCTTCCCGCTCGACCAGTACCCGACGGCCTCCAACGCCAACATCTCGACCACCCTGCTCGACCTCGTGCAAGAGATCTTGCAACGCCACGCGGCTGGCATCTCCTTCCGCGAGTGGAACGCCGGCCCTCAGATCGATTCCAAGATGCAATCCGATGGCTTCAACGTTGAGGTGCGCCTCGACCTCTCGACCGGCTTCCTGTACGGCGGCAACGTCAACAACTGCGGCACCTGGATGGACAAGATGGGCGAGTCGCGCCAGGCCGGTTCCTTCGGCATCCCGGCCACGCCTCGCGACGGAGCCGCGATCGAGATCGTCGGTCTCCTCAAGTCGGCGCTGCGGTGGTTCTCGACCCTCTCGCAGCTCGATGGCTTCCCCTACTCGGGCGTCATGGTCGAGGTCACGCACAATGACTCCAAGACGCTCGAGATGCTGCCGTACTCGGAGTGGAATCAACTCGTGCAACGCTCGTTCGAGAGCTGGTTCTACGTTCCGGTCGATCCGACGCTCGATTCCGCCCACCACATTAAGCGCCAATACGTCTTCCGTCGTGGTCTCTACAAGGACTCGGTCAATGCCTCGCAACCGTGGGCTGACTATCAATTGCGTCCCAACCAATGCGTTGCGATGGTAGTTGTACGTACTCAACGAACGAACTCACACCCCATTCATTCTCTCTCTCACTCACACACCCCATTCTCTCTCTCTCTGTCTCTCGCAGGCACCCGAGTTGTTCAATCGAGAGCACGCGCAACAAGCACTCCGTACGATTGCCAAGTATCTTTTGCCCGATGGCAAGGGCCTCGGCATTCGCACACTCGATCCAGGAGATTGGAACTACCGCCCGGACTACTCGCAGATCGAAACCAGCGACAAGCTCACCTCCAAGGGCTTCAACTATCACCAAGGCCCCGTACGTGCACGCTACTCAACGTTCCATTCGGTCGCCGCCACTCTGACCTCGTGCTTTGTTTGCATCGCGTGTTGTTGTTTACGTGCGTGCTTGCAGGAATGGGTGTGGGTGTATGGCTACTATCTGCGCGCCAAGCTGATTTTCGACAATCCCAACGATGGCAACTCGCTGCGTCGAACCTTCTACGACTTGCGCAACCACAAGGCGCACATTGATGCGTCGCCGATGCAGGGCCTGCCCGAGCTGACCAACAAGGCCGGTGCCGAGTGCTCCGACTCGTGCCCGACTCAGGCGTGGAGTATGTCGTGCTGTCTCGATGCACTCTACGACGCCTGGATGCTCGATAGCTCGTTCGATCGAGCGCAGCAATAGGAGCCAGCCAGCCAGCCAGCCAATCAAACACTAGCTAGCTACCGAAGCAATCACAACACTCGCTAGCTCCTTAGAGCATACCAACAACGGCAACACGATATCGAACAATACACATTCATAGATGCTACTTCCTTTTCGCTCGCATAATCGTCAGTTTCCGTCTCGTTCTCGTTCTTCATTACTTGCGAGCATACGTATGTAGGTAGGTGGTAGGTGGTATGGATACAAGAGATAGATAGGAAGTATAGGTCGCATCCGCGTATCGATTGAGGAAACGCACGTAACTTCACACACACAAACAAATATGAATACATCAATGGTACAAAGGGGCAAGTGGTGCACGAGCGCAGTTCGGCTAGCTCTCAATGTTCAACGGTGAGTCAGCATCACTCGTCGCACTCGCTGCGCCAGCTGCTTCCTGCTGCTGTTGTGCGACAGTCGCTAGCTCCGAGAAACTCACGAGTGCAGCAGACGAGTCGTCCTCGGGCGATGGTCGTTGGCTCGCATGGTGCTCGAGGCTGGATAGCTCCGAGAGTGCCGACAGCTCGGCCATCGAGGAGGCCGACTCCAGCAACTCGTGTTCTCGATCTGCTTCGCCACCGGTGGAACTCTCGGGAATCGAGGCCTCCTCGATCGTGGCGGCCGAGGCCTTGGTAGTGGTTGACGTCGTCGCTGCCGCCGTCACTGTCGTGGTGGCTGAGGCATTGGCGAGCGTACGCGCCTCAACGACGATACGCGCAATCTCTTCGCGGTTGGCGTCGTACTCGTCCTCGTCCTCAGGCTCATCGTCAGCCTCCTCGTCAGGCTCATCGTCGTCGTCCTCGTCGTCGTCGTCATCGTCGAGCTCGCCATCGTCGTGGCCAGCGGCAGCACCATCGTCGTCATCAATCATGTCGGCGCGGCTGGTACGCTTGCCTCCGTCGTCTCCCTTTCGCTTCTTGTGCTTCTTCTTCTTGTGTTTCTTCTTCTTGCTCTTCTTGCCAATGTCGAGCTGCTCGTTCGATGCCTCGGCGATCAGCATCAGCATGCCGCCGTTGGAGTCGAAGGCCTGTTGGTCGTGCGCGGTCTCAGCGCTGACCTCCGAGAGGCTGGACAGAATGGCCGACGCATTGTGGGCCAGTACCTCGCCCGAGGCCGAAGCACGCAGGCTCGGCGAGCCTGACGACAGCCGGCCGCCGCGTCGTTTCTGGCCTCGCATCAGCTGCTTTTCGACGCCGCGACGTCGGCGGTCGGGCTTGCCGGATGCTGTCAACACGACGCCGGCTGCGTCGGTGGTTGGCATATGCGATGCGTTGATGAGTGCCGCGACACGCCTCGGATCGGAGGCATCGAGTGCCTCGGGACCGGTCGGCAGCATCGAGGCCTCGTCGATGAACGCGGCAGGTGGTCTGCATTGGTTCTCGGGCTTGAGAACTTGCTGCTGCGCCAGTTTGGCCCAACGATCGCTCACTTGCGCAAAGTACGACACGAACTCATCTTGCTCGAGAGTACTCCAGTACGGGCTCGGTCTGTTGTTGCCGCTGCCGCCGCCGCCACCACCGCCACCGCTGATGCTCTTGACGGTGGCGGCGTTTGGCTCGTTTGCGAGTGGGTCGATCGATTGTGCCATGGTTACATCTTGGGACAAGGACTGCAAGCAAAGGAATAGCGAATCAGTAAGTATATCACGTCAGAGCGATCGCATCGTCGAGTGATCGCGCTGCCATCGCGTACCAGTCGTCGATTGGATTGCATGCCCTCGAGGTAGTCATCAAAGTGCAATCGGAAGCGAAAGTTATTGTACAGGTTGCGGCACTCAAAGTGGTTCTTGGTGCCCACAAAGTCCGAGATCGCGCGAAAGTCCTTGGCGTAGCGGGCGAGGCCGACCTTGAACATATCGAGCTCGGCCGTGCTCCACTGCGGCGGCAGTTCATGCTCGAGCGGCGTGACGGCACGGGTCTGCTTGGTGGCCGAGCGGCCCGAGCGAGAACCGGCCGAGCGCTTCGATGCCTTGTCGCTGCTGGCGCTACGCGATGATGATTCGGCAATGTTCGACGACGATGACGACAACGACGGAGACGATGGCTGGGCTACAGCCTTCTCGCCACTCGAGGCGGAGCCTGCCATATCTGGGTCGCTCTTGGCGAGCGTCGACGAGCTAGCATTGTTGCTGGCGAACGAAGCCGGTGAGTCGGGTTGTGAGCTCGCCGCTGCCGACGCTGCCGATTCGCCGAGCGAGAACAGCTGTGCCGATCGCTTGCGTCCTGGCTTCTTGGCTGCGGGTTTGGGACTTGGTGGCACGACATGGTTGTTCTGGCCGCCGCTACTGCTCAACGACGAGTTCGAGGTCTCGCCGAGTCGTGGCGAGTTGACCGATGAACCCTGCGAGTGACCGAGCGATGGCACGGCAGGTGGCGAGAGGCACCGTTGCGGTGACGAGCTCTCGAACAACGAAGCCGAGCCTTGGAGCCGGCGATCGGGAGAGACGGAGCGCGAGGGGCTCATCAAGCGTGCGCGTCGGACCGGTTCAGTGTGTGCCCAATACGGCGAGTCCTGCGCGTACTGTAGCCCGGCAACCTCGCGCGACATGCCCAAGACAGGGCTCGCCTGCGACGCCACCACACCCGTTTGACCGTCAGCCAGCTTGTTGGAGCGACACGAAAGCGCAAAAAGAGCGCGCGTATGCGTGTGCGTGTGCGTGGAGCGTACCACTGCCATGCGAGAACGCTTGGCACGCTTGGATTGTTGGTCGAGAACGAGCTTCTTGAGGTTGAGCGTCTTCTTGTGTTGATAGTAATACCAAATCACGTCGTGTAGCTCCTTGTTGTGCAAGTAGGTCTTGATCTTGGCAAAGTTCTTGGGGTACTGGAGGTATCTGTCGAGGAAGATGGCCTTCTCGGCCTCGGTCCATGGGTTGGCCATCTTGCGCTCGCGCTCGAGCGTCATCGCATCGTCGACATAGCCGTTGTTGCTGTAGAAGTGTACTTCGCGCTCCTTGGGGTCGAGTATCTGCTGTGGAATGATGGCAAGCGTCTTTTGGAAGCGGAGGTTCGGGTCCATGTTGTCTTGCGAGCGCAGTTGGTCGAGAATCAGCGAGAACTCGGCCTCGCTTCGCACGGCGTCGCCCAAGATGGAGCGAGCGCTTCGTGAATACCGTCCTCCGCCGCCAGCCGAAGCACCCGTGCCGCCGCTCGTGCTAGCACCGTAGGTACCGCCACTGCCTGAGAGGCCATTGCCGCGCGCTGGGGCTACGCGCTGCTGCTGTTGTTGCTGCTGCTGCTGCTGTTGTTGTTGTTGCGACGACGGGTACGACGGCCTGCGCTGCACTTGCAAGTCGCGCAAGAGATAGTCGTCCTGCGGCGCAGTGTGCTAAGAAACACGGGCAGATAAACGGCGAACCATCGTCAGTGAAACGCCTCAACCGCCTGCGCCGCTATTCGTGAAGGCATGGTTACATACGCTGGTAGACGATGGCTTGGCGCGGCGCTTGTCGAACTTGCGCACACGCTTGGACCAGTCCTCTCGGAGCGATAGATAGTTTTGGATCAATTGCGATCGTAGCTCGTTCTTGGCGACG